>Ga0310696_10009803_pt1 | contig 11052 bp, 7 predicted proteins | sample AusTroGonzalo_MG_4_FD_203885 | JGI IMG/M metagenome (GOLD analysis project Ga0310696, IMG submission 203885) | Bovine rumen microbial communities from tropical cattle in Woodstock, Queensland, Australia - Gonzalo_02 (v2) (version 2) | ecosystem: Host-associated > Mammals > Digestive system >...
ACCCGAATCCGTAAATGCCGCCAAGCAGGCAGACGGAACCGTGGCCATTACCGTCAAGGGCAGTGGTGTCCGTGCTTCCGAGACTTATACCCTTTATCCCGACGGCACCCTCAAGATAGCCGTAGAGACCGCCCCCGGCACCAACAAGAACGTGGAAATCCCCCGTCTGGGCTTCCGCTTCCGGGTGGCGGAAGACGCCTTCAAGTATTTTGGCCGCGGCCCGGTGGAGAATTACTGGGACCGTTCCTCCTGCACCTTCAAGCGCATCTGGAACTCTTCGGCCAGCGAAGAATACTATCCATATGTTCGTCCTCAGGAGTGCGGTCACCATACGGAGACCGAGTGGCTGGCGATTGGCCCGCTTACCGTGGTACGAGGAGCCGAACCGTTTGAATTCAATGCCCTTCGGATGAGCATCGAAGACCTGGACGGCGGCCTGTATAAATCCCAGACCCACCTCTGCGACGTGCCCACCCGCGACTATACCGAGGTATGCATAGACTACCGCCAGAGCGGCGTGGGCGGCTACGACAGCTGGGGTTCCCGCCCGGAAAGGACCCGCACCCTCTGGAGCACCGAGAGTTACCGTTACAACTTTACCTTCACCCCCGACAAGGTGAGAAAAGCCTATCAGTATGAATAAATGGTTATCGGCCCTGGTCCTTGCGCTCTGCGCCTGCAGCCAGGTAACTCCGCCCGCACCCTACGGAACCTGCCCCACATCGGCCCAGGTTGCCTGGCACCGGCAGGAACTGCTGATGTTTTACCACTTTGGACAGGCCACTTACTCCGGCAACGACGGAGAGAACGATACCTGCAACGGCACGCCCTGGAGCGAAGAGCTGCTGCTCAAGAACTACGCAGCCCATAACCTGGATGTGGACCAGTGGGTAAAGGTGGCGGCGCAGAACGGCTTCAAGGAAGTTATTCTCACAGCCAAGCACCACGACGGATTCTGCCTCTGGGACAATCCCGAAAGCACGGCCGACATTGCCAACGAAGCCTGCGTCAACCACTTGGATGTGGTTCAGGCGGTTCGCGACGCCTGTAACAAATATGGAGTTAACCTGGGCATTTATCTCTCGCCCTGGGATCGCACCATAGAGGCGGCCGGACTGGACATTGGCACTTATGAGGAGAAGTACAAACACGCAGTGAACGACCTCATGACCCGTTATTCTCCCGTAGTGGAGTTCTGGTTTGACGGTAATCACGCCGGAGCCTTTGACTGGCCTTCCGTGAACCGGGCCGTCCTGGATGTGAATCCGGACTGCCTCATCTTCTCCGACGGCGGCCCCGGCTGCCGCTGGGTAGGAAACGAGCTGGGTGTAGCCGGAGAAACCAACTGGAACACGCTCAATGTAAAGGAGCGCGGCATCACCCCCGGACACGCCCCGGGAGACTACCACACTTATCTGGGACAGGGAGACCAGGGCGGCAGCCAGTGGGTCCCCACCGAGTGTGACTTCTCCATTCAGAACATCGGAGACCCCGACGGCTGGTTCTATGACCCTACGGACCGCGTCAAGACGCCCGAGGAGCTGCTGGCCATCTACTACACCAGCGTGGGCCGCGGCGGCATTTTCCTTATGAACGTACCCCCTTCTCCGGAAGGCATCATCGGCCCGGCCGAGGTAGCCTCCATCGAGGGCTTCACCGCCCTGCGGGAGAAGGTCTTCGGAACCAATCTCGCCCAAGGCGCCAGTGTCCAGGCCTCTGACAGTCGCGGAAAGGGCTATGAAGCAGGCCGAATACTGGATGCCAACTACGACAGCTACTTTGCAGCCCCCGACGGGGTACAGGAAGTAGACCTGGAAGTATTCCTGAACGGAGAAAAGACTTTTAACCGCTTAATGCTGCAGGAGTACATCCCCCTGGGCCAGCGAGTAGAATCCTTTAAAGTGGAAGTCCACGAAAACGGAGAATGGACCGCCTGGGGAGAAGGCACCACCATCGGCCACAAGCGCATCCTATTGGGACGCACCGTTACGGCCGACGCCGTCCGCATTCACATTAAAGCACTGGCCTGCCCGCTCATCAACGGGTTCGGCCTATACAATGATACCATAATAACCACACTATGAAGAACGTTGCACTAGCCCTGGCCAGCGGCGGTCCGCGCGGCTTTGCCTACATTGGAGCCATAGAGGAGCTGCAGGCCCGGGGTTATACCATCACATCGGTAGCCGGCGCCAGTGCCGGTTCGCTGGTGGGCGGCATCTTCGCGGCCGGCGGGCTGCAGGCCTTCAAGGAATGGCTCCTGGGCCTGGATCCCGTAAAGATCATGGCCCTGATGGATGTCTCCGTCAGCAAGAACCATCTGGTAAAGGGAGAACGCATTATCAACGAGATCAAGACCAAGGTCCCGGATGTCAACATCGAAGACCTTCCCATCCCTTTCACGGCCATCGCCACCGACCTCTTTACCGGAGAGGAAGTGGTTTTTAGGGAAGGACCACTGTTCGACGCCATCCGCGCCTCCATCTCCATCCCGTCCATGTTCAAGCCCTTCATCTGGAAAGGACGCACGCTGGTAGACGGCGGTATGGTGAACACCCTGCCCATCAACCGCGTACAGCGTACCCCTGGAGACATTCTGGTGGCTTTCAACGTGAACCAGATAGACGCGGCCGAGATTCAGGGCTTCCTGGACAGCCGGGCCGAACTGGAGCACGAGAAGAATGACAGCGACAACAGCCTGGTGAGCCGCATCCAGGCGGGACTCCGTCAGCGGCAGCTGGAGGCTTCGGCCAGCGACAGTTGGATCCCTGTGGGGGCCGACGACAACTTCGCCTCCATCCTTCAGCGCAGCTTCGGCATCATGAACTGCACCATTGCCCGCATGGGCATTGAGCAGACCAAGCCGGACATCCTGGTGAACCTCCCCTACGACTCCTACCACGGTGTGTACGGTTATTCCCACGCCCAAGAAATAGCCACCCTGGGCCGCCAACTCATGGCACAGGCCCTGGACCAATACGAGAGCAAGTAATGGGTAAACCCGTCACCATACTGGACATTGCGCGGGAAGCGGGGGTCTCCCCTTCGCTGGTTTCTTTCGTACTCAACGGAAAAAACCGCGTGGGAGCCCAGACCCGTGAGCGTGTCCTCAAAGTGGCGGCCCTGCTGGGCTATCAGAGGTCCGAGAACCAGGCAGGGGCCGAATGGCCCGCAGCCCGCCTGATAGGCGTCATTGTCCCCGATATGGAGACCTTCGGCCCCTGGATGCAGCAGTTGGCACACTGCGCCTTCGGCCTGGGTTATACCCTGCAGTTTGCTTCTTCGGAGACGGATCCTGTTAAGTTCTGCCACCTCATAAGGGCCTTCTCCGGCACGCAGGGGTTGGTGATAGCAGAACCACCCCGCGGAGACCAAGACTGCGAACTGGCCCTTCGCCAATGTCTCATTCCCTTTGTAATTCCTGAAGGTGAAAGACCTGACCAAACTATAAAAAAACTGATTGAGAAAATATGAGTAAGCTTATTATTGAAGGGAATCCCCTTCCTCAAATGCCCTGGGAAGACCGCCCGGCCGGCTGCAACGCACCCCTCTGGCGCTACAGTGCCAATCCCGTGATTCCCAGAGACCTTCTCCCGGACTCGAACAGTATCTTCAACAGTGCTGTAGTACCTTTTAAGGACGGTTTCGCCGGCGTTTTCCGCTGCGACGACACCAATCGCCGCATGACCCTCCACGCCGGTTTCTCCAAGGACGGCATTAAGTGGGATATTGAGCCCAATACCATCAAGTTCGAGGGTGGCGGTCCCGAGGTGGGTCAATGGGTATACGGCTACGACCCTCGCGTGGCCAAGATTGAAGACAAGTACTGGGTAAGCTGGTGCAACGGCTACCATGGTCCTACCATCGGCCTGGCCTGGACCACCGACTTCAAGACCTTCCACCAGGTAGAGAACGCCTTCCTGCCCTACAACCGCAACGGTGTGCTATTCCCCCGCAAGATCAATGGCAAGTTTGCCATGCTCTCCCGCCCGTCCGACACCGGCCACACCGCGTTTGGAGACATCTTCTACAGTGAATCTCCCGATATGGAATACTGGGGACACCACCGCCACGTGATGGCTCCCGCCCCGTTTGAGGTGAGCGCCTGGCAGTGCATGAAGATTGGTGCCGGTCCCGTTCCCATCGAGACCTCCGAAGGCTGGCTCCTGTTCTTCCACGGCGTGCTCCACAGCTGCAACGGCTACGTATACAGCTTTGGCAGCGCCCTGCTGGATAAAGACGAGCCCTGGAAAGTCCTGGCCCGCAGCGGTCCCTATCTCATCTCTCCCCAGAAGCCGTACGAGTGCATGGGAGACGTTCCCAACGTGACCTTCCCCTGCGCCGCCCTGCACGACTCCGCTACCGGCCGCATTGCCATCTACTACGGCTGCGCCGACACGGTAACCGGCCTCGCCTTCGGCTACATTCCGGAGATCATAGACTGGACCAAGAAAACCAATATCCTGTAACTACTTCCAAGTGATACTGCCGGTCTTCAGCAGATCCTGGTGAGAGATACGGTAGCCTTTGTTTTTACCATCGACCTGAGCCTTTCTGGCTTGGGCCGATGCTTTTGTAATGGCCAGCTGTGCACCGCCCGGGAGCGTAACTACCGCTTTGTCAAAGGTGGGACGCGTGAGGGTGAAGTCCGGCTCACCGGGACAGTCGGGATAGATACCCAGCATGGAGAATACGGCCCAGGCACTCATGGTTCCGGTATCGTCATTGCCGGGGATGCCGTCCGGGGCGTTCTTGTAGTTGGTGGATAGAATCTTCTCCACAGCGGCCCAGGTACGGGGCTCATAGCCCTTGAAATGGCTGAACAGGTAAGCGTAGATAATGTCGGGCTCGTTGGCAGGGTCGTACAAGCCGTTGTCAAACACGTGCTGGAGGTTGTTTACAAAGGCCTTGGTACCGCCCTGGAGCTTGGCGTAACCCAGGACGTCATGCGGTACGGCGAAGGTGTAATTCCAGGCGCTACCTTCGTGGAAGCCGGGGGCGTTGGAAAAATCGGCCCCGTCTTCCGGGTCAAACGGTGTGAGGAAACTGCCGTCTTTCATGAGGGGACGGAGGCACTTGTCGGCCGGGCTCCAGTAGTGCTTGTAGCCCAGGGAGCGCTGGTAGTAGCGCTGGGCATCGGCCTTGTGACCCAGGTCGGCTGCCAGGCGGGACAGCGCATAATCGGCCACGTAATACTCCAGGGCATGGGAGACGGAGTTGTCTCCGGAGAAGTCTGCGTTGAAGTAATTAAGCGGAATATAGCCCAGCTGCACGTAAGGGTCATTGTCCGGACGCATGCGGTTCCGGGCGCCGGGGGTGTCGGCACTCTTAAGGAAAGCCTCGTAGGCTGTCTCGATATCAAAGTCCCTGAGGCCGCGGAGCCAGGTATCGGCAATGACGCAGATGGCGGGGTCTCCTTCCATGGTCCACGTCTCGCGGCCGTAAAGCTCCCACTTGGGCATCCAGCCCCACTCGCGGTACTGGTCAATCATGGAGCGGACCATGTCGGTCTGCTTCTCGGGCCAGAGGAGGGTCATGAGCTGGTGCAGGTTGCGGTAAGTATCCCAGAGGGAATACACGGTGTAACGCGTATGACCGGGTTCAACCTGGCCGATACGACCGCTCTCCATCATAGGATACCGGCCATCCACATCGTTGAGAACGTTGGGATGAAGGAGGGCGTGGTACAGGGCGGTGTAGAAGATGGTCCGCTGGTCCGGGGTGCCGCCTTCGATGGCAATGCGGTTCAGGTGCTTGTTCCAGTCTGTATCGGCCTGTTTGCAGATCTTATCAAAGGCGAAGCCTTGCTGTTCGGCCTCCAGATTCTGCCGGGCTCCTTCGATGCTTACGAAGGATACGCCCATCTGCACCTGAATCTGCTCTCCGGGCTGCAGACCCTCGTAGTGGAACCAGTAGCCAATATCGTCTCCGCTGAGTTCCCGGGAGTAGTTGGCGTAGATTTTATATTTTCCGGCGTCGGCGTCCCAGGCTGCTTCGGCCGTCATGGGACGCTGCTTTTTCCAGTAGCCGGCGCTTGCGGGAGCCTTGTTTACGCGCAGAACAAAGTATAGCGGGAACACAGCGTTGCGGTTGTAGCAGAAGGTGCCCATGAGCTTGAAGCCTTCAATCTCCGTGTCGCTGACCTGCCGCACCGTGGCGCCGCTCTCGTTGGTGAGGCCTTCACCCAGGTTGAGGAGGATGTTGCCTTCTCCGCCGGGGAAGGTGTAGCGTTCCAGCGAGGTACGGGTGGTGGCGGTGGCTTCGGCCTTAATGCCGTTCAAAAGCTCTACGCTGTAGTAGCCGGGGTGCGCCACTTCATTGTGGTATTCGCTGCCGTATACATGGTAGTCTACCTGCAGCGGTCCCGTGGTGGGCATGGTGAGCAGAGCGCCCAGTTCCGGACAGCCCACGCCGGAGAGGTTCACGTGCGTGAAGCCGGTGAAGAAGCTGTTCTCAGCCACATAGGGCGTGCTCCACCAGCGGCTGTCCTTGTCCCACGTGTTCAGCTGTGAGCCCATCACGTTGAACGGACTCACGCTCATGAGCCCGTTGGGCACCACCGCGCCGGGATTGCAGGCGCCAAAGTTGGACGTGCCGATGAACGGGTTTACCCACTCGGTCTGGGCGTAGAGCGCACTGCTTAACAGAAGTGCGGCAAGGACAGCAAACTTTTTCATAATATTAATAGAGGGAAAAGTGTAACTACTTTCTGGAAACCACATCCCAACTCTCTTTGAAAACCACAGGACGCGTACACGTAATCGGGGCTTCTACAAAATTGGCCTTGGTTTGACTGGTTGTTGAGTAATAGCTATGGGCCATGTCCCATGCCACAAAATCCTCGTAATGATACTCCCAGTCCGCCCCATAAGCCAGTTTATGGGCACGATACCATATGGCTTCACGGGAAGGCGCATTGAAATGACCGGAATTGAACATAATACTCATCTCGGTAGCTTTGTACAATCCAAATTCATATAACGCTCCTTCATAAATACCCAATTCTTCACTCACGTACCGATCATCGCTAAGGAACGTAGCCCACTTTATCTTAGAAGGATCGTTTTCATAATCAACATTCTTCCAGAAACCATATCGGGCGTATGCTTTGTAGTATTCCTTATCTTCCTCCGGAATGGCACCAAAATACTTGCAATATTCATCTTCCAGTTTGGCAAATCCATGGCCTCCCGCTTCGTGACAAATCGTAATCCGAGGACCACCCAAAGCGACATAACTAATCCCAAGACCACTTCCCCAGTCTCCTGTATAGCCCTCAGGGACGCCGTAAACAGCACAAATACCACCGCTTTCGAAGCTGTTCAAGATTACAATAGGAAGGACATCCGTGTCCTTGTCTGGTGATACAGCCTTATGGACATACTCCATAACTTTGCCATTATTACCTCCCGATATCGAGGCAGATAGGGCAGTCTGGGATCCATTAAAGTATTTCTCATTTTTGGAAACGACCGTTACCATGCTTACATTAAACATGTTCCGAAGTGAAGTGAACGGCTCTTCCGAGAAGAAGTTCTCCATGGCTTGAACCATCTGTGTCTCGTAGGTCGCGTCGGCAATAAGGCGATCCGAGAATGCGTCTCCCATAAGCACTATGTCAATGCCGGCACCCTCCGTGGCCGTCTGTAGAACAGTAACCGTCCCGTCCATACTGTAATCCGTAGATTCATAGTTGTCTCCCACATATTCTCCATCCCAGTCGCTATGGAACCAATTGGCAACAAACGTAACAAAGGATTGATAGAGTTCCTCTGAATTCAGATTGGAGAAAACGAGCGTCCCATCCTTATCAAATATGCTGATGCAAGTACCCCATACAGGATAATAACCATGCTGGTCAGTGTTATTCCCTATATTATTGTCGTCGCTCACAATAAACGTGGGCCAAGGTATGCCGTAACTCTCTGATGCCTGCTCTATTACCGAATCCTCCATGAGAGTACATCCGATAACACCCAGACCTTGTTGGTTAAACAAATTGAACGCGCTTACCACATAAGGGATAATGGTGGGTGACACCTTATCATGGATATCCCAATAGAACAAAACCGTAAGTTCGTTGCTGCTAAACAGGTCGGAAGTTAAGACCGTTCCATCTGATGCCGTGACACTAAATGCGGGGCATTGAGGCATGGCTTCGCTGATATCAAGCTCGGTATCCCAAATCATATAACCCCACTGCCTGCTCCAAAGGGGCCAAGAAGAAAAGGCAGCGGGGACCTTTCCGGAAAGCGGGTTTTCGTAGCAATTGAAACTCTTAAGCTCTTCTAACTCCATAAGCTCAACCGGAAGACTACCCGTAAAATGGCATCCATTCAGGCTCACCCCCCATAGACTTTTCATCTTACCCAGGAAGGCTGGAATGGGACCTCCTAAAGAAGGGTTATTAGAGAGGATTAAGAAATTCAAAGATTGTAGATTACTCAACTCCTCCGGAATAGTTCCACTAATAGACGTACGATGTATTTGAAGCCATCGCAAATGGGAAAGTTGTCCTATTTCTGGTGGTATTTCTCCCGTAATACCATCGCTTCCCGTAATTTCCAATTGACGCAACCGCGTAAGTTTTCCAATACTAGCGGGAATGACGCCCTTCATGTTGTTTCCATGGAGCATGATATCCATTACGTGTCCATCGTCGTGAGTGGTAATTCCATACCACTCCGAAAACGGTCTGTCCGTGCACCAGCCACTATTATCATCCCACTGGTCTCCACCGAGTGACTGGTATACATCCAGCAATACCTCCCTTTCAAGGGCAAACTGGCTTTTGACGTTGACCTGGCAGGACGCAGTTTTATCACCTGCCTGCGCAGTAATGGTTACGCTTCCTTCAGAAAGAGCAGAGACAACACCGGTCGCGACAGAAGCAACCTGGGAATTGGAAGACGACCAGGAGACCTGTTTTGCGGCCTCTGCAGGCAACACCGTAGCCACAAGCGTAACTTTCTCCCCTTCTACCATCTCTAACGAAGACTTATCCAACGAAATGGAAGATACAACTACCGGTGTGGGAGAAGGAGAAGGAGAGGGTGAGGGCACCTCATCCTCCTTACAGGATACTACTATCCCGCAAACAGGAACCAGTAGAAAAAGGGAGAAACGACGAAAAATCATAAGACTACTTAATCGAATTCAGCACGGACAATTTGCCGTCTTGGACGAGCTTGAGGACAAGTTCGCCAAAGAGGGTGTTTTGCCAGGCAAACCAAGGGCGGGTAAAGTTGGAAGCATCGTCCTTGTGGAAGCTCTCGTGGATGAAGCCCAGGCCGGCATCGGTGCGAAGAAGCTGCTCCATGCAGGCCTTGATCTCCGTATCATCCGTGGCGGTGAAGGCCTTCATCATGATGCTCATAGGCCAAATGGCTTCCAGGCCGATATGGGGACCGCCAATACCTTCGCCAGCCTTCCCCTTCCAGAAATAAGGGTTGGAAGTGCTCCAGACAAACTGTCGGGTATTCTGGTACAGGGGATCGGAGGCCATCTCGGGAATAAGGTAAGCCAGCGACAGGAGAGAAGGGACATTGGCGTCGTCCATCATATAGGCATTGCCAAAGCCGTCCACCTCAAAGGCGTAAATGTCTCCAAAATCCGGATGGTTAACCACGGCATATTTCTTAAGGGCACCCTCCACCTCGTTGGCCAGCTTGGTGCAACGGTCTGCCAGTTCGGGCCGATGATTTACCTCCGAAAGGATCTCTGCCATCTGGCGCAAAGCGCTCACGGCAAAGAAATTGGAGGGCACCAGGAACTCAAACTGCGTAGCATCGTCCGACGGACGGAAAGAGGAGGCAATAAGACCCACAGGATTCACGGGATGTCCCCTTCCCACGCGGGCTTTGGTGTCCAGCTGGCGATCGGTTGAGCGAAGGAAGAAGTACGGTCCGTCACCGTCCTTGCGCTGCTGCACCGTAAAGGTTTCCAGGATATTCTCCACAGCCTTGAGCCAGATCTCGTCAAACACGGAAGTGTCTCCGGTGACTTTCCAGTAGTGGTGGGCCAGGCGAACCGGATAGCAGTGCGAGTCAATCTCCCACTTGCGTTCAAAGACGTTGGGATTCTGAGGAGCTCCCGTCTCATCTTTGGCACCTTCTCCAGTGGGACCCTGGTTGAAAGCGTTGGCGTACGGATCTATATTGATGAGGGTGAACTGCTGCTTGATAACACCGGAGAGCATCTTCTGCAGATGGGCGTCCTCTTTACACAGATCTACATAGGGCCACACCTGGGCACCGGAATCTCTAAGCCACATGGCATGGATGTCTCCGGTGTACACAAACGTGAGGCCTGTCTCCTCATCAAAATGAACGGTGGTATCCAGCGTATTGGGGAAGCAATTCTGGAACATCCAGCGCAGCTTAAGGTTGGTGAGCTGCGGAGCTACCTCGGCTATCTTGGCCTCCACGGCCTCGGACACAAACAGACGGTCCTGCGGAGCCGGCCGCTGGTCCGGATATTTCTGGGCGCAGGCGCTAAGGGCACAAAGGCCCAGGGCCAAACTAATCAGCGTCTTTTTCATTAGAGAACGAATAAGGTTTGTCTTCATCGGTTACGCCGCGCTTGAGGTTAGGTTCGGCGGCCATCTTGAAGTGAAGCTTGGCTCCCTTCTGGAGATCGGACTGGAGGAGATAGTTGCGCGTCCACTCCTGACCGTTCACATGCAGATCCTTCACGTAGAAGTTCTCGGCACTATTCTCAGGAGCTTCAATAACTACGTCTCCACCGTCCAGGTGAAGGGTTGCTTTCTTGAATAAGGGGGTTCCCAGGGCATACTGACCGCTGCCAGGGCAAACGGGATAGAAGCCCAGGGCGCTGAATACGTACCAGGCACTGGTCTGGCCGTTGTCCTCATCTCCGCAATAGGCATCGGCCCAAGGGGTGTAGAACTTCTCCATGACCTCACGTACACGAGCCTGGGTCTTCCAAGGCTGGCGGCTCCAGTCGTAGAGATACAGCATATGCTGGATGGGCTGATTACCGTGGGCGTAGTTACCCATACCCATAACGGTCATTTCAATAATCTCGTGAATG
>Ga0310696_10009805_pt1 | contig 11050 bp, 16 predicted proteins | sample AusTroGonzalo_MG_4_FD_203885 | JGI IMG/M metagenome (GOLD analysis project Ga0310696, IMG submission 203885) | Bovine rumen microbial communities from tropical cattle in Woodstock, Queensland, Australia - Gonzalo_02 (v2) (version 2) | ecosystem: Host-associated > Mammals > Digestive system >...
TACTCCCTATAGACATCCAGAAGGAGGGCGAGCAGCTCCATCTCGTTCTCCCCTTCGGGGTTACACACGTCCGAATGGACGCACTGGCCATCCACCTCGACGTAGACCTCGAACCAGTTGTTCTCGATGATGTTGAGCCCGATATCGTCCTGGTTGTCATAGCCGTCATGGAAGATCTTGAGGAGCTCGTCGGGCATCTGTGACGCACACTTGTACATGGAGTCCTTGTAGTAGACCTTGACGCTGCCCTGCACCTCAAGCGTGATGACGGTCTTTTCTTTTTTGCCATCCTTCTTGTTTTGTTTGATGATGGCCAGCTCGGCCACCTGCTGTCCGGAGTCGAGCTCCATGGAGTCGTTGATGTTCTTGAGGTTGAGGTTAGGGTTGGTGTTGAATATGAGTTCCATAAGTATACTGTTTTCAGTTTCTGTGTTAATTGTAGTAAAGATTTATCATCACTCTTTGATGGCCTGGATGATGCGTTCGCACTCGTCATCGGACAGTTCGGTGAGCTCCATGACGTCGTATTCCCCGTTGTCTCGCCACATGTACTGTGCGAGGAGGGTGCCGTCCGTCGCCGTGAGGATATCGACGAAGGCCGTGTCGTCGGGGGAGATGATTGACAGCAGGACGCCCTTGGCTTTCTTGACGAGCTGTGGCGTATGTGAATGGATGAGCTTCAATCTGGAGAAGGGTGTCAGTGTTTCTTGTGCCATATCTTGATAGTTAAGGATAAAAAGTGACAGATGGGGAAAATATGGCCGGCCGGGAATCGTTGTCCATTGAAAGGACCGACCGTTCCGCTCATCAGCTCACAATGGATGCTGATAATCGGAACGGAAGGGAATGTATGAAAAAACCCTCCCGGTTTGAATCCGGGAGGGAGGATACTGTAACAGTAGTAACTGTATTATTAAAAGGGGAGAAGGAGTAATGTAAGAGATATTAGTGAAACTATTGGTGGTATTATTCGCAAGATGACAGGCCGAGAGGCGGCCGGTCCCTTCTCCCCGTGAAAAAGTCAGCACTTGACGGTGTGGTTCTCCTCCCACTGCGCCATGACGAACTTACGGACGCTCACATGGAGGCCGTCCCAGATCCTTTTCAGGAAGCCGTTCAGGTCTTCCTTATTGAGGTTCACGGCGGTCTCCTTCTCCTTGGTGGAGAGGATGAGCGCCATGGCCTCCGTGAGCTGCTCGTTTGAGAGCGTCCTCATCCAGAGGTTCTGCTTGAGGCGCCAAAGGGCCTGCGAGCGGTGGAGGACCGGGTACTGCCGGATGAAGGTCTCCGATTCAACGTCAGGGAGGTCTTCGGCCTTCATGTCGTCGAAAAGGAGCGGTTTCACACCGGGGATGCAGAGCTCCTCCCGGGACGGGGGGTTGATGATGGCGTCGTACAGGCCGGCAAGGAGCATGGTGTCGTACTGCCGGTGCAGGTTATTGGCGTCGGTCTCTTGGATGTCGCCATCGTTGAGCTGCACGCCGAAGACCACCATCTGGTCCTTCATGCGCACATAGGCGATATCGCCGGGGTAGATGACGTCGATCCCGCCGTGGCTCTCGCAGACGCCCGCGGGGGTCTCCGTCGGACGGAAGGGGATGACGGCGCCGGGAAAGAGGGCGTCGAGCTCCTCCATGACGTCCCGGATGTTCCGCATGGCGCCGGAATCGGCGAAGTACATCGCGTTGATGAAGGCGTCCATCTCCGGGGCGCTGACGGTTGATGGGACGTGCTCCTCCTTCACGACCTGGAGGAGGTGCTGGAACTGCGGCGCGTCGTCTATCTCGACGTGGCTCATGTTGCCGTTCTTAGCCACCTTGCAGAAGACGGGTACCAGTTCCCGCAGCGACAGCGCGACGCGGGAGCCGGCACAGACGCGGTAGCCCTTGAAGAAACAGGTTATGCGCCGTGGGTCCTCTTCGCCGTACTGGACGATTATGGTCACTTTTTGTCCGTTCTTGATGTTCTGGGAGATGAATTCGATAGGTTCCATATATGGTAATGTTTTCCTTGTTAGACTCATTTTTTCTCTGACAGGGGTTTGAAGTCGTAATAGGACTTCATCTTCCCTTTCTTGACACCGCGCTTGAGCTTCTCAAGGCGAGGCGCGCGGTGGGTGGTCTCGGTGTAATAGGCCGTGAGTGTCTCCTGGTCCACGATGTAACCGAGTCGCTGGAGGCGGTTCCTCTGAAGGAGGCGCTCCCGGGGCTCGGTGCGGTAGTGGCGGTTCTTGCTGACCGGGTCCAGGCCCCAGCGGACACGGAGGACGTCGTTGCCGTAACGCTCCTTCATGGTCTGCTCCCGTTTCCTGCGGGACTCGGGGGTGTTCAGGTGCGCGCCGTTGTCGTACTTGACGGCAAGCTCGCTCCGCTGGCGGCTGATGTACTCCGGGCTCTTCCTCAGGCGGTGCTTGGTGACACGCGACTTGATGGTCCAGAGGGAGACGCCCATCTGCTCGGCCAGCACCGCGTTGGGGGTGTCCGGATAGTGCTCTATCAGGAAGGCAAGCTCCGATGCGGTGAGGTGTTTCTGCTTTTGTCTTTTCATTCGCTTACTTTTTTCCGTAAACCCTCTCATGATAGGAGATGGCGTCATTGACGTCGGTGATGGCGGAGAGGATGGCCTGCTTGATGAATTTCTCAGTAGTGCTGGGCGATGGGGAAGCGAAGGGGATATAACCGCTTCGGACGATCTTCTCCAGGGCGATCCGCGCAGCCTGCAGCTCATCGATGGCCTTCAGCTTCGGGACGATAGGGACGGGGGTGGGCAGTACGTCATTGAGTTTGTCCCCCGTCGAGTACAGCTCGATGGATTCGAGGTTGTCACTCACCAGGACATCGACGGAGGTCTCATGGATACGGCAGATGGCCGCGTCGATGATCGTCTCGATCTCCTTCTCGGTGGGCTTGTACGGATCCTCAACCTTGACGAGGACATTGACCTTCGGCGAGATGGTGACGTCGTAGGATGCGAGTTTTTCTTTCATGATGATGTATTTTTGGATGTTAGATTTCTTCTTCGACTATGTTCAGAAGGCGCCTTATCTCCTCGGCCCGCTTCTCTTCGGCGACCTGGTCGAGGTAGTCGAGCTGCTTCTCGTTGAGGATGCTACGGCTGACGAAGGTCTTGCAGCGGAAGACGATGACGCTGGTTCCGTTGCGTAAGGCGAGTCCCTTGACGGCGACGAACACCACCCCGTCGGGGATGAGGAGGCTGCGCGTATCCGGGTCGGAGTCGGGCCTGAGGCTCATCTCCTGGTTCTCGATGGAGACAGAATATTTGATATTGCGGTACAGGTACAGCGACAGCACTTCTTCCGTCGGGGCGTCGGTGTTCCCGAGGAACCGTTCACGGTACCGCTTGAGGAAGTGTGACGTCATGTGGTAGATGAAGCCCGGGCGCGACTTGGCGGACGAGATGTAGAAGTTCCGGTCGTTGAAGTCCGACACGACGAGCACGTGGCCGCCGGTGACGTTGTCCTTATCCAGGACGTACCGCAGGGGCGTGGTCACGTACCAGAACAGGTACCTGTTCTTGGACTGCGGATGCGTGAAGTACACCCACATGACCATGATGTCCTTGTCAAGTTGCTCCTGGAAACGTCGGTAGTTCTTCTGGTAAAGCTTCTCCCACCAGAAATAGACCTTTTCCTCATCAGAAACGATAGCCTTGAAGATGTCTTCATAGGAGGCTGTAGAGAGTATCATGGTCGTTGATGTTAAGGTTTCATTTCATCTTGAACTCTTTCTTGGCGAGATTGTATCCGTATCTGATGGCATAACGCACGATAAGGCTCACGCGGGGTTCTTCATCAACACCGAGGTATCTTGTGTAGGATTCAATCTTTTTTTCAAGTTCCTTGTTTTTCATAACCTGTAATTTTAGGGTTTCAGAATCCTCAGGGCCTTCGTGATGGACGCTTGGAGCTGCATGCGCAGGAAATCGAAGACGTATCCGTCGCTGTGCTTGATACAGTTCAGGGAGCCCACGTTGGTGGAGACCAGGAGCGCCATGTTGTCGGGCGCGGATGAGCGGTAGAAAAGCTGCACGCTGCCATCCTCCCACTTGGTGTTGTATTTCCCTTCGGTCTCACCATAGGTGAAATGCAGCCAGCCGTGCTCCTCCTTGACGACGTCGCATTCGTGGATCACGCGGTTGAGCCTGTCATATACATATATCTTCTTCATATAGTTGCCGTAATCGGTTTGTGAAACAAAACACGTCCGCCCGATATGAAGCGGGCTTTCTTGATAATGCTCGTTTCATACCGGCGGACCATGTCAGTATCAGTCACCCTCTCCAGTCTGCGGGAGGGAGACTCCCTCATCCAGGCGCTTCACCTCCTGCGCCACCACCTCTACTACCCTCCTCGGTTCGACGTCCGTATTGGAAACGGTGTGCATGCGTATCCTGAGCCGGCCGGTGACCTCGACGGCGTCGCCTTTCTTGAGGTTGATGGCAGCCTCTGTATTGGGACTTTCGAAGCCGACGACGAGGAACCAGGTCGATTCGAGGATAGGTTCGTTGTTTTTCGACTTGTAGCTATACTGGGTGATGACCGACATGTTGAAATGCCTGCGGTCGGCGATGGTGATTACGTTGTTACGGCCTACGACGCCGCGGATTTGGACTTTGTTGAGGAATTCCATGGTATTCGTGTTGATATTGGGGTTTTACATCAGTTCTGGGTGATTTTCGCCGCGAGGTCGAGGATCCTTTCAAGCTCCCAGTTGTAAATCTTGTCAGACTCGGAAGGCTCCGGAAGGACGTAGTCGGGGTCCTTGTCCTTGATATGCTGGTCGCGTTTATCTCGGAGGAACGGACTGCCGCCGGCCCACACGGCGCCTTTGCGCCCGATCAGGAGCCAGGCATCGTCCATGTCGATGGCCTTCTCGCCGGTGGACAGCGTCACGACGCCCCCTTCGGCAAAGTGGTTGATGAACCTCACCACGTCCAGTCGGAGGGACTGGAGCCGGCCTCGGAACTGGCAGACCAGACGGAGGTTCACCATGTGGTCGCTGAAGCACGGGCGGTCAGCGGGTAATTTCTTCCCGTTTTGCATCTTTTTCATATTTTTTTGAATGTTAGAGGATTAGGTTTCAAATCAGAAGTGATAATCCAGGATACCACCAATGTAGAGGGTCTTTTTAATGCGGCCGTTCAGGTAGTCGAACAGCATCTCCGAGAGGGTGTGGCACCTGACGAGGTTCGAATCGCGGTCTTCGTAGTAGAAGAGGTACTCTGTGATATCGGCGCTTTCGATATTCGTCACGATGGATGAGTGGCATCGTATGCCGGGGGCGTCTTTCGTGAGGGCGCCCCTGACGCTCCTGTATACCCGGAAGAGGTTTTTCCTGATGATTGCCGAAATGGTCCCCTTACTCTTGAAGGTCAGGGCCTTCTTCCTCCGGTTGGTGAACATGACCGGACTGAGCTTCTTCGCGATGTCATCAAGGCAGTCGTCAAGGTTTCCTTCGGCGCCGCCCCAGTCGGCATGGCTGTGGAACACGGGGTCTTCCGTGAGGTCGAAGATGGAAAGGTATTCTTTCTTCGGAATACGCTTGCGTGATAATTGGATGATAAGGGAATGTGCCATGGTGGTGTGGGTTTTTGCTATTCTGTCAATTCTTTGGAATCATATACGCCCCAACCGTCGGAGACGTATTTGTCGTGTGCCATCTGTTCGGCCTGCTCCTGTGTCTCGGCTTCCACCTCCACAGTCCTTGTCCGGCTGCTGTGGAAGGGAAGACCGAGGATAAACAGCGTTACTTCATATGTTTTCATGAGGCTAAAAATCAAATATTTCCGACAGGTAGTCAACGTTGGGGATAATCTCAGCTATGCCGTTGTGGATGAGCTGGTTGCAGCCGGCGCTGCGCGGATCGCCGACCTCGCCGGGGAAGGCGTAAACGGGTACGCCAAACTCTTTCGCGAAACGTGCCGTAAGGACCGAGCTACTTTTTGCCTCGGCGCAAATGACAATCACGATGTCGCTCATCAAGGCGATAGTTCTCTTTTGGTCAATGAAATTGACGGATTCGGGCGCGATATTGTCCGGGAACTGGGTCAGCAGGCCGCAACCGGGTGTTTCTGTCATTCTCTTCGCAAAGCCTGTATGCGCACTTGGATAGACATGGTCCAGTCCGTTCGGCAACACAGCGAAGGTCGGTAGTCCTTTATCCATTGCAAGGGAATGTGCGCAAATATCAGTGCCTAAGGCAAGGCCGGAGATGACTATGGGTTTTTCCTCACCACCTGAACAGGAGAGAGCATGGAGGACATTGATGAGCGCCATCTTCCCGCAGGGAGATGGGTTCCTGCTGCCGACGATGGCGACCCTCGGGGCGTCGATGTTGAGAAGCGGGGAGATATCGCCCTCAAGACGGACGTGGTCCAGGCCGCAGCGCGACCACTCGGCATTGGCCGCCTGCTCGCCCCTGTCCCGGAAGACGAACTCCCAGTCCATGGAGTTATGGTTGATTGTGTGTATCACGTTTTTCTCGGTTTAAGATTGAACATGGGTGCCATGCCGTCTAGGCGGCCTGGGTAGAGAGTGTGCGGATATCGTCCTTGTTCCGGATAAGGGTGTTGTGGTCGAAGGAGATGATATCCTCCACGCAGAAGCATCTCCAATCCCTCTTCTGAACGTCGAAATAGCCGAAATGACCGCCGTCCGCCGTTGTATTGCCGGAACTGGAATGGTTGTTGCCGGCCGGTTGGAACATTGAGATGACATCTTGGTTGAGCGTGCCATAAGCGATGCGCACGTCCCCGTTCTGCTTCATGAAGGTGAACTTTACGACGCCATACCGCATGCGGTCACGGATCTGGGAGATAATCAGGAGCTTACCGAGCGCTTCGAACTCACCCATGTTGTCCATGAGGTGGTCCTCGATGGAGGAGAGGCGGCGGGAATCGATGCGTGTCTCAGCCTGCGCGCGGACCTCGTCAGCGTCCCCATTCGGGTCGGGAAGCGGATCGGGCTGTTCAGCCTGAGGTGCCGGACTGGCTTCGTTGTCGTTTTCACTTGAAGCGGTGCCGTTGTTCTCCAGGCTGGCCACGTAGTGGCTGTAGGCCTGCTGCATTTCGTCGTCGGCGTCACGGATCCAACCGACATGGGAGAAGACGCTCACGACGGTGAATACCTCGGCCTCGGTGCGGTAGAACTGCTGGTCGTTCCGGGTGTAGATATTGAGCTTCGCTTGACGCGGAACACCGACATGCTTGACGCCGATGATGTCGCCCGTGCTGAGCTGGACGATCTTATGGGTCTCGGCACTGGTGAACTGAACCTTGAACGCGGGGTCGATTGCGGCATTGCGCTCATGCAGGTTCACGTAAGTGAACTGACCGGGAAGGGCATGTACGACGGTACGGCATTCGCCCTGTGCGTTCACTTCCCTGCAGACTTTGAAGAAGTAATACTTTGTCATATCTCTTATGCTTTTAAAAGTTTGTCAAAAAAAGAAAATCTCCCGTCCCGGGAAATTCCGTTCGTCGGTCGTGACGGAATTCCAAGGGCGGGAGATAATTCAATTCAGATGGCTAGACCTCCTCTTCGTCGTTGGGGTCACCGGCCGCACTGGATGCCGAGCTGTCAGCGGGCAGCTCATCGGTGTAGGCGGTCCAGATGGCCTCGATGGCCTCCTCGTCGTAGAAGACGCGGAAGCCGCGCACGGTGCCGAGGTCGCGCAGGGCCTTCAGGTAACCCTTGGCGGCTCCGGGGTTGGTGAAGACGGTCTTCTTTACCGTAAGCTCGCCGCTGCGGCCCAGTCGGCGCATCTCGTGGATGTAGTCGACCACGGCCTGGACGTCCTCGCAGGTGGCGGGGTAGATGCCGTCGGCGTTGGCGTACACCAGCACGGCCTTCTTGAAGTCGAAGCAGCGCTTCAGGACGCCGTAGCACTTGTCGGTGAACAGCTTGCGGTCATAGGCGTAAGCCTCGACCTCGCCGCAACGGGGGAGTTCCTCTCCGTCGGCGGACACGTGGATGAAGGAATCGTGACCCTCACGCTCCTCCAGGGAGATGGTCAGGACCTTGTCGGCGATGATCTCGGCGATGCCGTACAGGCAGCGGAGGATGTTCAGGGCCGGGTCTGCGTACAGACGGAGGCTGAGGGTGTTGACGTTCTCGCCGTCCTTGAGGTCGAGCTGGAGCTTGGGCTTGCCCTGCTCGGGGACGAAGACACGCACGCCGGCGAGGGTGCCGGAGATGGCGTTGACGGTGATCTGTTCTTCCTTGGCAACGAACTTGCCATCTTTCATGATGAATTTAGGCATAAGGCATAAAGGTTTTGTGACAGGTCTGTAGCCTGTCGGGTTAAAAAAAAGGTAATAGGATGAAGGCTGCTTTGTCAGCAGCGTCAAAGGAACGCCGCTGCTGACAAAGTTGACTTCATGGTGTTCAAAATCAAATGAACGGCTTTGGTCCGAAGATGGATGCGATACTCTCGCTGATGGTCCGCGCTTCGTCCCTGCGGACGGAAACGGGGTTCTTGGGCCCTATCTGCTTCCGCTGGGCCGGGAGGGACGAGTGGTTGGTCGACGCGGCTACCGGCGGAGCACTTTTCTTCTGGCCGGTAATGGCCTTCGGGACATCCTTGTACGGATTGAACCCCAGGCCGGTCGTGAACGTGCTGGCGGGGAACCAGTTGGTGTTCGAGAAGTAGATCTTCCCACGCAGGCCGGGGAACTGCATCTTGGTGTACATGCACGTGCCGCTCACCAGGGAGATATGCCCCTCGTTGTCGATGACGGCCAGCTTGTTGTTGGAACGGGCGATAAAGGCCTTCGACATGCGCAGGGCGAACTCCAGCCCGCAACCTTCCATGGCAGGCACGAACAGGTCACGGAAGAAGGTCTCCGAATCGGTCATGTCGTCGCGGTTGTCGATCGGAAGGATACCGTTGTGCGCGAAGGCGATGTTACCATGGGTCCAGCAGTGGCAGTTCTCAATCCTGTTGGAACCGTGCGTCGCGATGCGGGCATGGAACAGGAGGGCGGTCTCGGCGGGATCCAGCGTTTCCGTCAGCTCCTTATACTTGGCCTTGGCCTCGGCCGGGTCCATGGACTTCCAGGTCTTCAGCTCACCGTTCTCGTTCCAGGCCATGGAGAAGCCATCGGGGTTCTGCCGGATGCACTTTTCGATTGCGTCAAGCGGAGCGAAGTCGCTCCCCTTGCACTTGACTACGATTACACACATATTGTTTTGAATTAAGGTTCAACGAAAGATATTAACACTCATCGTCCTGCATGAAGAACCAGGCAACAGCGGGGCTCTCATGACAAGCCTTGGCGAAGAAATCGTCAAAGGACAGGTTGGTGCTGTCGGTGTTCTTGCAGTAGAGGCACATCTGTTCCCACCAGGCGCAGATGGCGGCAAGGCGCTTCTTGGAGATGGCTCCCTTGCCCTTACGGAACTCGATGGTCTTGTAGTCGTCCCAATGTTGGATGTTGATATCGCCACGCTGGGAACGGCAGTTATCGACGATGCCCTGCGTCATCATGTTCCATGCGTCGGAGCTCTTGGCGACGTCAGCGAAACCGAGCATCTTGGCGAAGTTGCCAAGCTCTGTCTTCGCACCGTTGGGATTGACACAGTAACCCTCGGCGCGGCCGCAGATAGTCTTGTTCTTCTCCTTCGCTGCCGCGTTATCTTCAACGTGGTAGGTGTAGAATGTGATGAGCTTCTTCAGGTTGACCTGACGCTCGGCCTCGGTGGCGCCGAGGATCTCCTTGGAGATATGGACGTGAAGGCCGGTAGTCGAGTACGATTTCGACACGGCAAGGGTCTTGAGCTTCGCCATCGGCTCGGACCAGAAATCGATGGAAGTGGCATCGGCGGGACGGAGAGGGATGGTCTTCATCTCGATACCGAGGCCGGAAACACCATCAACGCGCTGGTCCAAGGAACCGTCTCTCTCACATTGGAACCAGTTCGTGCGGGCCGTGGTGATTTTGTTATAAGCATCGCGGTTCCGTGCATACAGTTCCAGCTCGACACCGATGCGGTAAGGCTTGTCGTTGTTGACGGGGGTGTTAAAGCTATGAACGTGCTGGTTGTGATGATAACCGGAGAAGCCGGAATAGATTTCCGTTTGGGTATAAGCGCTCTTGATAAGGATGCCGGAGACCGAGGCGCTCTCGCGCTGCTCAACGATGAACAGGTCGTCGAAATCCACAGAGAATATACCGCCGTTGCCGTCGAAGATCTCATCGCCGAGGATGACGCGGTGGTTCCTGAAGATGCTGTCGGTGCGGAGACGCTCTGACACCAGCAGGGTTTCGAAACCATCATAGGCGCTGCCTACGAAGATAAGGGCGGCTCCGATTCCACCAGGCGTGTTACAGTTGATGGTTAAATCTCCGAAACGCAGGGTGGACGCAGTTGTGGCTTCAATGTTAAGACGGTCTGCCTGACGGAATACCAGGTGCCATCTGGAGGTTTGCTCCATTGCGGAGGAGGGGGACTTGACGATAAGGGCATTGGCAACGAACTCGCCGTTAATGCGCCCGTAAAGCTTTACTTTTACGTATTGTACCATAATGAAGCTGTTTGAATATTCTATTTCCTAATGGCTGGACGCTGTTTTTCTGTCCAACCCTCACATGGGATGGGTTGGACGGAAAAGCGGTGTATTTGTCATCTTTTCTTTCTTGCTTCTTTCCGTCACCACTTTATGACAAGAGAAAAATTCCCCTCGCTTCGGAAGGGCCTCACTCTGGACGGCCCGTCAGAAACAAGGGGAATATGTACAGGATAATTCAGCAGGGAAGGCTCAAGTGAACAACCACTGCATTTCTTCCCGGCAGAGATTCATTACTTTTCGTCTTCATAATCGTCGAAGGTCTCGTTCTCTTTCAGGATCGGAGTCCCTTCCTCAACTTTCAATTCGATGACATCCTCAACGATATGCAGGACGTAAAGCAGCTCGTTGGTATCCAGGTCGGCAAAGGTGCAGGTCTTGAAAAAGTCTCCGTAATTGGTGTACATGGTGAGTACCACTCCCTTGCCGACCAGCTTGATACGGTCACACTCCAGGCACTCGCC
>Ga0310696_10009808_pt1 | contig 11049 bp, 11 predicted proteins | sample AusTroGonzalo_MG_4_FD_203885 | JGI IMG/M metagenome (GOLD analysis project Ga0310696, IMG submission 203885) | Bovine rumen microbial communities from tropical cattle in Woodstock, Queensland, Australia - Gonzalo_02 (v2) (version 2) | ecosystem: Host-associated > Mammals > Digestive system >...
CTCCAGCGGGTTCTTTCTTATCTCTTTGTTCTCCTCACGGGTCTTCCATAAATCTATTGCCATATAAAGTGCGTGTCTGAACGAAGTCGGATTAGCCTTGTTCTTGCCCGCGAGATCGTAGGCTGTGCCGTGGTCAGGCGATGTGCGTATTATATCCAAACCTGCCGTGAAATTCACACCGTTCATGTCCAATGACTTGAATGGTATCAAGCCCTGATCATGATACATTGCCAGCACTGCATCAAAATGCACGTATCTGCCCGCTCCGAAAAAACCGTCTGCCGAGTACGGACCGAACACGCACAACCCCTCTTCTACCGCCTTCATCACTGCCGGACGGATAATCTCCTGCTCCTCCGTGCCTATCAGTCCGTTGTCTCCCGCGTGAGGATTGAGGGCTAACACCGCTATCCTCGGTTTTTCTATCGTGAAGTCGTCCTGCAAAGTCTTCTCCAGCGTACGCAGTTTGTTCAGTATTCTCTCTTCAGTCACCATCTCCGGAACACGGCTCAGTGGTACGTGATTGCATACTAAAGCCACTTTCATACAATCACTTACCATCATCATAAGCGAGTCCTTCCCCTGCGCAAAATTCTTTGTCAGATACTCCGTATGACCTGAAAAACGGAACTGCTCCGACTGTATGTTCTCTTTGTTTATCGGTGCCGTCACTAATGCCTGCACCTTGCCTGCTTTCAAGTCCTGTGAAGCGCGGTCTAAGGATGCCAGACTGGCTCTGCCTGCCTCTGCAGTACTCACACCTATCTGCAACGGTGTATCGTCGCCGTAGCACGTTATAAGGTTGATTTTGCCGTCTGCCGCATCTGCCGCATCTTTGATGATGTTAATTTGCAACTGCTTGACTTCATCGGTCAGCAGCATAGCGTGTTGTTTGGCTATCTTGGCATTACCATATATTACAGGCTTGCATATCTCTAATATATGGTTGTCTTCCAATCCCTTTAGCAGGATCTCGTAGCCGACTCCGTTGATGTCGCCGGCTGTAATCGCTATCGTAGGTTTCATCCCTTATCTGTTGTTTATATTAGTTCAACTTTTAACTTTCAACTTCTCATACGGTAGTTTCTCCAAGTCATACATCTTCCTCTCCTCACCTTTGTGTCCTATCGTAATAAGACACAGAACCCTCAGTTTTTCCGGTATGTCCAACGCCTCCCTTACTCTCTCTTCTGCGTTATCGCGATCTAAAATATGACACCAGCAACTGCCCAATCCTTCATCCGTGGATGCTAATTGTAAGTTCAACGCCGCTATCGCGCCGTCAGCCTGCCACGTGTCTGTTTTCTCCGCATCCAAAGCCACGGCTATCGCAACCGGTGCCGTCTGGAGCATAGTTGTACCCATACTCCTGCAGTCTGACAGACCGCGTATCACATCCCTGTCTCTGCATACGTAGAACTCCCACGGATTGAGACGTTTGCCCGATGGCGACATCAGTGCGCACTGCAGTATCCTGTCCAACTGCTCCTTGCTCACATCCGCGTCCGTGTACTTGCGGTATGAACGACGCTCCCTGCACAATTCCAAAAAACTATTCATGTCTTTTTTCTCCTTATGTTATTCTTGCGCATTCTTGCACAAGAATACGCAGTTTCTGTTTAGTATGGACTAAAACTGTTTCAAGCGCGCAAAAATATGAAAAACTTGCTAATGCACAAAATGTAAATCTTTTTCCCTTATTTTTTCTCCATTCAAGGGGTACTATACATTTTTGGTGCGCAGGTGGCTCCTTTAATCCGCAACTGTCTTGTTGCAGTACAATTGCGGATTAAAATGGGACGTGGATAATAGACAATGATGAACGGATAATGATGGGTGATGAGACAAATAGGAGATAGAATACATTTTCATTTGCGGGTACGAAATCAAAGGCTTACCTTTGTCGGCGATTTGGGAGTCTTTTCATGGGGTGAGGTTTGACAAAGAAACAATAAAAATTGACACGATAATGACAACAGCAGGCAAAGTAGGGATGTGGATATCCATAGTTTTGGTAATCGGATTGGCAGTGTTTGTGTATTTCAAGTTCTTCTTCGTGTATAGTGAAGGTGTTAACGAGGGCGATATTAACTATTTCCAGAAAGAAGGCTTCATCTTCAAGACTTACGAGGGGAAGATGATTCAGACCGGCTACAGTTCGAAGAACAGTAATGCGACTATACAGAGCAATGAGTTCAAGTTCTCTGTTGATGAGGAAAGAATAGCCAAACAGATAGAGTCTGTCAGCACCTCGCAGATTAAACTGCATTGGCATCGCTATTTGGGAACATTGCCATGGCGCGGAAAGAGCGAATACGTTGTTGATTCGATTATTTCAGTCAGACCGACTGTTTCATCTCACAAGGACGATATACTCAGTTTACCTATTGATTAAATATACATCTATATGTTAAACGACCCGCAATGGAACTTCGTCCAAATTTATGAACGGAGTTTACGTGATAATTGGAATCTGGAAGCTGTTTCTGACTACGGCACATCCAAAGTGCTGACATACGGACAGTTAGCGGAACAGATAGTGACTTTGCACCAACTTTATAAAATATGCGGTATAAATAAAGGCGACCGCATAGCCGTGATGGGCAGAAACAATGTCAACTGGGTGTCGGTTTATTTGGCAACGATACTTTATGGTGCAACGATAGTGCCTATCTTACAAGATTTTAAATCTAATGATGCACTGCATATCATCAATCACTCGGAGGCCAAATTGCTGTTTGTAGGAGAGTTGATATGGGAGGGATTGGATTTAGAGCAGATGATAGAGATAGATGCCGTATTCTCAATTACAGATTTTAAGTTACTGGCCACACGATTAGTCGGTTCGGGGTCGCACAAGAAGGATTTTGCATGGGAGGCGGCACAAGACATGTTTCACAAGAAGTATCCCAAAGGTTTGCGTCAGGAGGACGTACACTTTGAACATCGTGATAACAGCGAGACAGCTTCCATCAACTATACGAGCGGTACAACAGGGTTCAGCAAAGGTGTGCTGACTTCTTGTAACGCATTGGCTGGCAATGTGAAATTAAGTTTTGACAGTGGTCTTGTTTTTCCTGGTTGCAGGCACGTTGCCTTTCTGCCGTTGGCTCACGCCTACGGTTGTGCCTTTGACCTGTTGGCATGTCTTGCAGCCGGCGGACATACGCACTTGATAGGCAGAACACCTTCCCCTAAAGTACTGCTTCAGGCATTTGCGGAGGTAAAGCCGACTGTCGTATTGTCTGTGCCTTTGATATTAGAAAAGATTTACAAGAAACTGATTGTGCCGCAGATATCCAAAGGACCCGTTAGTTGGGTTTTGCGTGTGCCATTCGTTGATGAGGTTATCTACAAGAGAATACGAGAGACTTTAGTTGAGGCTTTCGGTGGGTGTTTCAGAGAAGTGATCATAGGTGGCGCACCGCTTAATCCGGAAGTAGAGATGTTTCTGCATAAGATAAAGTTTCCATTATCAGTCGGTTATGGTATGACCGAATGTGCTCCACTGATAGCTTATACACCTGCTGCCGATTTCCGTCCATTGTCTTGCGGACAAGCCATACAGGGATTGATGCAAGCAAGAATCAGCAATCCTGATTCGGAGGGTGTAGGAGAGATTGAGGTATGGGGCGAAAACGTGATGTCAGGCTACTATAAGAACAAAGATGCTACCAATCAGGTCTTTACAGAAGACGGCTGGCTCAAAACAGGCGATTTGGGAGTGATTGACAAAGACGGGTTTATATTCATCAAAGGACGCAACAAGACAATGATGCTTGGTCCGTCAGGACAGAACATCTACCCTGAAGAGATAGAAGCCAAACTCAACAATATGCCTTTTGTATTGGAATCGTTGGTCATACAGCATGAAGGCAAATTGGTGGCTTTAGTATGTCCGAATTTTGAGGAGATAGACGGCGAAGGACTTAACCGTCAGCAAGTGAACGAGCAGATGGAGGCCAACCGCGTTGCCGTCAATGAACAATTAGCTAATTATGAGCAGATAGCGAACATCAAACTCTATCCTCACGAGTTTGAAAAGACACCCAAAAAGTCCATTAAACGTTTCCTTTATACTTCAGTAGCCGAATGATGAATCTGTGTATCGATCAGGGCAATTCGCGAGTAAAAGTGGCATTGTTCAAAGAAGATGGGCGGTTAGTTAAGAGTTTCATATACAAGTCGTTCATTTCTTCGGATGTGGAAAGACTGTTCTCTCTATACCCGATAGAGGAGAGCATCGTGTCTTCGGTGGTCAATATAGAACCATCAGTGGTCAATGCTCTTCATCGTCTTTCCAAACGATTTGTTCTGTTCGACCACCATACACCCATACCCATTGTCAATGACTACGAAACGCCTCAGACATTAGGTCTGGACCGTCTTGCCGCCGCTGTCGGTGCTGCGGCTCTTTGTCCAGGGAAAGACATCCTGATTATTGATGCCGGTTCCGCCATTACCTACGATGTGCTGACGCGTGACGGACACTACCATGGCGGGAACATCGCCCCCGGCATCAAAGTAAGGCTGACATCCCTTCACCGGCTGAGCAAGAAACTGCCTGCCGTCGAGGTGGACGAGAACGTGCTGATTCCCTTGATAGGCAAGAACACACATGACGCGATAGCCGCCGGGGTGGTGAGGGGTGTCGCTTTTGAGGTGAAAGGCTATATCCGCGCCCTGCAAGCCGATGAGAAGAAAGGTGACAGGCTCGAAGTGTATCTGACAGGCGGCAACGCGCCGTTCATCCTCAACCATGTCAAAGAGCCGATGCACTACGAGAAGAACCTCGTGCTAATCGGACTGAACACCATATTGCAATACAAACAACCCTGATTATGATACTGATAGCAGATTCGGGTTCGACGAAGACCCATTGGACACTAATGACGGCTTCGGGCAAGAGCCAGGACTATTCAACAGATGGCATCAACCCGTTTTTCCAGTCCGTCGAGCAAGTGGAAAACATTCTTGAGTACCAGTTGCTTCCCCAATTGAGCGGACAATTATGGGCGGGTACGGTAACCCGTATCTTCTTTTACGGAGCGGGTTGTACGCCCGAGAAGAGCAAGGTGGTGTCCGACGCATTGATGCACTGCGGATTGGCCATGTCTGGCAACTTCCGTGTGGATGTTCAGTCGGATATAGTGGGTGCCGCCCGCGGTCTGCTGCAGCGCGAACAGGGTATAGCTTGCATCCTCGGAACAGGCAGCAATAGTGCGCTTTATGACGGCAACGGCATCGTGAGACAAGTGCCTGCGCTCGGATTCATTCTCGGCGACGAAGGAAGCGGGTCGGTACTCGGTAGGCAACTTGTTTCGGACATACTGAAGAACCAACTACCGAAAGACCTGCAGGACGCGTTCTTCGGGCAATACCAACTGACCCAGGCGGATATTATCGAACGCGTGTATCGTCAGCCCCTGCCCAACCGCTTCCTCGCATCGTTCAGCCATTTCTGCCACGACCACAAAGACCACCCTGCCATTCAGGAGCTGCTATACCGGCATTTCAGTCTGTTCGTCACGCGCATATTGCTCCAGTACTATACTAACGAAGCGGAAAAAGCCGATATGCCAGTGGGGGTCGTGGGGTCTATCGCATACTTCTACAAGGACATACTGAATCAAGTTCTTACCGATTATCATCTCCGTTTAGGTAAGATTCTGCAAGACCCGATAGAAGGTCTCAAACAATACCACTCGGCAGACTTGGAACCAACTATGTAAGCCGCCTATGCATATACAGGAAAACATATCGCTGCTGCCATACAACACGTTCCGTATGGATGTGCGCGCAAGGTACAGGGCGGACTATTCGTCAGTGGACGAACTCAAAGACCTGCTCCGGCAGTATGCGGACATACCCGGACTCTTTGTGGGACAAGGCAGCAACCTGCTTTTCACCAAAGACTTTGACGGGATTGTATTACATTCGGCGATGGCGAGGGCAAGAGCCGTAAGGGAAACAGCCGACGAGGTCTATATAGAGGCGCAGAGCGGACTGGTAATGGACTCTCTGATAGAGCAACTATGCGATATGAACCTGTACGGGATGGAGAACCTGAGCCATATCCCGGGGGAGGTCGGAGCCGCCGCCGTGCAGAACGTGGGTGCATACGGGGTGGAAGCCAAGGATGTTATCAGTCAGGCAGAGGCTCTTGATATACAGACGCTGGAACGGTGTACCTTTACCAATGCCGACTGCCTGTTCGGCTACCGCAACAGCATCTTCAAGAACGAAGCGGCAAACAGGTATGTCATAACTTCCGTTACGTTCCGACTCTCCAAACAGGCCGTTTACCACCTTGACTACGGTCATCTGCGCGATGCGCTGCCCGCCAGTCCGACCCCTTCCGATATACGGGAGGCGGTTATCCGTATCCGCCAGAGCAAACTGCCCGAGGTCAGTCAGACAGGCTCGGCAGGGTCGTTCTTCAAGAACCCCGTCGTCCCGCAAGAAGTGTTTGACAGGCTTCGGTCGCTGTATCCTTCCATCCCTTCTTATGCGCAGGCGGACGGTATCAAGATACCCGCCGCATGGCTCATTGAGCAGGCGGGCGGCAAAGACCTCGCTGTGGGCGGTGCAGGAGTATGGCAGAGCCAGCCGTTAGTCATCGTCAATAAGGGCAACGCCACACCCGATGACGTGATGGCATTGGCGAAGATAATACAAGACCGCGTGAAAGAGCGTTTCGGCATTGCCCTCCAAAAAGAGGTTATTTATATCTAACAACCTGATTGTTATGGCAAGTTTCATTGTTGAAGGCGGGCATCGCCTGCAAGGCATCATCACACCGGCGGGAGCCAAGAACGAGGCGCTGCAAGTCCTTTGCGCCGCGCTGCTCACAAGAGAGGAAGTTGTTATTGACAACCTCCCCGACATATTAGATGTCAACAACCTGCTCGCCCTGCTACAGTCGATGGGGGCAAGCGTCCGGAAAGAGGGCAAGCAGTGCGCCATACATGCGGAAACCATTGACACTGCCTATCTTGAAAGCAGAGAGTTCCTCTCCAGTTGCAACCGGCTGCGTGGTTCGGTGATGCTCATCGGTCCGCTGTTAGCAAGGTTAGGCAGGGTGACATACTCCAAACCCGGAGGAGACAAGATAGGCAGGCGGCGATTAGACACACACTTCCAGGGGCTGATTGCACTCGGCGCGGATTACAAGTATGATGCGGAACTGCAGGCCTACGTCTTCATCGCTCCCGACGGGCTGCGGGGTACGTATATGCTTCTGGAGGAGGCATCGGTGACAGGAACTGCCAATGTCGTTATGGCCGCCGTTCTCGCCAAAGGCACGACCACCATCTACAACGCCGCCTGCGAGCCGTATATCCAGCAGCTGTGCCGGATGCTGTGCCGGATGGGGGCGGACATATCGGGCATAGGAAGCAATATGCTCACCATCCACGGCGTGGAGCGGCTGCACGGCACCCGTCACACGCTCCTTCCCGATATGATTGAGGTGGGTTCGTTCATCGGTATGGCCGCCATCACGGGGTCGGAACTGACTATTCAGAACGTCTCCATCCCCAATCTCGGCATTATCCCCGCCACTTTCCGCCGCCTGGGCATCCGTATCGAGCAGCGGGGCGACGACCTTTATATCCCGCAGCAAGAGCATTACCGCGTCGAGTCGTTCCTTGATGGCAGCATACTCAACATAGCCGACGCGCCGTGGCCCGGACTGACCCCCGACCTGCTGAGTGTCATCCTGGTGGTCGCCACGCAAGCGGAAGGCAGCGTGCTCATCCATCAGAAGATGTTTGAGAGCCGTCTTTTCTTTGTGGACAAACTGATTGACATGGGGGCGCAGATTATCCTGTGCGACCCGCACAGGGCGGTGGTTATCGGACACGACCGCCAGATGAGGCTGCGGCCCAACAACATGTCCTCACCCGACATACGCGCAGGCATAGCGATGCTGATTGCGGCCATGTCCGCCGACGGTGTGTCCCGCATTGACCACATCGACCAGATTGACCGAGGGTACGAGCGAATCGACCTGCGTCTCAACGCGCTCGGCGCGCACATCCGACGGGAGGACTGACTTATTCGGTTTGGAGTGACTGCCGGTAGCAGTTGCGGCAGAGCGGTTCGTAGGTCTCCGTCTCGCCGAGCAGCACGCGTCTGTCGTTCTGCACGAGGCGGTGGCTGACCCAGGCGAGGTCGCCGCAGCGGACGCAGATGGCGTGGGTCTTATAGACATCCTCCGCCACCGCCATCAGAGCCGGCATCGGTCCGAACGGCTCACCCTTGTAATCCATATCCAGTCCGGCGCAGATGACGCGGATGCCCCGCTCCGCCAGCTGCGTACACACGTCCACGATGCCGGGGTCGAAGAACTGCGCCTCGTCTATTCCCACCACGTCTATGTCATCCGCCAGAAGGAGTATGTTCTGGCTGGAGTCGACAGGGGTGGACGGGATGGCGTTGTGGTCGTGGCTGACCACGTCCTGCTCGCTGTAGCGCACATCAATGGCGGGCTTGAAGATCTCCACTTTCTGACGGGCGAACTGCGCGCGTTTCATACGGCGGATGAGTTCCTCGGTCTTGCCGGAGAACATGCTTCCGCAAACAACTTCGATGCTGCCCCGCCTGCGGACGGGTCCCTGTGTGTCTCTTTCGTTGAACATAATGGTGCAAAGGTACTGCTTTTTTTAAAACGCGCAATGACTTTTCAAAAATCAAGAGGAAAACAGGTGCACTTTTTTTATTTTTTGCTTCTGCGGGGATAGAGGGTGCGGATAAGTTCATCATAATTGGCTTGGAAAGTGAACACATCCCGCAGGGAAGGATAGTTCTGCGGGTCTTGACAATAGGCATGGGCATACAGCAGGAAAGCCAAACGGTTGTCATCAAACGAGAAGAGAGAGGCTACTTGCGCCAGATCATCCGTGCAGAAATGACCTAAAGTAACTGCCAGTTTGGCAATCTCCAGTTTCTTGTCATCCATCGACTGTTGACTTATTACCTGCAGCGTCATCGATAACTGCTCCGATGTGGCGCAAACAATATGCCGTTCCTGACCATGACCGTGTCCACGTTTGGGTTCGTGATGACGCGGAGGCTGAGCCATCATTCCGATAGTCATCATTACTGCCGTAAGGAGTAAAAAGAATTTTCTCATACTTATATCAATATTAGTTTTTGTTGTTAAAGAGTGCGATGTGTCTCATTTTTCGCCCCTGCGAGGTGCGGTTATTTTGTGCAAAGATACGATATGGGGAAATGTAATTGTCCCACTGCGTCTCACTGCGTCCCAATAATACTCAATAATTCCCACTGCGTCCCATTTATTCTCGCTTCTTCTCCATAATTTCCACTTTGTTCCGTAATGTGCAGTGCAGTAAATCCTTTTTTCGTTGTTTTTGTATGTATCTGTTAGGGAGGCATCAATATGTGTCAGCCCTGTCTCAGTTCAACCCATCTTCTGGCTCTGGTGTTGCCTTCGTGAATAATAAAACCTCGTTTCTGCATATATGAGAGTTCCCTATAAATAGTTCTTGGAACTACTGACAGAACTATTGACATCTGCTGTGCGGATATCTGTGGGTTGATTTTTATCAAATCTATGATTTCCTGCTGTCTTTCAGTCGGTTGAACTACCGACAAACTACCGACATCTACTGACAAACTACCGACATCATCCGGTGACAGAGTAGTGCCTTTCGCGCCATTCAGTTCTTGCTGGGTACTGCCGCTGCGGAGGTAGTATTTGCCGTTGCACGACACAGGCTGTTCCGATGGCTTAATATGTATGGTGAGATACTCTTTGCCGTTCTCATCAAACAGATCGTCTTTCCAAAGGTGTTTGTATTCTGTGTCTTGTGTTTCCATATTCTTTTTTTAACTCCACAGGCTTGTTATTCCTCGCTATCTTTTGATAGCAAGCCTTTCAAGTCTTCTATATCCGGCAACGCTTTGCGCAGGTTATCCGGTAAATCAGCAGAGGTCTTATAGGTTGCTACACCTAACGGACTATTGTATTGCTGTATTACATATTCTGCATAAGGCTTATTGACATCCTGACATAATATTATTCCTATAGATGGATTCTCGTTGGGTTTGCGAATTTCATCGTCAAGAATACACAAATAGTTTTGTAACTGACCAGCATATATCGGTTTAAACTTACCCAACTTCAATTCTACCGCAACCAAGCAGGCTAATTCACGATTGTAGAACAACAAGTCTATGAAATGGTTCTCCCCAAACTTCTCCAAGTGGTACTGATTGCCGACAAAAGCAAAATCTCGTCCGAAAGTCATTATAAAATTCTTTACATTCTGGACAATGATATTTTCTACGACTTTCTCATCCACTTCGGACTCTTCTCTCACTCCTAATTCTTCCACATTGACATAATCAAGCAAATACTCATCCTTGAACATTTCTATAGCCTTAAATGCCTGTACACGTTTTGGCATTGTTTGGAGAAAGTTATTCGGCATTGCCGATTGATGGTGATATAGATCCTCTTTCAGCAAATCCCTTAACTTGTACTTGTCCCATTTATATGCAGCGGCGTGTTGAATATAGAACCAGCGTTCTTCCAAAGTAGAAGTCTTGTTCAGTATCTCCATGTGGTGTGAAAAACTGATAGACAAAAAGTCATGTGCAGATTCAATTTCTTGCGCCGATGAAGAGAAACTCATTTGAAGTTTTGGCAGAGCAATTTGGGTAGCCACGGGCGACCCGATTTCGGATTCTTGCAATTGGGTAGCCGACGGCGACCCAATTATATACGGAGTCCAAGACTCGTAGAATTGCCGCATTTTCTTCAAATTCTCATATCCAAAACCACGCAGTCCCGGTATGTCTCGTTGTAATTTTTCGCTGATAGATTTGATAATGCCACTTCCCCATTGATGAAGTTTTGATTGTTGAGAAATAAAACCACCTATAGCGTAGTTTAAAGCCAACACATCTGCATTTGCGTTCCTGATAGTTCGCTCTTGGCTTTGCAGAATAGCTGTTTTAATAATCTCAACAGCTTGTGAAATTTGTACAAGAGAATTATTATTTTCCATTGTTTATTAC
>Ga0310696_10009809_pt1 | contig 11048 bp, 7 predicted proteins | sample AusTroGonzalo_MG_4_FD_203885 | JGI IMG/M metagenome (GOLD analysis project Ga0310696, IMG submission 203885) | Bovine rumen microbial communities from tropical cattle in Woodstock, Queensland, Australia - Gonzalo_02 (v2) (version 2) | ecosystem: Host-associated > Mammals > Digestive system >...
CGCCTGGGTCTGCGGGACTGAGCCAGGACGTACCGTTCCAATCCAGAGAGCACCGAAGCGGCGCTCTCTGGATTTTTTCGGTCCCCGCGTTCCCGTGCGCCAGCCCCCTACGCGGATTCCCTTTCGCTCAGCGCCAGGTTTTCCACATGGATCAGGCCCTTTTTCTCCCTCCGCAGGGCCATCTCCACAAAGTCGCGGGTCTTACCGACATAGCCCTTGTTATAACAGATCAGATAGTCGCTGGTTTGAATCCTGTGTTCGTTCGCCTTGACGATTGCAAAGAGTTTCGGCACTTTCTCCATCCCCGGCGGGTAATAGCTGCCGTCGTATTCGTCCCTGCTCTCGTCCATGTGTTCATATGGGTAATATGGCAACAGCAGGACAAGCCGCACGTTGGGATGCTGCGCTTTCGCGTTTCTGACCGCGTGGGCCGCCATGCGGTCGAAGGCTCCGTAGTGCCCGACAACAAACTCCGTCACGCCGTATTCCGCGATATGCCGCTCTATGGCTTCGGCCAAACATGGCGCGATCTCTTCCGGCGCATCCCGGTGCCCGATCAGGAAGCAAGTGCTCATAGCTCCTTCTCTTTCTGCGTGGAGTTTACCCGAATATGGGTTACTCGGATTATATGCTGTCTTTGCGAAACAGTCAACCCGTATTCGGGTTATTTCACCTTTGGCCGCCCTTATGATAGGTTCAACCCGGAAATGGGTAATCCTATCACGAGGGCAGCAGCATGGAATACGCAGAAATATATGTGCACCGAATTCGAAAACTCTGCAAAAGCCGCGGGATCTCCATCAACAAATTGGCGACCATGAGCGATGTGAAGCAGTCCACCCTCGACAACATCATGCAGGGAAACACGAAAAATCCGAGAGTCCAAACGCTGCACAAGCTCGCGCTGGCGTTCAATCTGACCCTTTCGGAGTTTCTGGATTTTGAAGAGTTGAACGATTATTCGTTTGACGACGACTCCGACGATTGACCCGTGTATTTTTCCCTGGGACGCAATTCCGCGCCGTCCGCGATCCGGGCGGCGCGGCTTTTTTCGGCAGACGGACGGCCCCGCTCTTTCTTGACAGTCGGAAGCGTCTATGCTAGAGTAAAATCCAGAGTATTATTTGTTCGATTCCGCCGCAAAGGCTGTGTTTTTTGGGAAAAACTGCCGTGCCGGACATTCAGACCTGAATGGATGAACACGGATATTACATGCGCGCACATCGCAAGTGCAAGGAGTGAGCGATATGAAGGAACAAGCATCTGCCGCCAATCATACCGGGAAACTGCGGCCCTATCTTTCGCCTCTGGCGGTCTGGGCTTTTTCGGCGGGTTCCGCCATTGGCTGGGGCGCTCTTGTTGTCAGCAACCGGTCTTTTCTCACCCAGGCGGGGCCGCTCGGCTCCATCGTCGGGCTGCTGATCGGCTTTGCCGTGATGCTGATGGTGTCCAGCCATTACAGCCTTCTGGCCAACCGCTTTCCGGGCGCGGGGGGGCTTTATCACTATGTAAGATCCATTTTCGGGTATGGCCGCGCATTTCTGACCGCCTGGTTCATGTTCCTGATCTATCTCTCGATCTTCTGGGCCAACGCCACAAGCATCCCGCTGTTCGCGCGCTATTTTCTGGGGGACGTGTTCCAGCGCTGGTATCTCTTCCAGGTGTGCAACAGCGAGGTCTATCTCGGCGAGGCGCTGCTGACGCTGGCCGCGATGTGGCTGGTCGGGCTGCTGTGCATGAAGAGCAAACAGGCGACGGCCCGCGCCATGGTGGTCATGGTGCTGCTGTTCACCGTCGGCATCCCGGTCTGCTTTGCCGCCGCGCTGTTGGGCCACCCGGCTTCCGGACTGAGCATGGCCCCCGCCTTCCTGCCCGATCCAAACGCCTTCCGGCAGATCGTCCGGATCGCCTTTCTCTCTCCCTGGGTTTTTATCGGATTTGAAAGCGTGACCCATTCCGCCGCGGGCTTTCGCTTCAGGCACAGCAACCTGTTCCGCATTCTTGTCATCGCCGTGGCCGTCACGACCGCGCTGTACATCTTTGTCATTTTGCTGAGCGTCTCCGCCTATCCGGAGGGCTGCTCCAGCTGGCTCGACTACATCAGCCGCCTGAACGAGTTCGAAGGCATCTCCGCCCTGCCCGCCTTTTACGCGGCGCAGCACTATCTGGGCGATGCCGGCGTTGCGATCCTGATGCTCTCCCTGCTGTCGCTGGTGTTGACCAGCATGATCGGCATGCTGCGCGCGCTCAGCCGCCTGGCCTATTCCGTCGCGCAGGATGGGATGCTCCCCGCACGCTTTTCCAGACTCAGCGAAAAGCAGATCCCCGTGAACGCGGGCCTGCTGCTGCTCTTTGTCTCTCTGCCGATCCCGTTCCTGGGCAGAACGGCGATCGGATGGATCGAGGATACCACGGCGATCGGAGCCACCATGCTCTATGGCATCGCGTCGGTGGCCGTATTCAAGCTTTCCGGACAGGAGGGCGCAAAAACACGGCGCATGCTCAGCGGCATCAGTCTGATCCTCTTCGCCGCCCTCCTGGTCTTCCTGCTGTTCCCCGGCGCCTTTTCCGGCCCCATCCTGGCGTCGGAGACCTATCTGCTCCTGGTCGTCTGGGCCGTCATCGGCCTGGTCTTCTTCCGCTTTGTCACCCGGAAGAGCCACGCCAGGCCCTTCGGCAAGGACCTCGTCGTCTGGATGAGCCTGCTGGTCTTCATCGGCCTGATGACTGTGGCCTGGGCCGAAAGCCGGCGGGAGGAGAGAGAGGCCGTCGTCCTCTCGGAGATCTCGGACTATCTTGCCGACGCGACGGACGGGGCGGCCCCAGGCGCGCAGCCGGAGGACTACCTCGGCGAACAGCTTCGCAGCCTGCAGGCCGCGGACAACACCGGCGTGTTCGTCATGGTCGGATTGTTCGGCATCTCCCTTCTGGTGATGCTCATCCACTCCGCCAGAGGCAACAAGCGGGAGCAGAAGGCGCTCGAAGCGGGCGATGAGGTCCAGACCCTCGCCTTCACCGACCCCCTGACCGGCGTAAAAAGCAGACACGCCTTCCTGCTGAACCAGAAGCAGCTGGACGCCGCCATTGAGGAAGAGGCGGCGGACGAATTCGCCGTGCTGGTCTGTGACGTGAACGGCCTGAAGCGCATCAACGACAGCCTCGGCTACGAGGCGGGCGACGCGCACCTCGTCCGGGCCAGCGAGATGATCTGCGACGTTTTCCAGCACAGCCCGGTCTTCCGCACCGGGGGCGACGAGTTCGCGGTGATCCTGACGGGGCGCGACTATCTCATCCGCAAGGAACTGCTGCTGGTGCTGCACGACCGCAGCGTGGCGCACATCAGCTCCGGGGAAGTCGTCATCTCCGGCGGCCTGTCCGAATATCGGCCCGGCGCGGACAGCAGCTTCCAGGCGGTGTATGAGCGGGCGGACGCGCTGATGCAGGAGGAGAAGAAACTTCTGAAGGGCATGGGCCTGATCACGCACGAGAACGCCGTGGCGATCCGGCAGCCCCCCTTCCTGGCGGACGGGGCGGAAGACATCCTGCGGCTCAAGCGCTGCGTCCTCATCGTGGAGGACGAGCCGGTCAACCAGAAGATCCTCGGCCGGATGCTGGGGGACGGCTTCCGGCTGCTGTACGCTTCCAACGGCGTCGAGGCCCTGGAGCAGATCCGGAAAACCATGGACGATCTGGCCATTGTGCTGCTGGATCTGCAAATGCCGCAGATGAGCGGCATGGAAGTGTTGCAGGTGATGAAGGAGGAACGGGAGCTCAGCGATATCCCGGTGATCGTGATGACCGCGGATCAGAGCGCGGAGGTGGACTGCCTGAAACTCGGCGCCATCGACTTCATCCCCAAGCCCTATCCCAAGGCCGAGATCATCCGCGCCCGCGTCAACCGCTGCATCGAGCTTTCCGAAAAACGGAGCATCATCCAGTCCACGGAGCGCGACAGCCTGACGAATCTGTTCAATCTGGACTACTTCCTCCGCTTCGTCCGGATGTTCGACCAGCACTACATGGATCTGCCGATGGACGCCATTGTGCTGGATGTCAATCACTTCCACATCCTCAACGAGCGCTACGGCAAGCAGTATGGCGACAGCGTGCTTGCGCGGCTCGGCAGCCGCGTCCGTCAGATCTCGCGGCAGCTTGGCGGTCTGGGCTGCCGCCGGGTCGCGGACACCTTATATATCTACTGCCCGCACCAGGACGATTACACCCGCATTCTGGACCAGGCCTCGGAGGGTCTGGTGGACGAAGACGTATCGGAGAACCGGGTCCGGCTGCGCCTCGGCGTATACGCCCAGGTGGACAAGTCGCTCCAGATCGAGCGGCGCTTCGATTACGCCCGGATCGCCGCGAACTCGGTCAAGAGCGGCTGCCTGAAAGCGATCGGCATCTACGATACCCAGATGCACGAGGCGGAGCTGTTCCGGGAGCGTCTGCTGGAGGATTTCAAGCCCTCGCTGGAGAGCGGCCATTTCCTGGCCTATTTCCAGCCCAAGTTCGACATCCGCCACGAGACGCCCATCCTGGCCAGCGCCGAGTCGCTGGTGCGCTGGAATCATCCGGAACTGGGCATGATCTCTCCGGCGCTGTTCATCCCCCTGCTGGAGGACAACGGCCTGATCCTGGCCCTGGACCAGTTTGTCTGGCGCAGGACGGCGGCGCTGATCCGGGACTGGAAGGACCGCTTCGGCTTCTCCGTTCCGGTGTCGGTGAACGTCTCCCGCATCGACATGCTGACGCCGGATCTGGACGCCGTGTTCACCGAGCTGCTGGAGGAATATCATCTGCAGCCGAGCGACTTCTTGCTGGAGATCACGGAGTCGGCCTATACCGGGGACGCCGACAAGGTCCTCTCCACGGCCAAAAAGCTGCGCGACATGGGCTTCCGCATCGAGATGGACGACTTCGGCACCGGCTATTCGTCCCTGGGCATGCTGTCGAACCTGCCCATTGACGCGCTGAAACTGGACATGAGCTTTGTGCGCAGCGCCTTTGGGGCCACCAGGGACGTGCGGATGATCGAACTGATCCTCGACATCGCGGCCTATCTGCGGGTGCCCGTCGTGGCCGAGGGGGTGGAGACCGAGGAGCAGTATCTGGAACTCAAGGCCATGGGCTGCGATCTGGTGCAGGGCTATTACTTCTCCAGGCCGGTGCCGCCGGAGGACTTCCACCGCTTCCTGATCCAGCTGGCCCAGGATCGGAAAGCGCTTGCCGAAACGAATCATTGACAGGAGGAAGGGACATGACACTGGAAGCTTTGCGCGCCTTTGGCGCGAACACGGACGAAGGCCTGGAACGCTGTCTGTACGACGTGCCGTTTTATCTGGACATGGTCGCCATGACGCTGGCGGACGGGAACTTTGACGCGCTGAAGGCCGCCATGGAGGTCGGAGACGCCCACGCCGCATTCACGGCCGCCCACGCGCTGAAAGGCGTGGTCGGCAACATGGCGCTGACGCCCATTGCCGAGCCGCTCTGCGCGCTGACGGAACTGCTGCGCGGCCGGGATAGCCTGGCCGCGGGCGGCGACGCGCTGCTGGAACAGGTCCTGCGGGCGCGGGAGACGGCGCTGCGCCTCTGACGCGCCCGGAACGGCCCGCGGAATCATTCGCGCCGGAACAACATCGCACGGGAGTGGAAAAGCGCTATGAAAAAACTTTGGGTCATTGTTGTCAACGTGTTCATCATGCTTGCCATGCTGACCTTTGTGGTTCTTTATTCCAGCGCGGAGAGCAGAAACACAGCGCAACGGCAGATCGAGCATTTTGAAAACACCACGGTCGCCATGCAGCAGGTCACCGAGAACTATCTGGAGGGCGAGCAGCGCATCTGCGACGTGTGGGCGCGCTACATCAACAGCCGGTACATGAGCATCGACGAGGCCGCCTCCTTCATTCGCATCTCCCACGTTCTGCCCAACGCCTCCGCGCACATCGTGTATCTCGACACGCTGTCCGGTCTGTCCACGAAAGCGCGGCGCAACACCCCGGACGACACTTCCGTCTCCTATGCGCGGATGGACCTGCTGAACGATGTGAGCTGGATCAACGGCATCGGCACATCCATCAACATCTCCCGCGAGTACACGAACCCGGTCAACGGCGAGCAGTCCATCGCCTTCTGCAATCTCATCACCCTGCACGACCCGGAGACCGACGCGCCGCGGGAGGCGGTTTTGCTGCGGGTGCTGCCGCGCTCGGAGTTGGAGCAGAAATGGATCTTTCCGGAGGAGGAGTACAGAAACGCCGAGCTTTCCATGATCGATTCCGACGGCGATTATATCATCAAGGGCCACTCCTTCAAAAATTCCAGCTTCTTTGAGTTTTACCGCTCTTACAACGTGGTCGATCCCGCCACCGCGCAGGAGCTTTTTGCCAAAGTCACCTCCGAGACCGGCTCGTTTCCGATGCGCAACTCCCGTGGCGAGGAGTGCATCGTCGCCTATACGCCGGTCGCCGAAACGGAGGGCTGGACGCTGCTCGGCTTCATGCCGATGAAGGATCTGCTCGTCAACACCGAAAACTGGATGCTGATCGGCTTCGTCTCCGCGGGGCTCCTGATCCTCTTCGTCTTCGATCTGGCGGTCATGCTCTCCTTCAATCAGAAGCTCCAGGCCGCGGCCAGGGAAGCGGCCTCCGCCAGCAAGGCGAAGACCGACTTCCTCTCCACGATGTCCCACGATATCCGCACGCCGATGAACGCGATCATCGGTCTGACGACGCTCACGGAAAAGAATCTTGACGACACGGAGGCCGTGCGGGAGAATCTGCGGAAGATCTCGCTGGCCAACAATCATCTGCTCACGCTGATCAACGACATTCTGGATATCTCCAAGGTCGAGAGCGGAAAGCTGAGCCTGAGTCCCCAGTCCTTTTCCATCGTGGAGACGGTGGAAAACCTGATGAACCTCTCCCAGCCGATGATCCGGGAGAAGAACATCGCCTTTGATTTCCGCATCAGCCGGATGGACAAGGAATATCTCTACGCCGACCAGCTTCGGCTGAATCAGATCTATATCAACATCCTGTCCAACGCCATCAAATATACGGAGCCGGGCGGCCGCGTCAGCGTGGACCTGCGCGCGGAGGAGAGCCAGAAGCCGGGCAGCGTGCGTCTGACCTATGTCGTATCCGATTCCGGCATCGGCATGAGCCCGGAATTCATGGAGAACATGTACCAGCCCTTTTCACGCCAGACGGACAGCCGGGTGAACAGCATTCAGGGCACCGGGCTTGGATTGGCGATCACGAAGCAGATGGTGGATCTGATGGGCGGCGTCATCGACTGCCAGAGCGAACAGGGCAAAGGCACGACCTTTACCGTCGTGCTGGACCTCCCCCTCGCGGACCGGCAGCGGGAAGACATGAAGCTGGAGCCGATGGATGTTCTGATCGTGGACGACGACGAGGTCCTGCTGGAGACCGCGGCGGACACGCTGGAATCCCTCGGCCTGAGGGCAGACCGCGCCAGCAGCGGAGCGGAGGCGCTCGGCCTGGTCTCCAGCCGCCACGCCAGCGGGCGGGACTACGGCCTTGTGATCCTGGACTGGAAGATGCCGGAGATCGACGGGCTTGAGATGATCCGCCGGATCCGGAAGGAAGTGGGCCTGAAGCCGCCCATTCTGCTGATCTCCGCCTACGACTGCTCGGACATCGAGGATACGGCGAAGGAAGCCGGGGCCAACGGCTTTGTCAGCAAGCCTCTGTTCCGCTCCAGACTGTACGACAAGATCAACGAGCTGTTCGGCAAGGAGAAAAAGTCCGTCGAGCCGGAGCACGACTATTCCGACCTCCGGGGCATGCGCATCCTCATCGCGGAGGACCACGACGTGAACTGGATGGTGATCTCCAGGATCCTCGGCATGTACGGGATCATCGCGGAGCGCGCCGAGAACGGGCGCGTCTGCGTGGAAAAAATGCAGGCGGCGGCAGAGGGAAGCTATGATCTGATCTTCATGGATATCCAGATGCCGGTGATGAACGGGCTGGACGCCACGCGGGCGATCCGCGCGCTGGACAATCCCTGGGCGGCCTCCATTCCGATCATCGCCATGACCGCGGACGCCTTTTCCGAAAACATCACCGAATGCCTGAACGCCGGAATGAACGGACACATCGCAAAACCCGTGGACATCAAGCGTGTCATCAAAGAGATACGCAGAATCAAGGAGGAGCGAAGAGCATGAAACAGTGGATCTGCCTTGTATTGGCCCTGTGCGCGCTGGTAGCGCTGACAGCCTGCGGCGGGAGCGCCCCGGAGGAGCCCGCCGCCGGATTCCAGCCGGCCCTCGACCCGGAGACCGGCTGCCAGATCACGGTGGCCGGGAGCTATGACAACTTTGAGGCTCTGGAGGCGGAGTTTGACCGCTTCAACCGGTTCTATCCGAATGTGCAGCTCAGCTATGTGAAGCTGGACGACTACAACAACACGCTGGGCACGGTGCTGGAGGGGAACGACAAGCCGAACATCTTTTTCTCCTATTCCTGGATGAGCGGGAACGAACGCTATGCGCCGGTCTTCGCGCTGGCGGAGGATCTTTCTGACCCCGCTCTGGGCCTGGACCTGGGCTGCATCCGCCCCAGTCTCATCAACCATGACGCGGACGGCCGGGTGCGGATGGTGCCGATCTTCTCCAGGACCTACGGGATGCTGGTGAACAACGACCTCTTTGCAAAAGAAGGGCTCAGTGTCCCGACCACCTGGAGCGAATTGCTCGCCGTGTGCGAAGCCTTTCGCAGCCGCGGGTACGCCAGTCCGATGATGGGCTACAGTCAGACCTCGTCGAGCTGTTTCATGAACACGCTCGCCTATCCCCTGTTCGCGGCCAGCCTCGCCGAAAGCCCGGAAGCGCTGGCGCTGGCCAACGCCCTGGACCCGGCGGCGGGGGAGTCCATGCGCCCGGCCCTGGAGACGATGCTGCGGCTGATCCAGGCCGGCTGCGTCGACCTTGCCGCGTGCGACGCGATCGGGGACAACTACACCCAGGTGATCCTGCGCTTTTTTGAGGGCGACGTGCCGATGATGATCTGTACCGGGGACACCGTGTCCGGGACCCGGAAACGGGAGAGCCAGTCCGAAGCCTTCGCCGCCGCGCCCTTCCGGTACACCTTCTCCCCGATCCCCCTGACGGACGCGGGCGGGTATTTCATCGACAGCCCTTCCGTGGAGTTCTCCGTCAACCGGACCTGCGAAGATCTGGACATGACCAACGAGTTCATGCGCTTCCTGATCACAAAGAACGAGCTGAACGAAATGGCCTCCGTGAAGAGGCTGGTCACGCCGACCTCGGACCTGTCCTTCGATACGGTCTACGCGCCCTTCGGTCAGGTGCCGTCTGAACGGATCATTTCCCCGGAGGTGCTGGGCATTCAGGACCCGCTGACGGTCCAGCTCCGCATCGCGGCCTTCCAGGTCGGGAAAGGGGAGATCAGCGTGGACGAGGCCGTCGCAAGGTACGGCAGGTTTCAGTAAGCGAACAAGAGCTGTTTCGGGGGGAGATCTGCCGTGCCGGACATCCAGACTTTTTTGATCGTGTGTCCGCTGGTGCTGCTGGCCGGGTTCGTGGACGCCATCGGCGGGGGCGGGGGGCTGATCTCCCTGCCCGCCTATCTGCTGGCCGGGCTGCCCGCCCACACGGCCATCGCCACGAACAAGCTGTCCTCCACCTGCGGCACGGCGCTGGCGACGGTCCGCTTTGCCCGGCGGGGCCTGATGCACTGGCGCATGGCCTGGCCCTCCATGGCGGCGGGGCTGGCGGGGTCCTGGTGCGGGGCGCATCTGTCCATGCTGGTGGACTCCGCCGTGCTGGAGCGGGTGCTCTATCTGGTCCTCCCGCTGACGGCCCTGCTGGTGCTGCGAAAGGACGCGCTGCGGGACGAGGCGCCCAGGCGGGAGGACGGCGGGCGGCGTACAGCGCTGATCGCCGCCGGGGCCTCCCTGCTCATCGGCGTCTACGACGGCTTTTACGGGCCGGGGACCGGCACCTTTCTGATCCTGGCCTATTCCCTGCTGGCGGGCATGGACGTGCGCAGCGCCAACGGCCAGTGCAAGGCCGTGAACCTGACCACCAACGTCACAAGTCTGCTGGTCTACCTGCGCGGCGGGCAGGTGCTGCTTGCGCTGGGCCTGGCGGCGGCGGCCTGCAACATGCTGGGCAACTGGCTGGGGGCGGGCATGGCCATCCGTGCCGGAAGCCGGATCACCCGGCCGATCATCCTGCTGGTGCTGCTGCTGTTGCTGCTGCGGCTGCTGGGCCTGTACTGACGGAATTTTTTGTACATCCATTCCGTTCCCGGGGGGGACGGAAGAAATAAAACAGGAGGCATACATATGGAACAGAAAAAGAAAAAGCTGTCCCTGGCGACGCAGATCTTCATCGCGCTGGTGCTGGCCATCGGCGTGGGCATGGCGCTGACCGGGAACCCCGCCGTCGCCGTGAGCTACATCAAGCCCTTCGGCACCATCTTCCTGAACCTCATCAAGTGGGTCGTCACGCCGCTGGTGTTCTTCTCCATCATGGCCGGCGTGGTGTCCATGCGGGACATCCGCAAGGTCGGCTCCATCGGCGTCAAGACCATCGTGTACTACCTCTGCACCACGGCGCTGGCCATCATCATCGGCCTGGCCCTGGCGAACGTGTTCCGGGGCATCTTCCCGGCGCTGCAGACCAGCGATCTCAGCTATGAGTCCTCCGGCAGCGTGAACTTCATGGACACGCTGGTGGGCATTTTCCCCTCCAACTTCATGAAGCCCTTCGTCGAGGCCAATATGCTTCAGATCATCGTGGCCAGCCTGATCATCGGCTTTGCCCTGCTGCTGATCGAGCGCAAGCGCGAGGTGGAGTATAAGCTGGTGGAGATCCTGAACGACGTGTTCATGAAGGCCATGGAGATGATCGTCAAGCTGTCCCCCATCGGCGTGTTCTGCCTGCTGTGCCCGGTGGTGGCGGAGAACGGCCCCGCCGTGCTCGGCTCCCTGGCGATGGTGCTGCTGGTCGCCTATCTGTGCTACATCATCCATGCGGTGGTGGTCTA
>Ga0310696_10009810_pt1 | contig 11048 bp, 13 predicted proteins | sample AusTroGonzalo_MG_4_FD_203885 | JGI IMG/M metagenome (GOLD analysis project Ga0310696, IMG submission 203885) | Bovine rumen microbial communities from tropical cattle in Woodstock, Queensland, Australia - Gonzalo_02 (v2) (version 2) | ecosystem: Host-associated > Mammals > Digestive system >...
CAAGCATTTCGCCGGCGTCCTGCGTGACGACTAATTCGGTTCCGACCATTTTCGCGTATGGTGGCAGGGACGACCTCGTCAAGGGCCATCACCGAAAGGTCCTTGCCGCCGCGCTTGCGACGAACGACGTTGTACATGTCGCGATCGATTTCCCGAACTCGCACCACGGGATGTGGAGCGACCCGGACCAGACGGAGGAATTCCGAAAAGCCGTCCTGACCTATTGCCAGACTTACATGGGCGATCATTGACAACGAGGACAAGTTATGCCAGATCTGACGGAAAAGACGCTCGCGACCGAGCGCAAGTACACTGGGAAGATAATCAGCGTCGATCTTCTCGACATAGAGCTGCCGGACGGACGCAGGGCGAAGCGCGAGGTGATACGCCACGGCAATGCCGTCGCAATCCTCGCGCGGCGTCCGGACGGAAAATTCGTGTTCGTGAAGCAGTACCGGAAGGCGGCGGAAGAAGCGCTGATCGAGGTTATCGCCGGAGGCCTTGAGCCGGGTGAAGACCCGATTGAGGGCGCAAGGCGCGAGACGGCCGAGGAGACTGGCTACGAGGTGACTTCCATCAAGTTCCTCACGACGATCATCTGCACGCCCGGCTACTGCGAGGAGCGCATACACATCTATTTCGCCGAGCTCTCGGAAGCTGCGCACGGACAGGACCAGGATCCCGACGAGAACGTCTATCCCGTCGTCCTTTCCGAAGAAGAGGTCGAGGATGGAATCCGCAACGGCACCATCTTCGACTCGAAGACACTTTCCGCCTGGCTGTGCTGGAAGATTGCGAGGTGAACCTATGGCGATGCCGCAGAAAGACGACTACATCGAGCAGATCCGCCTACTGGAGGGTCTGATAGCGTATGCGGAGCAGCACGAGGACTGGGAGGAGCTCGAGCGCCTCAAGGAGCGTATGCGCAAACTTGTAGAGAGTGCGGAATAGCCGCGCACGTGTTTCGAGAACATGTATTGGCGAAAGGCAGCGTGAAATGAGCGAAGAACAGGAGAAGCTGATCGGGCGGGAGTTCCGTCACTTCAAGGGCAACCACTACCGTCTTGAAGGGTTTGCAAAGGACTCCGAGACTCTCGAGAAAATGGCTGTCTACCGCGCGCTATACGGCGATGGCGGACTTTGGGTGCGTCCCGCGAAGATGTTCTTCGAGACCATCGAGCGCGACGGCAAGCTCATCAAGCGATTTGAACTGGTATCGAATTCCAAGAAATAGGTCGACCTATTTCTTGGAATTTACGCTCTATATGCTTATCGGCAACAAATTGTTGCCGATAACGAGATCAGTGAAGGTTACCCACTGCCCGCTGCGCAGAGTAGTTGGGATGATTTTTATCTTCAACATGTTGTTGAAGATAAGAAGGTATAACGGCACTTGTTCCATATGGGACCGCAAGGGTACCTCAGGAAAGACAACCGTGTGCAGACTATGCCCGCTACGGAAATCGAGATCGCGCAGCATTTGGGATGAGACTTTTGTTGTGCGAAGTGCAATCGAAATATCACTCCGTGTCTTCGTGCCTCGATGAGCTCCGTGTTTAAGCGCCGCAGGCGGGTGGTAATTTGGTGTTTGAGTGGATTGCCCGGGGAAGCGGCTTTGAATGGAAATTGGGAATTGGAACTGGCAAGGATGGAAGCAGCATTCCAGAGGCTGGCGAAGTCGAAGTTCAGGAGCCGCTTCCGTCTTTCGGAAGCCGACAGGAAGTACATCGCCGACAAGGGCATGGAAACGATTCGTCGCCATGCCGAGGATTTTGTGCGCACGCGACTCGCGCCAGCCAACCCGCCCAACGACGGCAGGCAGACCCCGATGCGTGGGCATCCCGTGTTCAAGGCGCAGCATGCCTGCGCCTGCTGCTGTCGCAACTGCCTCGAAAAGTGGTGGAAGGTCCCGAGGGGGACCGACATCCCGCCTGCGCGCCAGTCCCGCATCGTCGACTTCCTTATGGCGTGGATCGAGCGGCAAATACGTTAGTCGAGACCATTAGGCGGGACGGCAAGTTGATCAAGCGATTTGAACTGGTCTAGGGAATCGCCTGCGCGATTCACCAGATGCCTGCGGTGTCCAAATACGGAGGAGGCGGAGCCGCGGAGTGATATTTAGCTCTAGCGTGAAGTCGACAATCGGTCGTGGGTGGATCAGCCATAACATGGGAGAAAGCGATATGTCAAATGAAAGAGACAGGAAGCTGTTTCGCACGATGATTCCCCAGTGGCAGGAACGCCACATGCAGTCGCTTTTGACGAATATGCCTCCATCATTAGCTTGTCTTCCCAAATTGACTCATTGCATTGTAAAACGTCCGGATGCATTTTTTTTCATTTTCCCCATTGCCCCCCGTTCAGATTTTTAGTACAATATTCGGGTTTCTTCGCCTAGGTGGCCTATGCCCTCGAAGCGGGGAAACGCGTCCTCTGGCGGCGTCGAGCAGCCAAGAAGGCCAAGATAGCTCAGTAGGTAGAGCACTTCCTTGGTAAGGAAGAGGTCGACGGTTCGATTCCGTTTCTTGGCTCCAATTGGCGAGGCGGCGCAGGATGAGGGCGAAGAAGATCAAACTCACAGGAGAAACCTAAAATGGCGAGAGAACAGTTCGTCCGCGGCAACAAGCCGCACGTGAATGTCGGCACGATCGGCCACGTCGACCACGGCAAGACCACCCTTACGGCCGCCATCACCCACGTCCAGAGCCTCAAGGGCCTCTGCGAGGAAATCAAGTACGACCAGGTCGCCAAGGCGTCCGAGTCTGCTGGCCGTCGCGACGCGACGAAGATCCTCACGATCGCCTCCTCCCACGTGGAATACGCGACGGACAACCGTCACTACGCGCACGTCGACTGCCCTGGACACGCCGACTACGTGAAGAACATGATTACCGGCGCCGCTCAGATGGATGGCGCTATCCTGGTCGTGTCGGCCGTTGACGGCGCGATGCCCCAGACCCGCGAGCACGTGCTTCTCGCCCGCCAGGTCGGCGTGCCGAAGATCGTCGTGTTCCTCAACAAGTGCGACCTCGTCGACGACAGCGAGATGCTCGACCTTGTCGAAATGGAGATCCGCGAGCTTCTTTCCAAGTACGAGTACGACGGCGACAACGCTCCCGTGATCCGCGGCGCGGCCTATCCGGCCACGCAGGCGACTTCGGCCGACGATCCGGCCTGCAAGTGCATCACCGAGCTCATGGACGCCCTTGACTCCTACATCCCCGAGCCCGTCCGCGAGCTCGACAAGCCCTTCCTCATGCCTATCGAGGACATTTTCTCGATCGAAGGCCGCGGCACCGTGGTGACCGGCCGCGTCGAGCGTGGCTGCATCAAGGTTGGCGAGGACGTCGAGATCGTCGGTCTCAAGCCGACGCAGAAGACGGCCGTCACCGGCGTCGAGATGTTCCGCAAGCTCCTCGACCAGGGCCAGGCCGGTGACAACATCGGCACGCTCCTCCGCGGTACGAAGAAGGAGGAAGTGCAGCGTGGTCAGGTGCTCGCGAAGCCGGGCACGATCACCCCGCACACCGAGTTCAACGGCCAGGTCTACGTCCTCACGAAGGACGAAGGCGGCCGCCACACGGCGTTCTTCAAGGGCTACCGTCCGCAGTTCTACATCCGCACGACGGACGTGACTGGCGACATCACCCTCCCCGAGGGCGTCGAGATGGTCATGCCTGGCGACAACGTGTCGATCGACGTCAAGCTGATCGCCCCTGTCGCTCTGGAAGACAAGATGCGCTTCGCCATCCGCGAAGGCGGCCGCACGGTCGGCGCCGGCACGGTCACGAAGATCATCAAGTAAAATCAGTCTTCCTGTGAGCGCCGGTCCCGCGGCGCGTCCCTTCGGGGTTCGCGCTGCGGGGCAGGTTGGCGCCACTGGAAGGAAGGACGAGAAATATGCCCCGCGATTTGGCGATTCTTGCTTGCACGGAATGCAAGCGCAGGAACTACACGACGACGCGCAACAAGCGCACGATGACGGAGCGGCTGGAGAAGTCCAAGTACTGCCCCTTCTGCCGCAAGCGCACCGGACACAAGGAAGTCAAGTAGTCCCAAACGATTTCAACCCGGTCTAGGGTAGTAGCACAATGGCAGTGCAGCGGTCTCCAAAACCGCCTATGGGGGTTCGATTCCCTCCTACCCTGCCAGCCGGAAAGAGGACGAGATGAAAGACAAGCTGAACAAACTGGCAGACTACCTGAAGGGCGTTGGCGCGGAGTTCCACAAGATAACGTGGCCCGACTACCGCGAGCTGAAAGACTCCACTGTGGTGGTCATTGCCTTCATCGTGATTCTTTCCGCCACGACTCTCGTATATGACCAGCTGATCAAGGTGGTCATCCAGGCGGTACACATCGGCACCTGAGGGACGCATCCATGAAGAAGGAATGGTTTGTGCTGCACGCCCTCACGGGTCAGGAGAACAAGGTGCAGCAGTCGATAACGGCGCGCGTCAAGCTCAAGGAGATGGGCGAGTACGTCGGCCAGTGCCTCGTGCCGACGGAGAAGGTGCAGGAAACCAAGAACGGCAAGAAGCGCACCGTTACGAAGAAGGTCTTCCCCGGGTACGTGCTGGTGGAGCTAGCGCTTTACGACGAGACGAAGCCTGCGGACGCGCACGGGCGCAAGCAGATCATAGAGGACACCTGGCAGTTCCTGAGGGAGACGCCGGGCGTCATCGGTTTCATAGGCGGAGAGCGGCCGATGCCGCTGAGGCAGGACGAGGTGGACGCGATCGTGAATCCGTCCGCGGTTGAGAGGGAAGTCGTCCGCCCGAAGATCAATTTCAACGTGAACGACACGGTGAAAATCAACGACGGTCCGTTCTTGGGTTTGACGGGCCAGGTCAGCATGGTGGATCCCGACAAGGGCAAGCTCAAGGTTGAGGTTTCGATCTTCAACCGCAAGGTCCAGGTCGACGTCGAATACTGGCAGGTTTCCAAAGCCACCGACGAGGAACTCGTCGAGGCCCAGAAGTAGGCGTGCAATCGGGCGTTCGCTAGCACCGGTAGGATGCCGGGAGGACGTCCGGGAAAAGTAAAGGCAAAATGGCCAAGAAAGTCAAGGGCACGATAAAGCTCCAGATTCCGGCCGGAGCCGCCAACCCGGCTCCTCCGGTGGGTCCCGCGCTGGGTACCCAGGGCGTGAACATCATGCAGTTCTGCAAGGAGTTCAACGCCAAGACCGCCAAGCAGGCGGGTCTCGTGATTCCGGTGATCATCACCGTCTACCAGGACCGCAGCTTCTCGCTGCAGTTCAAGTCGCCGCCGGCGAGCGTCCTCCTCAAGAAGGCCGCCGGTCTCGCGAAGGGTTCGGGAGTGCCGAACAAGAACAAGGTCGGCAAGGTCACCAAGGCCGATCTCAAGGCGATCGTCGAAGCCAAGAAGGCCGACCTCAACACGACGGACGTGGAAGCCGCGATGCGCATGATCGCAGGCACCGCCCGCAACATGGGCATCGAAGTCGTGGACTGAGTCCAGGGGAAGGATCTTAAAAATGGCTAAGCACGGCAAGAAGTACATGAACGCCCTCAAGGATGCTCCCAAGGGAGCGGTGTCCGTCGAGGAAGCGGTCAAGTTTGTCAAGAACCACGCGGGCGCGAAGTTCGACGAGACAGTCGACGTCTACATGAAGCTCGGCGTGGACACCACCAAGACCGACAGCCCGGTCCGCGGCGTGGTGAAGCTCCCGAACGGCAGCGGCAAGCAGGTCCGCGTGCTCGTGTTCGCAGGCGGCGACATGGCCGAGGCGGCCAGGGCCGCCGGAGCTGACTACGTCGGAATGGACGACATGGTCGAGAAGGTCATGGGCGGCTGGACCGATTTCGACGTCGCGATTGCGACCGTCGAGGCGATGAAGAGCGTCCGCAAGTGCGCCCGCGTCCTCGGACCCCGCGGCCTCATGCCCAACCCCAAGACCGGAACTGTGACCGACGATCCCGCGACAGCCGTCAAGGAGTCGAAGGGCGGCAAGGTCGAATTCCGCATGGACAAGACCGGCAACGTCGCCGTCGTGGCGGGCAAGCGCTCGTTCGAGGCCGACAAGCTCGTCGGCAACATCAACGCCATCGTCGAGGCGATCGCCGCTGCGCGTCCCTCCACCGTCAAGGGCGTGTTCATCAAGTCCATGACCGTTTCCACCACAATGGGCGCGCCCGTTCGCGTGGCGCTCTCCGCCGAGACGAAGTAAAGGAGCTTGGAAACAATGGAAAACAGCAAACCCCGCAAGATGCGCGTCGAAAAGGTCGCCATCCTCAATGAAGTCACCGCCCGGATCAAGGATTCGGACTACTGCTTCGTGCTCAACTACGGCGGCGTAGGCGTTGCGGCGCTCACGAAGCTCCGCACCGCGCTCCGCGGGCACGCCTCGCGCCTGCTCGTGGTCAAGAACACCCACCTCGCCAAGGTTGCGGCGGAGAAGGGCTGGCCCGAGGACGTCAAGAAGATGTTCAGCGGCCCGACCGCGGTAGTCACCGGCAAGGGCGAGGTCACGGACGTCGCGAAGGACGTGATGGAGTTCGTGAAGGACAACGAAGGCAAGGCGGCCGTGAAGGGCGCGGACTACGACGGAAAGATCGTGGACGCGGCGATGGTCGAGGCGCTCTCGAAGGTCCCGGGCAAGGACGCGCTGCGCGCGACCTTCCTCATGCTCCTCAAGGAGCCTGCCACGCGTCTCGTGCGCGTCCTGTCGGAGAAGGCCAAGAAGGAGGGCGGCGAAGCCGCTCCCGCGCAGGCCTGAACGGATTTGTAAAAGTCTGGCGAACGGTACGGAAGGTCCGGAGAGATAGCCAGGCACTCCGGCGGATGAAACACGCCGTCGGTTGAAAAAAAGAAAAGAGAAAGAAAATGACGAACGAAGAAATCATCAAGGAGCTGTCTGGAAAGACGATCCTCGAAGTCAACGAACTCGTTAAGGCGCTCGAAGAGGCGTGGGGCGTTTCCGCCGCCGCCGCCGTCGCTGTCGCTCCCGCTGGCGGCGCCGCTGCCGCTCCGGCCGAGGAGAAGACGGAGTTCGACGTGGTCCTCGCAGCCGCCGGCGCGAACAAGATCGCGGTCATCAAGGAAGTCCGCGCGATCACGGGTCTCGGCCTGAAGGACGCGAAGGACATGGTCGAGGGAGCTCCCAAGACCGTCAAGGAAGGCGTTTCGAAGGAAGACGCCGAGAAGATCAAGGCGCAGCTCGAGAAGGCCGGCGCCAAGGTCGAGGTCAAGTAACACGCCTGCCAGCAGGCGAAGAAGGGGACGCGGCGCGCGAAAACGCCCGCGTCTCCCTTCCCGTATTACGGGCCCAAAGCGCGAAACAGTTAACAAAGTGGCCGCTTACCACACTTCAGTTCGCAAACCGGGCATCACGTTTCGGGATAAAGTCGGAAGTCAGAAGAAGACAAGTCTTTTTGCAGAAGTCGGTTACAGGCCGCGCGCAGGGATGCCATGAGTCCCGAGGCGGGGCCGCAACAAAAAGGGTAAGCAATGAGCGCTGAACGCACCGTATTCGGACGTCTCCAGAACACGTTCGATCCGCCGGACCTGATCGAGATCCAGACGCAGTCCTTCCGCGACTGCCTCCAGCTGGACGTTCCGCCGGCGCAGAGGGAGGAGAAGGGCCTGCAGGCCACCTTCCACGAGATTTTCCCTGTCGTCTCCTACGACGAGCACTACAAGCTCGAGTTCCTCAAGTACGAGTTCCTCCCGCCGAAGATGGGCTACCTGGAGTGCCTTCGCGAGAGCAAGACGTACTGCGCCCCGCTCCACGCCAAGTTCCGCCTCAAGGACGGCGAGGAGTCGCGCGAAGAGGACGTGTTTCTCGGCGACGTTCCGCTGATGACGCCCGACGGCGCGTTCGTCATCAACGGCTCCGAGCGCGTGATAGTGTCGCAGCTGCACCGCAGCCCCGGCATCTCGACCGAGCGCACGGCCCACGCCAACGGACAGCCAATCCTCGCCGTCAGGATCATCCCTGACCGCGGCAACTGGATCGAAGTCCAGTTCGACACCAACGACATCATGTGGTGCTTCATGGACCAGCGCCACCGTCGCCGCCGCTTCCTCGCCACAACGTTCCTCCGCGCCCTCGGGCACGGGTCGGACGAGGACATCCTCAAGTTCTTCTACGACATCACCAAGCTCCAGCTCGGCCGCAAGTACACCGAGAAGGACCTCCACATGCTGGTGGTCAAGGACGACACGCTCGACCCCGAGTCGAACGTGGTAATCGCCCGCCGCTACGACCCCGTCACGCCTGCGGTCCTCGAGCAGCTCTCCGCCGCGGGCTTCGGCTCCATCGACGTTGTCGACGTCTCCTTCGACGAAGGCACCCTCATCAAGACGCTCCGCGAAGACGCCAAGGCCGGAATCCACAACGAGGAGGACGCGCTCAAGGAGATCTACCGCAAGCTCCGTCCCGGCGATCCGCCGACCGCCGCCAACGCGAAGCAGATGATCAACCGCCTCTTCTTCGACCTCCACCACTACGACCTCGGAAAGGTCGGGCGCCACAAGATCAACAAGCGCCTCAACCTGGGCGACGAAGTGCCCGAAGACCTCCGCACGCTCCAGCAGGGCGGAATCGACGTCATCGAGGCGATCCGCCTCCTCCTGCGCATCTTCATGGGCAAGGACACGGTGGACGACATCGACCATCTCGGCAACCGCCGCATCCGCACCACGGGCGAGCTGCTCGAGAACCAGTGCCGCGTCGGCCTCGCCCGCACCGAGCGCCTCATCCGCGAGCGCATGACGCTACACGACACCGGCAGCCAGGGCGTGCTTACGCCGCAGCGCCTCGTGAACTCGAAGACGTTCTCGGCGGTGATCCAGGACTTCTTCTGCCGCAGCCAGCTTTCGCAGTTCATGGACCAGACGAACCCGCTTTCGGGCCTCGCCCACAAGCGCCGTCTCTCGGCCCTCGGACCTGGCGGCCTCTCCCGCGAGCGCGCCGGCTTCGAAGTGCGCGACGTCCATCCCTCGCACTACGGCCGCATCTGCCCGATCGAGACTCCTGAAGGCCCGAACATCGGCCTCATCTCCTCGCTCGGCATCTACGCGCGCATCAACGAGTTCGGCTTCATCGAGACGCCGTACCGCGTGGTGAAGAACGGCAAGGTGACTGACCGCGTCGAGTACCTCCCCGCGGACGCCGAGGAACAGTACGTGATCGCGCAGGCCAACTCCGAGCTCAAGCCGGACAAGTCGTTCGCCTCGAAGCGCGTGACCTGCCGCTGGAAGACCGAGTTCTGCGACATGGCGCCGGAGCAGGTGCAGTACATCGACGTAGCCCCGATGCAGGTGATCTCGATCGCCGCAGGCCTCATTCCGTTCCTCGAACACGACGACGCGAACCGCGCGCTGATGGGCGCGAACATGATGCGCCAGGGCGTGCCGCTCCTCCAGAGCGAGCGTCCGTACGTCGGAACTGGCCTTGAGGGCATCGCCGCGCGCGACAGCCGCGTGATCGTCTGCGCCGACCAGCCCGGCACGGTCGCGTACGTTTCCGCGACGGAAATCGTCATCACGCCCGACGGCAAGCTTCCCTCCGGCTCGGCCGCGCACAAGGACGCGCCGGAGAAGGGCGTTCGCGTTTACAAGCTCCAGAAGTTCCGCCGCTGCAACTCCGGCACCTGCTTCAACCAGAAGCCGATCGTCAAGCGCGGACAGAAGGTCAAGGCCGGCGACTGCATCGCGGACGGTCCTGCGACCGACCAGGGCGAGCTCGCGCTCGGAAAGAACCTGCTCGTCGCCTTCATGTCGTGGCGCGGATACAACTTCGAGGACGCGATCCTCGTCAACGAGCGCCTTGTCCGCGAGGACGCGCTCACCTCGCTCCACGTGCTCACGTTCGACTGCGGAGCGCGCGAGACCAAGCTCGGCGTGGAGGAAATCACGCGCGACATCCCGAACGTCGGCGAAGACGCGCTCAAGAACCTCGGGCCCGACGGCATCGTCCGCATCGGCGCTGAGGTCAAGCCCGGAGACATCCTGGTGGGCAAGGTCACGCCGAAGGGCGAGACCGAGCTTTCGCCTGAAGAGCGCCTGCTGAGGGCGATCTTCGGCGAGAAGGCGGCCGACGTGCGCGACACGTCGCTCACCGTCCCGTCCGGCACGACCGGCGTAGTCATGGACGTCCAGGTCAAGACGGCCGAGGACCTTCCGCGCGCCGCTGGCGCCGCGGCGGCATCCGCCGACGCGTCGGAGAAGAAGTCCGCCAAGGAGATCGAGAAGCGCCGCAAGGAGCAGCTCCAGAAAGTCGAGGACGACCTTACCGACAAGCTTTCCGACCAGTACCTCGGCGAGAAGATCCCGCTCGACGTCCTGGACGTGACGACCGGCGAGATCATCATCCCGGCCAACAAGAAGATCACCAAGACGCTTCTCCAGAAGCTCGCAAAGGCTCACGACCACTACCAGATCGAGAATTCGCCCGCGCAGGAGAAGATCGAGGGCATCGTGTCCCAGTTCAGCGCGCGCTTCGCGGAGATCGCGGACGCCGCTCGCGACGCGGAGAACGGCGAGGGCGACGATTCGGACCTTGGCGGCGACGGAGCCGTGGTGAAGCAGGTTCGCGTCTACATCGTCGACAAGAAGAACCTCTCCGTCGGCGACAAGATGGCGGGCCGCCACGGAAACAAGGGCTGCATCTCGCGCATCCTCCCGAGCTGCGACATGCCGTTCCTCCCGGACGGAACGCCGGTGGACATCGTGCTGAACCCGCTTGGCGTGCCTTCGCGCATGAACCTCGGCCAGCTCTTCGAGACATATCTCGGCCTTGCGTGCCGCCTCCTGAACTTCCACGCCGCGACGCCCGTGTTTGACGGCGTGCAGGAGAGCGAGATCGACGCCTTCCTCAAGAAGGCCCGCGCGCAGCAGGAGAAGGAAGAGGGCTCGGTCGCGTGGATCAACCCCGACGGCGACGGCAAGACCGTTCTCTACGACGGCCTCACCGGCGAGCCTTTCGCCCAGCGCGTCGTGGTCGGCGTGATCTACATGCTGAAGCTCCACCACCTCGTCACCGACAAGATCCACGCCCGCGCAATCGGGCCGTACTCGCTC
>Ga0310696_10009812_pt1 | contig 11048 bp, 8 predicted proteins | sample AusTroGonzalo_MG_4_FD_203885 | JGI IMG/M metagenome (GOLD analysis project Ga0310696, IMG submission 203885) | Bovine rumen microbial communities from tropical cattle in Woodstock, Queensland, Australia - Gonzalo_02 (v2) (version 2) | ecosystem: Host-associated > Mammals > Digestive system >...
GTTTCACCGTCTCCTCCTACCTGAAGCAGAAGGCCCGCTTCACCCTCGATGCCTCGCCCCAATCCTCCCCCAAAGGGAAGAGTAGGGCATTTTCTAAATCCTCATCCAAAGGGAAAACCTCATCGTATCAGGGAAAACACGCTGCATCATCCCTTCTTCCGGGGGGAATGGAGAATGCTTCCGACGTCGTCTATCCCGAACTGTTCGATACCTTGCGGCGCTGGCGCGGCACCTTGGCCTTCCGCGAGCACAAGGGCGCCTACATGATTCTTCCCAACACCGCTCTCGTCGCCATTGCCAATGCCCTTCCCACGAACGAGGCCGAACTGCTTCGCCTCAAAGGCATGGGCGCCGCCAAGGTCGCCAAGTACGGTGACGAGATACTTGCCCTCGTCCACGACTACATCGCCGAGAACGCCGACTGGTGATTTTTTCCTCTTTCAAATAACGCTGACTCCGTTTGCTGAACCGCGGAATTGTCATAATCTCCGTCCAAATGTTAAAATTGACCACTCTTACACTGAGTAGTCAACTCTACGACGTTGTCTTGACTTCTCATGTACTGAGTAATTAAGCCAACGTCGTTAGCGTCATTTCTATGCTAATTTGAAACGGTTTACAGAAAAATCTTAGCGGTTAAAGGGTTTGCCTTCGCAGACGGCACGGATGCAGCGCTTGACGACGGCATGGGCAGGAGCAGCCATAGAACCGTGATCGTAGCCGTCGAACTCGTAGAGCAGCGTATGCTCGTTGCCGACTAGCCGCATCATCCGCCAGAAGTAAGCTTGCTCTTCATAGCGTCCGTAAAGCTCCATCTCACGGTCGCCGGAAAGGATGAGCATGGGCATATGCAGCGAGCGTACATGCCAGAGTGGAGCAGTAGCGTCGAGACGCGGAGTGAGGGGGCCTACGCCCTGACCCTTGCGGACATTGTAATGGGTGATGACCTGGGCGCTATAGGGGAATGCTCCTGCAATGCTGTCGGCATCGATGCCATAACGGGCGAGCCATTGTTTGTCGAGTACGACCATATCCGTCAGGTAGCCTCCGGCCGAATGTCCGGCCACGAAGATGCGGCGTGCGCTGCCTCCACGCTTCTCTACTTCGCGGAAGGCCCAGGCAACGGCTGCGGCGGCATCGTCGATAATCTCTTCGACCTTGGCGCGAGGCAGGAGGCGATAGTTGACTCCGATGACTCCCAGTCCGGAATTACGGAGCTCACGGGGAATCTCCTTGCCGCCGGCTTCAAGTCCGCCGCCGTGGAACCAGACGACGGTGGGGAAATCGCGGACGTTCGTCGGGTAATAGAAGTCGAGGAAACAGCGTTCGGCGGCATAGGCGTCAGCGTCAGTGTGGTAGGGGATGTCACGTTCGGTGGTGTAGTCGGTCTGGGCGCTGAGTGTAAGGCTTACCGACAGGACGGAGAGGAGAATAAACAGCTTCTTCATAGACATAAATAGTGAAAGAATGCGCGAAGATAAGCACATTCTTTCAATTTATGAAGTAATGGTGGAAAAAATTAGAAAATAATTTCCTTTCCGCGATAAAAGTCGAGCAATCGGGCCTGGTAGAGGTATTGATAGCGCGCCTGGGCGAGGTCGGACGAGGCGCTGATGAGACGGTTCTTGGCTTCGTTGAATTCGGTGATGTTGGCCTTGTTGTTCTCGTACTTGGCGCTCATGATGTCGAATGCTTCCGATGCGCTCTTCTCGGCAGCCAGGCTACCCTCGTACTTCCGGCGGGCGGTGAGGGCGTTGTAGTAGGCCTGCTGTATCTCCTTGTAAAGTGTCTTGCCGGCATTCTCGAGCGTCAGTTGCTGGGTCAGGTGGGAGAGCTTGGCCGAGCGGACGTTAGTGCGGGTGGAGAAGCGGTCGAAGATGGGTACGGAGAGTGAGAGTGAGAGCGACGGGCTGAAATTGTCGCGCAGCTGTGTGCCGAATGACGGAGCGGCCACGCCCATGATGGAGTAGTAGTTGGTGCCGACGCCTCCGTTGAGGGAGATATTCGGGAAGTAGCCTCCGCGGGCGATGTCGATGTTCTTCTCCGCTGCCTGAAGGCGCAGCTGCTCGCTTCGGATGGAGGGCTTCACCTGCATGGCCTCTTCGTAGATGACCTCGGGGGGAGTGAGCGCTTCAGTGGGAAGAAGGCTGACGTCAGGAACAACGATGTCGAACCCATCGGGCGAGGGGAGCTCGATCAGCTGGGTGAGGTCGAGGATGGCGATGCGCAGGTTTCCTTCGGCCTGGGTGGCTGTGAGGCGGCTTTGGGCAAGCGTAGCCTCGGCAGCACTGACTTCTGCTGAGGAAGCCTTACCATTACTTAACATGGTGGAGAGGCGGACAACCTGCATGGAATCGACGGCAATCTGGTTGCGGGCCACGCTGAGAATCTCCTTGTTATAAAGAATCTGGACAAAGGCTTGTGCAACAGCCACACGGATGTCGTCACGGGCTTTCTCCAGATCGACGGTGGCGGCTTCGAGGTTCAGACGATTCAGGGCAATGTTGTTCGTGATGGTGAATCCCTCGAAAATGGGTACGGAGGCACCTACGCTGAATGAGGTCATCGTCGTGTTGGAATTGTCGGCATACGTATTGTTGGAGGTAAGGCCTCGGCCGAACGAGAATGACTCACCTGCGCTGGCGGTAACACCGGGCAGTCGGCGTGCCTTGGCGCCCGATAGCTGAACCTCGCGCTGCTGTACGCTGAGGCCGCTCTGCTGGAGCGTGATGTTGTGTTCGAGGGCGTAGTTCGTGCAGTCGGCGAGGCTCCAGGGGCCGTTGTGCTCCGTCTGTGCAAACGATGCTAACGAAACGTAAACAAGGATGAATAATAGATAGAATGCTTTATTTCTCATACCGGCTTTTTTCTTAATCCTTATTTTGTCGTATTGTCGGGGGTGTTGACGATTTGGGGGCCGCGGACGATGTCGCCCTCGCTGACGCCGGAGATAATCTGGATGTCGAGTCCGTCGCTGAGGCCGGTCGTTACGGCGAGTTTTTCGTAGGAGCCGTCGGCAGTCTTGCGATAGACGTAAGTGCTGTCGCCGATGAATTCCAGTGCGCTCTCGGGCAGCGAGAGAACCTGATCGACGTGCTCGAGTATGATTTCTGCGTTGGCGCTGTAGCCGGATCGGATCATGCGGTCGGAGGCAACCTTTACGGCTGCCTTAACCTCGAACTGGTTGGCACCGTTGTTCTCTACTGCCTTGGGCGAGATGTATTCGAGTGTGGCATCGAAGCGGTAGTCGCTTAGTGCGCCTATGGTGATGACGAGCGGCATGCCCTCGACGAGCGAACCTACCTCGGTCTCGTCAATGTTGCCGTCAAAAATGAGGTCGTTCATGTCGGCAACGGTGGCTACGGTGGTACCGTCGTTCATAGTGTTGGCCTGGATGACGGAGTTACCCACCTTGACGGGAACGTTGAGGATGAGGCCGGTGATGGTGGAGCGTACGAGGGTACTGGATGATTTGGCGTTGGATTGCGAGACACCGTCGCGGATGACCTCGAGGGCATCCTGCGCTGCTGCCCGCTCTTCCTTGGCCTGAGCCAGAGACTGTGTCACTTTCTCCATCTCTTCGGCGCTGACCAACTGCTTGTCAAAGAGCGCTTTCTCGCGGTCGTAGTTCACTTGGGCCTGCTTGAGATTGATTTCGGAAAGGCGTACGCGGCTCTGTGCGGAGCTGAGCGAATTCATGTCGGGAATGACCTTGAGGCGGGCAATGACCTCGTCTTTCTGCACCTGCTGACCGGCTTCCTTGAGCAGCTCGGCAATGATACCGTTAATCTGCGGCTTGATGTTCACCTCGTTGCGAGGGGTGATTTTGCCCGTGATGACGGTGCTCTTGTTGATGTCTTTGCGGACAACTGTCAGCTCGCTGTACTGTTCCGCCTTGGGACGGGAGTTGTTGAAGAGGAACACGAATGTTCCGATGATGACCGCCGCAATGAGGGCGAAGAGGATGTACCTGAAAAATCGTTTCATATGATTGGTTTATTGGTTTATCGGTTTAGGGTTTTATTCATCATGCATGGCTTCGACGGGTCGGACATTCATGGCGCGCAGGGCAGGGGCAAGTCCGGCGAGGGCGCCAAGGACAGAAAGCAGCAGGGCAGCCAGGATGGCGGTGCCGAAGCCTATCTGGAAGATAGCCTGATGCTTTGTCAACGCCTCAACGCCACTGAGAATGAGCACGGAGAAGACGATGCCGAAGCTGCCCGCCAATAGGGTGAGGGAGATACTCTCCATAAGGATTTGCGAGAGGATTTCGCCAGGCAGGGCGCCGATGGCGCGACGGATGCCGATCTCGACGGTGCGCTCTTTGACGGTGACCATCATGATGTTGCTCACGCCGATGGCTCCTGCCAGTAAGGTGCCGAGGCCCACAAGCCAGATGAGGAAGTTGAGGCCGCGGAAGAGGTTATCGACGATGGAGAAGATCTGCTGGGTGTTGAGAATCATCATGGCCGACTCGTCCGTCGGGTCAAAGCGATGCTGACGTCCCATCACATAGCGCAGACGGCTTTCCAGCGAGGTCATTTTTACGCCTGGCTTACCTGTGAGGCAGATGATGTCAACCTTGTTCCCACGATGGTAAAGCTTTGCTGCCACGCTGAAAGGCATTGAGAGGGTGCGTGAAGCGCGTTGATTGATGCTGATGTTGCCTGAATTGAAATCGACGCCGACAATCTGCAAGTGGATTCCACCTATCTCGACGTAGTTGCCACACGGGTCGCCGCCGTCAGGGAAGAGTTCGTTGTAGATGTCCTTGCCGATAACGCAGACCTTGCGCTCTTGGTCGAGATCGACCTGATTGATGTAGCGACCGTACTTCATGACGCTGGTCTCTACCTTGTCATAGTCGGGCGTGATGCCTTTGACACCTGCAGACGAGGTGCGCGATTCGAAGGCGACGTTGCCGCTCCAGGCTTCAATCATCGGAGCGACGACATCGAGTTCGGGCACCATCGAGCGAAGGCGTTCAATGTCTCGGTATTCGAAGTTCCAGTAACGTCCTTCCTGCAGCCCCTGATAGGGCTTGGAGGTGTTGGAACTGATGAGAATTACGGTGTTGTTGGCAAATCCGGCGAAGTTCTTGTAGAGCATCTCCTTCAGGCCCGCTCCGCCTCCGATGAGGAAGAGCAGCATGAAGAGGCCCCAGAACACCCCGAATCCAGTGAGCAGGCTGCGACGCTTGTTGCGTACCAGAGCGTCGGCAATTTCGCGGAAAGTATCGGTGTCGAGTCTCATTCTGCTCTTAGTGCTTCGATGGGTCTGACTTTGGCGGCTTTACGTGCAGGAGCCATGCCTGCCAGCGTGCCGGCTATAATTAACACTAATGTAGCTTCAATGGCTACGTCGATGCCTACGGTTGGGTTGACCAACAGGCGGATGTCTTCGCCGAATACCTGCATGGACGACTGTCCGAGCGTCTTGTCCATGATGGTGCAGGCTATCATGCCCAGAGCCATCCCGATGTAGCCGAAAATGGCTGTGATGGTGATGCTCTCGGCCACGATGAGCTTCATGATGCTCCAGGGCTTGGCGCCGATGGCCTTGCGGATGCCGAACTCGTGGGTGCGCTCCTTGACGGTGATGAGCATGATATTCGATACGCCCACGATGCCGCCCAGAAGGGTGAAGAGGCCGATGACCCACAGTGCCGTGTGCAGTATGCCGGCACCCTTCTCCATTTGGAGGTTCTGCGTGAAGCGGTTCCAGATCCACGTGGCGCTCTCGTCGTCGGGAGCAGCGCGATGTGAGGTGTTGATGCTTGCCTTCAGTTCTTTCTCAAAAGCCTCGTTGGCTTCTTCGGAGTTGAGACCGTGGAAAGAGAAGGTAATGTTGTCGATGTGGTTATCGAGGCCGTAGATGGTCTTGATGGTCGAGTAGGGGACGTAGAGGTCTCGGTCGTTGGTGTTCTCCTCGGCTCGACGGATGCCGACTACCTTGAAGGCAAACGGCCCAACCTTCACTTGTTGCCCGAGCAGACGGTCGTAGTTCGTCCCTCCAGAGAGGAAATTCTTAGCCATCAGATGGGTAAGGACAATGACCTTGCGCTTGTCGCGGATGTCCTTGTCGTTGATGAAGCGTCCGGCCAGTATGTCCACACGGTTCATCTGCGCATAGCCTGGGAACGTGCCGCTGAGCGAGACATTCTTGAAGTATTTACGTCCGTAGGTCATCGTGTAGCCTCCTTGCGAGTGGCTGGTGGTTACTTCATCGACGTACTGGTTGAAGGGCTCCTTGTCGAGCAGATCCATATCGGTCGTTTCGAGGCGGATGCGGCGTCCCTCCTTCAGACCGTCATAGGGTTTTGACGTCCAACCGCCTCCTACCATCATGGTGTTGGAAGCGAAGCTGTTGCCGCCTTGTTGGAAGGCTCCCATCAGACCGTTGCCCGCTCCCAGCAGGACGATGATCATGAAGATGCCCCACGCTACTGCGAATCCTGTCAGGCAGGTGCGCAGCTTGTTGCGGCGGATGCTCTCCCAAATCTCTGTAAACAAATCGTGCATAATCCTCTAACTCTAACCTATTACCTCTTACCTCTTACTTCTTACCTCTACTTCATCACTGTCGTTGTGCCGAAAGCCGAAGCATCGTGACGGGAGTTCTCCTCAATCTGGCCGATGATGCCGTCCTTGATATGGATGATGCGGTTGGTGCAGTTGGCCACGCCGCTTTCGTGGGTGACGACGATGATGGTCACTCCCTCCTCGCGATTCAGCTGGCCCAGCAGTTCCATGACTTCGACGGAGGTTCGCGAGTCAAGGGCTCCGGTCGGTTCGTCAGCCAGGATAATCTGCGGATGTGTGATCAGCGCTCTCGCGATGGCTACACGCTGCTTCTGTCCGCCCGACATCTCGTTAGGGTAGTGGCCTGCCCAGTCCTTCAGCCCGAGGCGGTCGAGGTAGTCCATCGCCAGCTCGTGGCGGCGACGGCGGCTGACGCCTTGGTAGAACAGCGGAAGCTCGACGTTCTCTACAGCCGTCTTGAAACCGATGAGGTTGAACGACTGAAAGATGAAGCCGATAGTGCGGTTGCGGTAGGCGGCTGCCGCACGTTCGCTAAGCCCTTTGATGAGCCGTCCGTCGATGATGTACTCACCCTCGTCGTAGCTGTCGAGGATGCCTAATATATTTAATAAGGTAGATTTTCCCGACCCCGATGCACCCATGATAGAGACGAACTCGCCCTTCGCGATGCTGAGGTCGATGCCTTTCAGTACGTGAAGGGGCTGGGCACCTTCGTAGGTCTTGTGTACGTTGTGGAGTTCTATTTGCATAACGCTTTTTAGACGTAAAATCCCTCCGTTTAGTTGCAGCGGAGGGATTAATTAACATTTTTTTGTCTTGTTGGGGTGGCTAGTGGGACTCGAACCCACGACATTCAGAACCACAATCTGACGCTCTAACCAACTGAACTATAGCCACCATGTAGATTACTTCCCAGGCTTCTGTTCTGAAAAGCGCTGCAAAAGTAGGCGTTTTTCCCGACACCACCAAACAATTTGCAGTTTTTTTTGAGGAAAAATAATTCAAAAAAAAGTTCTGTCGCTTATACGAAATCCAGCCTCTCGTTCGTTAAATAGATGTAAGCTCTAAACCGATAACCCTCTAAACCAATTCCCGCCTATGGCTGAAACTTCTACTCCTACCAATTCCCAGTTGCGAACCCTTATCCGTCTGGCCCTGCGCGACCTGCGTCCTCTCCAGCCGTCGGCTTCTGTCCTCGACAGTCTCCGTGCTGCAGCAAGAACCTGCTGAATGTGAATGTCCTTATCGGACGTATTTATTATTCATTATTCATTCTTCATTATGATTGTTGCTCCTTCTCTTCTGGCGGCCGACTTTCTGCATTTGGCTGATGAGATTGAGATGATTAATACCTCGTCTGCCGATTGGCTGCACCTTGATGTGATGGACGGCGTCTTCGTGCCCAATATCTCGTTTGGATTCCCTGTGCTTGAGGCCGTAGCTCGTGCTTGCCGCAAACCGTTGGATGTCCATCTGATGATTGTGCATCCCGAGCGCTATATCAAGCAGGTTGCTGCCCTCGGCACCTACATGATGACGGTTCACAGTGAGACGTGCACCCATCTCCACCGCACGGTCTATGAGATTCACGAGGCCGGCATGAAGTGCGGCGTCGCTCTCAATCCTTCTACGCCTGTCAGTATGCTTGCCGACATCATTCGTGACATTGATATGGTGCTGGTGATGACTGTCAACCCGGGCTTTGGCGGACAGCCGTTCATTGAGCACTCACTCGACAAGGTGCGTGAAACTCGTGCCTTGATTGAAAAGGCCGGTTCCTGTGCCCTTGTGGAGGTCGATGGCGGCGTCACGCTAACCACTGCTCCCGGACTTATCGACGCCGGTGTCGATGTGCTGGTCACGGGTTCTACCGTCTTCCGTGCTGCCGACCCCGCAGCGATGATTGCCCAGTTGAAAGCATTGGAATTTCCCAATTCCTAATTTCTAATTTCTAATTCTTCTATTTCCATGTCCCCACTCCGCAATAATCCTTTGTTGCGGATAGCTCTGTGCTTTGCTGCGGGCATTGTCGTGGGTGATGTCCTTTCTCCTTTTTCTGTTCCTACACTTTATTATCTGTTGCTCTCGGCGCTCTTTTTTGTGTGTGCTGCCGTGTTAGACAGAGTGCGCACGAAACCGTTCCGTCGGCCTGTTGTGGTCAGCGTGCTGCTTCTTGTCTCTGTGGCGGCGCTGGGGGCGTGGCGTTATCAGACGATTCGCGTCCGTGTGGTGACGGACTGGCCGGACGAGGCTGTCGATTGCCGTGCTGTCGTCCGCAGCGATGCTGTGCCCCGCCGTCGTTCCGTGCGCTATACGCTCGATGTGGCGGGCCGTCGGGTCTATGGCTATGTCTATGGAGCCGAGGAAGCGACGACGTTTGCTTGGGGCGATACGCTGATGCTTCGGCACGTCGTCATCCGCCAGCCGAGGAATTTCTCCGATTCCCTGACGTACGACTATGCCCGCTCGCTCTACTGCCGACGTGTGAGCGGAACGGTGATGATTCCGGCAGAGTGTTTAGAGGGTTTAGGGAGTTTAGAGAGTTCGAAAGGTTTAAGGAATTTAAGGAGCCGTGCGGTGGGGTGGCTGAGGGCGCGGTATGCCGAGGCTAGTCTGCCGGACGATGTGCTCGGCGTGGTCGAGGCGCTGTCATTGGGCGACAAGAGCCGGATGAGCGACGACGTGCGCGATGCCTATGCCGAGGCGGGTGCCAGCCATCTGCTTGCGCTCTCGGGCCTTCATGTCGGTGTGCTCTACGCGCTGCTGATGCTGACACTCGGTCTGGTGTTCCGCAGTCCGATGGGGAAGCGGCTGTGCCATCTGCTGGCGGCGCTTCTGCTCTGGGCGTTCGCCGTGCTGACGGGTCTGTCGCCGTCGCTGGTGCGGGCGGTGACGATGTTCACGGTCTATGCGGTGGTGATGACGTTCGGCGGCGACCGTTCTCCGCTCAGTGCGCTGGCTCTGGCTGCGCTGGTGATGCTCGGTATCCAGCCGTTCAGCCTGTTCGACGTCAGCTTCCAGCTATCGTTCGTCTCCATGCTTTCCATCCTGCTGCTGATGCCCTGGTACGAGGCGTGGCGCCTGCACAGTCCTCTTCTGACCCGTTCGCGTCTGATAGAGGCTCCCATCGGAATGGTAGTGGTGTCGGTAGCGGCGCAGGCGGGCGTGGCACCGTTGGTACTTCACTGGTTCGGGCGGTTCCCTACCTATTTCTTAGTGACCAACATGGTCGTGCTGCCGTTCATCTATGCGGTGATGGTGCTGATGGTGCTTTGGATTGTTTTGTCGTGGACGTCGCTGGCGCCGATGCTTGCCGGCCTGCTGACTGCCACTGTCCGTGCCCTGAATACGCTGCTCGCCGCCATCGCCCGCTGGCCGGGCAGCAGCCTGCGCGTCGGGCACTTCACTTTCGTTGACGCCCTCCTGCTTTGGGCGGTGTTCTTCTTCCTCGTCCGCTTCGTGCTACGCCGGCACACCCCGAGCGCCGTCTGGGCGCTGGTTTGCCTTGCGGCACTGCTCGTCGCGCGGACGATATCGGCTATTTCTTAACTGTAGGTGGTGAAACAAGTGAAGCCCCCTCGCCGTTCCCAGTGAGGGAGTCTCCCTTACCCCTTTCTCGCGAGGTCGAGGAGGAAGGGGATGTCGGCGGCGGGGATGCCGAGGGCTTTGAACGTTCCGTCGAGCCCGTCGGAACCGTTCCTTATCACCGTGTGGAGCGTGGCGACGGCGGCGGTGCGCTGGCCGGCGAGCCACTGTGCGGCGGCGACGAGCGTGCGGTCGTCGTCGGTGAGCTCGTCGTCGGGAGCGTCGAGGAGGTGTGCGGCCTGCTTCATGGCGGCGTCCGTCTGGCGAAGCATGAGCTGGCAGCGGACGATGGCGCGGCGCGTGCGGAGGTCGGCAGGGTCGTCGTATGCCAGACGGAAGAGTATGGGCAGCGCCTCGTCGTAGCTGCCGAGCTGGACGAGACATTCGGCCTGACGGTAGGCGAAGCGCGGGTCGTCGGGCTTCATGGCGGCGAGGTGGCGGTAGCTCTCGAGGGCCTCGTCGGTCAGTCCGAGTGCGCGCTGGCACTGGGCGATGTGGTGGAGCGTCCAGAAGTGGTCGGGCTTCAGGAGGTCGGCCATGCGGTAGGCGCGGAGAGCGTCGGCGTGAGCACCGATACGCTGGTGGCAGTAGCCGTACTTCTGCCAGAGCGTGTATGACCCAGCCCCAACCCCTCCCGTATGGGCGGGTAGGCTCTCCCCGTCACGGGGGAGCGGGGAGGTGGTCTCCAGTCTCTCGTACGAGGCGATGGCAGCGGTGTAGTCGCGGCGCTGGAAGTTCAGCTCGAAGAGGGCAAGGAGCGACGACTGCGGCAGGCGGTAGAAAGCGTGGAGCGCGTCGCCCGCGGCCTGCGAGCCGCCGTCGGCGAACGGGTCGGCATAGGCCGTGCGGGCCGGACTGAGGTGGAAGAAGCGGTAGAGATCCTGAATGTACTGCCGCGTGAGCGTACGGGGCGACGGGGCC
>Ga0310696_10009814_pt1 | contig 11047 bp, 13 predicted proteins | sample AusTroGonzalo_MG_4_FD_203885 | JGI IMG/M metagenome (GOLD analysis project Ga0310696, IMG submission 203885) | Bovine rumen microbial communities from tropical cattle in Woodstock, Queensland, Australia - Gonzalo_02 (v2) (version 2) | ecosystem: Host-associated > Mammals > Digestive system >...
TAACTAACTGCTGGTAATGGTAATACATAAGCAACTTCGGCTGCATCAGTAACTGGAGTAATAACAACGTCATCACCAATGACTAATGTATTATCGAAGTTAATATAATTATTTGTAGCGAGATTGTTATCAACTGTGAATGTAACAGTGACAGATGTTAATGGCCAAACGCCATCTTCTGCATTATATTCTAATTTACCAAGTAAATATAAATCGGTGATTTCAAGTTTATTGCCACTGCCGTCTTTACCTGTTGCAGAGGTTGACCAATAAACACCATTGCCTTCTAAATAATTATTGCCAGCACCTGGAGTTGGAGCATCACAGATTAAGTATAAAGCTGTAATTTCTGTTCCTTCTGTGTAGCTGTTATTTGGATAAGCTTTTAAATTGAAAGTGCTATCCATTTCAACAGCAACTGCAACTTCATCTACGACTGAGATTTCAGGTGTTGATACTGTGTTTTGGAATGTCCAGGAAGCAAAGCCTACACCGGCAAATGCTAACATTGCTGCAGCAGTGATAGCTGCTAATTTGTTTCTTAATTTCATAATTTTTCTCTCCTTCTTTGAAATCAATTTTTTACACAGAAATTTTTATTAGCCAATTTGCTCTAGGCAAATAAAAAACTTCCATGATTTTTGAATTCACAGAAGTAACTGGCTGCCCTTCCCCTTGGGCCCTTTAGCTTTGCGACCCCGCCTTACGACGAGTGTGCCTTTTTTCTATGCAAGATAACCTTAGTCGTTATCTATTAATTTAGCGAATAAATTTTAAATCTTTTTTAACCTAATCACAAGTGCAATTCCAAGCACAAATAGGTTTAATAGACCAAGCCCAACGCCATAGGCTGCTAGAATAATGGACGTCATAATAACCTCCTAGACTTGAAGTCCTAAATACATACAGAACCATAAAATCTCAAATATTGTTACTAGGATTCCTAGACCAATTGCGCTTCCAAGAAGCACTATACGACCTATGGCCCAATTCTTATCTTCTTTATATTTAATATAAATAACTAAGCAGAAGATAATTGAAATTAAGCCAATAATCCCAACAATACACATTTCAAACAATAGACTATGGTCTGTCATATAATATTATACGGCAAAGTCTTCTAAAAGCTTAAGCCAGTCTTTTTCGGAAATGCTAATAAACTGCCATTTATAGCCGTAAAATTAAAATAAAAAGACTCCGAAGAGTCTTTTTATTTGTGTATTTCTTAGTTTGCTTTCGCGTAAGAACCATTACCAACGTCAAGGTGAATACACTCAATGGTCCAGGGGCTACAGGATTCGAACCCGTACCCTCGGCTTTGGAGACCGATACTTTGCAGTTTTGAAGACTGTTGTGCTACCGTTACACTAAGCCCCTATTAAAATATACAATTTATTCTTTCGGAATATCTCCGGAAAAAGTAATAAATTTTATTGGCCCGGCATAAATTTCATCTGATGTAGTTATTACTACCTGGTCGCCGGGAATATCAGTTAGCTCAATCTTCATTAATTCTATATTATCTTCAGAATATAAATAATAAATATCGTCTTTAATAATATGATACATTCTAATCACCTTTATACTATATTATACAATTTTTATCTATATAATTGATATTTCTTTGTTAAGTCTCTAATTTTAGAAACTTTCATAGGCTTAAAACCAATTGCTATAAAGCAACGATCGCTGCCCTCATCTGGGACCAATTCAGTCAAACAAGCATCTTCTATTTTTACAAAATCTATTCCCTCTTTTAAGCCAAGCTCTTCTGCTTTTCTAACTGCTTTATTTAAATCATTGAGATTTTTTGCAGCCAATAAGACTTTTGTAAAAATGCCTGTAATCCAACCCTCATATAACTCACTATCTATTAATAGATTAGCCATATAATAATCAGAATAATCGACTTTCTTTGCTGACTGTTTAATCATATTTGTCAAAAAAGCCATAGAAGCATGAGATGTCATAACAGCTAGTTTATATGGTGAAACTGGCTCACCGGTAACGGTCTTAGCATCTTTTCTTAATATAATATATTGTTTGATTTCATCTTCATCCATAACTTAATAACTCCCTAAATTTAAAAAATATTCAAAATCAAATTTATTAAATCTTCTTTTTTTAGATAAAAATCTTTGATAAATTACATAACGTGATGGCCAATTTTTATGTTTTCTAATAATAAATTCATTAGGTAAGCCTAAGGACTCACTTACAAGAATAACTTTTTTATATTTAATTTTTATAAGCTCCTGTTTTAATTTATTTAGATTTATTTTATCATGTGGATTAAAATCAACATCATTAGTTAAATTAATTACTATATATATAGTATCTTTGGTTAATTCTATTCTTTTACAACGAATTTCCCACTTTATTTTTGCTTCTTTAAAAGTTTTATAATGATTAAAATTAATATAAACGGGCTTACAATTATTTGGTTGTAAAACACCAACAGGCCAGCCAAATTTTTCTGATAATAATTTTTCCTCTATTAATTCAGCTTTTAAGTATATATCTAAATCATTAATAAAATAACAAAATTCAAGTGGGTTTATAAATAAATTAATTGTAGGGCTATTAAATTTCATTCCATACTGATCATAAAGCATTCCAGCAATACAATCGCGGGCTAATATAACTTTATGTTCTTTTTTATATTTAAGTCTTTTATATAGCCAATATGGATTTAATTCTGCTAAAAAATTATTTATTTTTGCTAACCAGCTCATTTTTACCTCATAAAATGGTGCGCGAGGTCGGACTCGAACCGACACGGCATTGCTGCCACTACCACCTCAAAGTAGCGGGTCTACCAATTTCCCCACTCGCGCATTATGGTGGACCCGCGGGGAGTCGAACCCCGGTCTTGATACCCAATCCCCATAACGTCAATTACAGCTTTAAGTAATAGTAATTCTTTCAGATATTTACCAATACTATCTAAATACCCTAGCAAAACCCAGTTATTTTTAAGAATTAAGCCCTGTGTTTATCAGCGAACTTCCGAGGTCTAATTATAGAGAATCAATTTGACCAGATTGATTCAATTTCACTTCTCGACTACTATGGCCTTAAATTAGGCGCGAGCTCCAACAAAATTGTTAGAGGCAATGAATGCAGGATTAAATGTGTTGTCAGTTATTTTTGTTTAGCATTAAGTTGCCAGCTTGCTGTGATTATAAGCGTCAAATACCAATCGAAACCAGTACGAGCCCATATATTGGTGCCCAGAACAGGAATCGAACCTGCACGCCTTTCGGCACTAGATTCTAAGTCTAGGGTGTCTACCAGTTCCACCATCTGGGCATTTGGCGGAGGAGGAGAGGCTCGAACTCTCGCTGCCTTTCGGCACTAACGGTTTAGCAAACCGTCCCCTTCACCACTTGGGTACTCCTCCATTAATAAACTATTTTAAGTTTACTAAAATCTTCAGCTTTTACCGCTTTCATAGCAGCTAAATGATTTTCTTTAAGGTCTAGAATACGCCCTTCAAAGCTAATTTTACCATCAATAGTTTTGGTAATTGTGCTTCCGGTAATAATGTCTCTTGCTTGAATATATTTACCAACAAAAGGATCTGTCCAATCAATATCAAGAATAATATATTTTCCAGGCTCTGCCTTTAAAAGGTTAGTAATTTCTACCATAAATTAATCCCACCACTCTCTGTAGTGCTTTCTAATATAATCGAAGAACTCATCAATGGTTTTTTCTCTTTCAACATCTGTTTCTTTAATAAGTCTATTATATTCAGCTTCATTTTCTGGGCTATCCCAATCCATGTGAAGTTCACAACAGCCATTATCACTTGGAGTAGTATATGTAGTCATATGTGCTTCCATAATATCAAATGCTGGGTTATTAAAGTCATCTGCTAAAATCAAATCACCTAGTCTACAAGCTTCTTTTAAGCTATCGACAATTTCAAGGCGGCTTTCGTCAACTTGCCAACAATACTTACCATGATCATAATAATCTAGCATAATATGAAGCTTATGAACGATTAATTCAATAAAGAATGCACCATCAAAGTCATGATCATATTTGATAAATGGCATCCAACGCTTGCGCCAGTCAGTATTCTTTTTGATTCTTGCTTTACGATGTTGTGCCTTACGTTCGGCCAAGTATTTTTTCTTATACTCTTTTAAATGTTTTCCAATCATAAGCCTCTCCTATAAAAATGGTCCTACTGCCTGGACTTGAACCAGGAACCTAACGCTTATAAGGCGTTCGCTCTAACCTATTGAGCTACAGCAGGATTACACTATATTATACAATTTATAAAGCTCAATTTTAAATAAAAATGGAGGATAGGATGGGATTCGAACCCACGAATAACGGTGTTGCAGACTGCCCCCTTAAGCCACTTGGGTACCTATCCTATGTCTGGCACCGCGTGAAGGATTCGGACCCTCGACCTTGTGGTTCGTAGCCACATGCTCTAATCCAACTGAGCTAACGCGGTAAGTATAAGACGACAACGAAAACAGCTTTTACAGCGTCGACAACTTAATTTGCTAAGACTTAGTGTTTTCATTGCTTTTTCTCCTTTATAAATACTGCGAATGGAGCGGGTAGCCGGAGTCGAACCGGTATCTTCTGCTTGGAAGGCAGAGGCCCTAACCATTGGACGATACCCGCATTTGGAGCGGGCGGCGGGAATCGAACCCGTATATCTAGCATGGCAAGCTAGTGGACTAACCATTGTCCTACACCCGCATAAATTGGTGGTCCCTGTAGGGCTCGAACCTACAGCCGCCATCTTGTAAGGATGGTAGTCTCCCAGTTGACGTAAGGGACCGATTGGTGGCCGCACATGGAGTCGAACCATGCTAGAGCGCTTATGAGACGCCCGCGGTCAACCGGACCATACGGCCACATAATTATTCTATACCAAATATGTTAACAAGTAAATAGCCAATTTTATATTTTAATTTTTGATGAATCTCAATATCAGTATGCATTGTGCTATCCCTTTTAATATGCCAACGATATAGAATATTGTGGGCTCGCCATTCTCTTAATACAGACCGAATAGACCTTATTTTAAAAGCGTCCGGCTGAATTTCAAGAATTCGTTCAATAACTGCGAGCTTTTTCCATTTTCCTTTTATTTTATAGGAATCATGAATATGCACATTATTGTCTGTTATATTTACATAAAAGTCCTTAAATGTAATAATCATGCTTCCCCCTAAAAGAACTATTAAGGCTGAGCTATTTTGGATCTTTTTTGCAGAAAGAGGTTGTTAGAAATAAGCATCAGCTCTACTGGCGGGGCCAGAGGGAATCGAACCCTCGACCTTCTGAGTGACAGTCAGATATGCTAACCGCTGCACCATGACCCCATTGGGATGCTTTGTTAAGGAACACCACATCTTAACCCCATATCTTAGCAGCGATATGAACCGCTGTTCTATTCATAGCTAGAACGACTAGACAATTTCTGATTCCTTTCCGCGGAGGTTGGGTTTAAATTGACAAACGACACGCCTCTGGTCGCGGGTGGAGGAGTTGAACCTACCAATTTTCAGGTTATGAGCCTGACGTGAGACCGCTTCACTCACCCGCAATGTGAATCTATAAGATATTAAATATCAAATAGATTGAATTTTTCGCCATTTAAGATACGCACGGCTGCTGTTTGTAGCCTTGCCAACTCCATAACTGTTTTATTATCTTTTGGCATTTTTAGACCTGGTGTATTGCAAGTCCTTGTATAGATTTTCTTACCACGTCTCCAAAGCAATACTACTGGATATTCCTCATGATTTTGGAAATAAGTAATGCAGAATAAGTGGTCTTTAGCCTTTAATTCAGGCTCTGTACTATTGTAATCCCTTAATGTGAAGAGACCAAGCGTCCAAATATCTTCACCCATATTTTACCTCTAAATATATTCGGTTAATTGAACATCATTTTCATATAGGTCATAAATGCCAGGGATTGATACAAACTTATAGAACAATCTCTTATTTGTAGCTTTAATAGCATCCAATAGGCCTTCAATTTGATTATTGTATAAACCCAGCCAAAATTCTTTATTTGTGCCAGCTACACTATCCGGAGAATATAATGTTCTAAGAACACCTCTTAATAAATAATAATGAATGCCATCTTCACTGAATCCGCCAAGCCTCATGGTTGTATTCGATTCGTTCATGAAAACTTGAACTTTAGCATTTTGCTCTGTGGCAAGTCCGGCAAGTAAGCGTTGTTCAGCATTACATGCCCAGACATTTCTAGCAGTTTTTTCATCTGGAGTTGGATAGCCACCAACAAACTTACAAGGGTTAAACTTTGTAAATGCTAAATACTCATTAAAATAATCCGTGAAAAACTTGCGACTTCTAAATTCAAGAATACCACAATTATATGCGATATTTGTATCCATAATGTCTGGTCTTACTGTATAGCCTTTTGGCGTTGATAAGAACTCCCACGGGATATAAATAGGCTCATGTTCCTCACACCAAGTCCTAACCACACAGTCCTTATTGAGCTTAACTAGGGGCTTTAATAAAACAATATCTGTATCCATATAAATAAATGGCTCTTTAGATACCTTAAACTCATTATCAATACAGAAGAGCTTTCTAGCTGACCAGAAATTTACACCGTCAATAGCATTGAAGTCTTTGTTTTTTGCTAACGTCGACAAGAATTTATCGTCAATTTCATCATAAAGGTCATATAACCCCCACGCTTTTAAAAATTCAAAGTCTTTTTGCTCACAATAAAGCTTTGTTTTATACCCGAGTTGTTTTAATTGAGTTAAGCCAACAAACCAAATCATTATATCAAATAATGGTAACTTTTTAATGTGCTTTCGGCTTGAGAAATTTTGAATTACTTTCATGTATTATAATACCTCTATATATTATACGGTATTAAACTACCAAACATTCCAAAATAAATCATAGACTTTTTTGGTAGTATAGCCATTTTTCTTCAAAAATCTACGTAGTACTCGTCTAGAATACTTCTTTTCGTCTCTATAAAGACGTAAATCGCTTTTCCAAATTCTAACATAACGGCCTTTACGCTCATTATAATAGCTTCCACCAGACCAAGAACACTCCTCGGCAAGTTTTTTAAGCTTTTTCTTATCAAATTGTTTACGATTGTGACTCATTCTACAATCCTCCTTCAATAATTACATAAGCTTAATCCCCTTTAGACTCTTTAAAGACGCAAAATCCCAAAATCGTGCATTTTTCTGAAACGTCTTCTTTGGTCGACTTCCACTTCCATTATTTTTTGATGCACTCTCCGACATATCCGGACGATTTCCCTTGGAAATACTATCCTTTGCTGCAGCCGCCAGAGATGGCTCCTTTTCTAGTCGACTTTACCCTAATATATATTATTACACCTCATTGGTGAAATAATCAATTGGCGGGCCTGGAGGGATTCGAACCCACAACCCTCGCATTAACAGTGCGACGCTCTGCCGTTGAGCTACAGACCCAATAATATTAGACCTTAATTGTAATGCCTAATGCTTGTAAATCTTTTTGTTTTAGAACAACTAATTTTTTATCTTGCGGGAATTGGCTCCACTTAGCAAGATCTTTTTTTGTTCTGTAACCTTTGATTTCTACATAAGCATTTTCGGTAACAAGATAGAAATCTGGAGTGTAGTAATGAAGTTTTCCTTCAAAAATATACTCAAACCTATCTTTGCAACGTTGCCACTCAATATTATTGGCATCTAAATACTGAGCATAGGCTAATTCCCAACTACCATGTAGGTCTACACCATTGTAATTGGTATGTAGATTTTTGGCCAATGACACATGCCATTCGCCAGCCTTAGATTTAGCTAAACAGGTCTTAGAAATTTTTTCATTGAACTCTTTTGACCTTGCAAGATTGTTTCTTGTAGTAGCCTCACTAAGCTTTTTTCTTGCCTCATCAGATAGTTCTGGTTTCGGCAAACCTAATTGGGCTGCTTTGATATACTGATTAGCTGGAGCATGTCCGCTTTTATTGTATTTTACAAAGCTGGATTCATCCCTATTAGGGTTTAACTTGCACAATCTTTCATGATTATGTAAGCTATTTGAGTTTTTGCACTCTTTGCCGCAATATTTACAAATAAATTCCATAATACTTTACCTCATTTAATTTAGCAAATATTTTGACTACAGCCGAGTGCTCTACCTATGACGACATATTGCACCATGCACCGCCAGGAGTCGAACCAGACGGTTTGGGGAATCGAACCCCGCCTCACATCATATCCTGACTGCAGGCGAGCTCTTTTGAGGTGTCTCTTAACCTATATTATTATAATGGTCAGCCCGAGGGGACTCGAACCCCCAAATATCACCTTGAAAGGGTGATGACTTTAACCATTTCGTCTACGGGCCGATTTGGCAGAGGCTATCCGATTCGAACGGATGATACCTTGCGGTATGCTGGTTTTCTAGACCAGTTGTTTAGACCGCTCACACAAGCCTCTATAGATGTGGCACCGGTCCTAAGATTCGAACTCAGATAAACGGTTTTGGAGACCGACGTACTACCATTGTACGAGACCGATAAATTGGCTGGGGTGGGTGGGATCGAACCACCGATGACCGGTTCAAAGCCGGTTGCCTGTACCGCTTGGCTACACCCCAAGGTTTGGTGGTGACGACTGGGATCGAACCAGTGACCTTTCGGTTATCAGCCGAATGCTCTAACCAGCTGAGCTACGTCACCATAGACTGGTGTTGCACATTTTTTAGAGTGCTTTCTTCCCATGCTTGCACTATTTGGCCTCGGCAACGGTCACGTGAAAGCCGCGCTGTACCCTCTGCTTGAACCTATGGCGTCAAGTCAACCCTTCTGAGAATCTTGTCTCAGCATGTTATGCATGATAGCCTATTCGGAGGTTATCAGTCCTACTCTATTCAGGGCTACTGAGTGATGGTCTTTTCGCCTGTCATATTCTTAATCGGTGCTTTCTCATTGCGTCCCCAAACGCCGAGCTTTCATCGTCAGTCCTGAAACTTCGAAGGCCGCTGACATTATTATTATACAGCAGCTTTTTTAGCTTGTAAATATAATTTTTAAGAATTTAGAATTTTTATTGCTTTTTCTATGTGTTCAGGCAATAATCCATGGTAGAAAGTTGTTTTAACAATATTATTTTTAAATTGCTTCATATCGCTAATATCATCATCTAAGATTACGAAGCTTTCGACTTCAGAATGACGACTAATCCACTCTGCAATTTCAGCCCCTCTTCCCTTTGAAAGTTCTTTAGTTATGTCATAGATATCTGACCCAATATTTTGCAAGCAATTCTTAACAATATTTCTACTGTCTGAAAATAAGCGCCATGTAGAGGATAATACGACTTTTGCACCTGTCTTATCCAAGATTTCTTTTAAACAATCTAGGTGCTCTCTCTTTGGCGTGTCATCCATCAATGCTTGAGTAGTAAATGCATCATTTAGCACTCCGTCGATGTCTAGAAATACAACTTTCATACTTTTTCCTTTATTAACTGGTGGGCCAGGGCGGGGTTGAACCGCCGACACGAGGATTTTCAGTCCTCTGCTCTACCAACTGAGCTACCGGCCCAAAACTGGGGTGCATGCTGGGAGTTGAACCCAATGATCTAGTTTCACAGACTAGCATCCAAAACCGTCGGATTCCATACACCATATTGGTGGGGGCTCTGAGTATCGAACTCAGCCAGCCGAATGGCAACAGTTTTACAGACTGCCCCGTGTCCTTAACGGAATACGCCCCCGGGAAATAAAATGGGTGACCTTTCTCAAGATCACCCAATTCAAACAAAATTTAGTTGAAGCTTATTTAAGCTTTATTTGTTATCAGGCGATCCGAGCAGAACAAAATGCCAGTCACTTTGACGACCGTTAATTCCACATTCATAATTGAATACGTACATTTTTGCCATGTCATTTCACCTTTCCGCTTTGCAGCTAATTAATTTAGCGTATTATTTTTACGCTCTTTTATATTATACAACTATTTTTCATAATTGTAAATACTTTTTTAAAATTTTTATAAACTTTCACCAATTTTTTCAATTTTGGTGACGCCGACGGGATTTGAACCCGTGAATGGCAGCTTGAGAGGCTGCTGAGTTAAACCATTTCTCCACGGCGCCATGAGTGGTGCCCGAGGCCGGACTCGAACCGGCACGCCTTTCGGCGAGGCATTTTAAGTGCCTTGTGTATACCAATTTCACCACTCGGGCATAAGGCTTGGCTATCTTTCTGCTCCCCACAGGCAAGGTGGATTCGAACCACAGCGTTCAAGCAGTAAGCACAAGCTCAATAATAATATACGACGTTTTATTTTAAATGTAAATAGTTTTTTAAATTATTCTTTATAAGCTTCATAACCAAGTGGAGCGTCTTCATTGTCATCTGCTACACATGGATAGCATTCACCCTTAAGGCCTTTCATAACCCAGTAAGGTTTTCCGCCGCTATTTTTGTTTTTGGCAACATCATAGTAAACTGGGTCTACGCCTTCCCAAGAATGAATATGGAAACCAATAACATTATAGTCATCATCTAATAATGGTTCCCATTCGGTAGTTCCGCTTTCTAATAAAGCTTTAATTTCTTCTTCGTTTTCCTTAATGCATTTAACAGCATCAATTGGTAATGGCTTTTTAACAAACTTCATATTATTCTCCTATATATTGTATATATCTAAACACTCATCAACTGGATACCACCAGTCCCAAACTAAATCGAAATGAGTGATTGTTCCGTCTTTCTTCTTAAACCAGGCATCTCCCCATTGGTCATCAATTGGAAATCTAATGCCTCGATATTCTAATACCCTACCACAATTGAAAGTATGGTATGATTTTTGAATATCACCATAATGATCATACTCATAATAAGCAAAGTCTTTATTTGCTTGCTTAATTTCTTCCTTTGTGGCATCTTTGCAAAGCTCATGAGCACAATCTAATGTTGGTTGAGCCTCTTCTACATAATACCTTAGGTCATTCCACCAATGAAAGATAAAATATCTAACTGTGTGATTTGTATATTGTGCT
>Ga0310696_10009815_pt1 | contig 11046 bp, 4 predicted proteins | sample AusTroGonzalo_MG_4_FD_203885 | JGI IMG/M metagenome (GOLD analysis project Ga0310696, IMG submission 203885) | Bovine rumen microbial communities from tropical cattle in Woodstock, Queensland, Australia - Gonzalo_02 (v2) (version 2) | ecosystem: Host-associated > Mammals > Digestive system >...
TCATTGACAAGCTGCCTTTTGTGAACGCCACTCAGCCGTCAAGCATCAACTTCAAGGCCGAGATGGCCGCCCTGCAATCGGCCGTATCAGATAAGGTACAGGGAAGCGCATCATACATAGATGATTTTGAGGCTGCTGAGAGCGGCATCAGCATACTGCAACCATCGGCATGGACACTGTCGGCCGTTCCCAAAGGAATGAAGGGATACGGCAAATCAAGACAGGTTGAAGCAGGATTCAACCGAGCCCTGCTCAACTGGTTCACCATTGACCCTCTGTTTACTCGCCGCAACTCACCGCTCACTCCGGCCCACATCAAGACTGACCTGGATCAACTCTCCAACCACTATGTACGTGAAGTATATGAGCGTGAGCTGTATCCCAACAAGGAGTCCACGTCAAGTGAGTCAACCACACTCCAGATACTCAACCTGGCATATTACCCCAATGAGCGTGGTCCGTACAACCTCAACCCGGACCTGGACGCTGACGGTCACCTTCCCAACCCGCAGGACAACTGGGGCGGTATCATGCGCCGTCTTACCACCACAGACTTCGAGGCTGCCAACATTGAGTACATAGAGTTCTGGATGCTGGATCCGTTCATCTACAACCAGAGTGCCGCAGGCGGTGACCTCTACCTGAATCTGGGTGAGGTATCCGAGGATGTACTGCTTGACGGAAAGAAGTTCTTTGAGAACGGACTTCCCGTGGACGGTGACTCAGCCAAGTGGACATCGACGGTATGGGGTAAGGTTCCTACCGGAAAGAGTCTGGTATACGCTTTCGACAACAATGCCGCCGACAGCCGCGACCGTCAGGATGTGGGTCTGAACGGACTTTCATCGGCCGAGGAGCGCACCTGGCCCGCATACGCATCATATCTGAGTCAGATACGCGCCAAGGTAAAGCCCGAGGTCTATCAGTCTATTTACGACGACCCGGCCGCCGACACCTATCATTATTACCGTGGTACCGATTATGATGATGTCCGTATGTCAGTTCTGGACCGTTACCGCAAATACAACGGAACCGAGGGCAACTCGCCCAACTCAGCCGAGAGCGGCAGCCGTTATGACCAATCGGCCCGCACCACTCCCGATGTCGAGGATGCCAACGGAGACTACACCATGGATGAGTATGAGAAGTTCTTCCAGTACCGCATCTCGCTGCGTCCCGCCGACCTTGAGATAGGACGAAACTATATTTCCGATATGCGTGAGGTCAAGGTAAAACTGCGTAACGGCAATACCGAGACCGTAAACTGGTACTGCTTCCGTATACCTATTAATGAATATGAGAAAGCCGAGGGCGGTATCCGCGACTTCAGCTCCATACGTTTCATGCGTATGTACCTGACGGGATTCAGCGAGGAGGTTCATGTACGATTCGGTTCACTGGAACTTATGACCAGCCAGTGGCGTAACTACGAACAGCCCATTTACAGCGCCACCAACCGCACTCCTACCATATCGGGTAAGTTCTCGGCCACATCAGTCAACATTGAGGAGAACGGCGACCGTGCTCCCGTGAACTACGTGGTTCCTCCCGGCGTAACACGTATCCTCGACCCCAACCAGGTTCAGCTGGTTCAGGATAACGAGCAGGCCATGAGCCTGAAGGTGACCGGACTTGGCGCAGGCGAAGCACGCGGTATTTACAAGAAGAGTTCACTGGATCTGCGCAAATACCAGCGCATCCAGATGTTCAGCCATGCCGAGGCTGTCTTGCCCGATGACGGCACCCTTCATAACGGTGACATATCTGTATTCATCCGCTTGGGTTCAGATTACTCCGGCAACTACTACGAGTATGAGATTCCTCTTGAACTAACCCCTGCCGGACACTACAGCGGAACCAACGAGAATGACCGCCGTATGGTTTGGCCGGAGCGCAACATGCTGGATATAGACTTCAACATACTTACTCAGGTCAAGAACAACCGCAACGTACAGAAGAACCTGGGCGCAATAAGTTCATCATCGGTTTACAGCGAGTATGACCCCAACCACCCGGAAAACCGCATCACAGTAGTCGGCAACCCGTCTATCGGCAACGTAAGGGCAATCATGATAGGTGTACGCAACAACTCCATGAGCGCCAAGAACGCCGAGGTATGGGTTAACGAGTTGCGTCTGGTAGGTTATGAGAGCAAGGGAGGAATGGCTGCACACAGCACACTCGGACTCAAGTTGTCTGACGTGGCGACCGTTGATCTGGCCGGCCAGATGAGTACCGCAGGATACGGTGGTCTGGAGCAGAGTGTCAAGGACCGCAAGACCGATGATTACTACCGATACTCAGTGACCACAAGTACCAATGTGGGACGTTTCCTCCCTGAGCAGTCACAGATATCGGTCCCCGTCTATTACTCATATACCAAAGAGAAGAGATCACCCCGATACAGCCCGTATGACACGGACCTGCTCCTGGACGATGTAGTAAATTCATTCCCTGAAGGTTCTGCTCGCGATTCCATACGCAGCATATCACAGGATCTCAAGGAGACCCACAATTTCAGCATATCCAATGCCAAGGTCAACATAAGCAGCGATACGCCCATGCCTTATGATCCGGCCAACTTCTCATTCAGTTTCTCCGAGAGCATAAGCGACCGGAGCAACAGCACCATTGACTATGAGCATGACGACAACTGGAAAGCCTCTATTGACTACAGTTACTCACCCGGAATTCAAGGCTGGTCACCGTTCGCATTCATAACAAATGAATCCCAGTGGTTGAGTCTTATAAAAGACACCAAGATAGGACTTCTGCCACAGAACATATCGTTCAATGCCGGACTTCAACGCAGCTATCACGAACTTCAGGAGCGTGACCTGGAAGGTTCCGAAGGTATTCCCGTCATATTCTCGCAGCAGTTCTACATGAACCGTGACCTCTCAGTAAGCTGGAATCCGCTGCAGCTTCTCAGACTCTCATTCAGTGCCAGGTCAAGAGCCGAGATTGAGGAGCCGTACACAGTTGTGAACAAGGACCTCTACCCTGACCAGTATCAGCTTTGGAAAGACTCTGTAAAGATGAGCCTGAGGAACATGGGACGTCCGCTTGACTACAACCAGTCATTCAATGCTTCATACGGCATACCTTTCAACAAGATTCCCGTTCTGGATTGGATTACGGCCGATGCAGGATTCAACTCCTCATATTCATGGAACCGCGGTACCACATATGCCAACGGCACCAACTATGGTAATATCATAGCCAACAACCGCACTATCAACATCACGAGCCGTTTCAACCTGACCAACCTGTATAACAAATCGGTTTATCTGCACCGTATAAACAACCGTTTTGCAGCAGGTAACACATCAAGCAATCCTGCCACCCGCGGCAAACGCTTCCAACAGGAGGTAACCCTGCTGCCGGGTGAGCGGAACGTTGTAGTCCATAAACTCGGAACCCTTAATCCCTTGCTCACCGCCACTACCGCCGACGGCCACACTGTAAAGCTTAAGTACCGCAAGTTGAGCGCCGACAGCGTACTGATAAAAGTCAAGGATACTACAAATGTCGTAATCAGGATAATCCAGGATCCCGATCTGCCTGTACGCAGAAAGAGGTACAACCTGAAAGACGGAACAGAGTTTGCTCTGCGCACACTCATGATGGTACGTAACGTATCCGTCACATACCGTGACAACTACTCCATGTCATTACCCGGATTCATGCCCAACACACAGCTGTTCGGACAGAACAATACTACGGGTCTGATGGCTCCCGGACTGGATTTCGCTTTCGGTATGACCGGTGACGACTATCTGTACAAGGCCATAAGCAACGGCTGGCTGCTGAGTGGTGACAGCATAGCCCACACGGCAACCACCAATACCACCAAGGATCTTCAGATAAAGATGACCATAGAGCCCTTCCGCGACATAAAGATTGATGCAAACGCCAGTTGGAGCAAATCGGGCAACAGCCGTATTCAGTATATGTATGCCGGTATGCCCACCAGCAAAGGCGGCAGTTTCACCATGACCACCGTCACCATAGGAAGTGCCTTTGAGAGACATTCGTCCAAAAACAACTACCGTTCAGCCAGTTTCGAGCGCCTGACCCGTGCACTACCGGTTATGCGTGACCGTATTGAGGCCCAGTATGAGGGTGCCACATATCCGCAGTACAGTTCACTGGCCGGACAGGCCTATAATCCGGCCAACGGCGGAGTTGACATGTACTCATCGGATGTACTGATACCTGCATTCCTTGCCGCATACACCGGACGCAATGCAGGAAAGGCATCGCTTGACCTGTTCCCGAACGTCCTGAGCATACTGCCCAACTGGTCATTCACATACAGCGGATTGAGCAAACTGGCGTTCTTCAAGAAGTATTTCAAGAGTTTCAACCTGACTCATGCATACAAGAGCGTCTATTCAGTGGGTAGTTTCAACACCTTCAACAGTTACATGGAGTATATGAACGGACGCGGATTCATTGAAGACGTGACCAGTGGCAACCCTGTTCCGAGCACCATGTTCAATATCAGTTCCGTCTCAATCAACGAGTCATTTGCCCCGCTGTGCGGCGTGAACATGACGTTCCTCAATGACATATCGGCCCGTCTGGAGTTCCGCAAGACCCGCGTGCTCACTCTCAGCACCACAGCCGTTCAGGTGGTCGAGACATCGTCCGATGACATTACCGCCGGTGCCGGCTACAAGATAACTGGAGTGAAACTGTTCGGAGCCCAGAGCGGAACAGGACGCAACCAGGTAAGCAATGACCTCAACATGAATCTGGACTTCTCATACCGCAACCAGAACGCACTGTGCCGCAACCTTCGTGAAGAGACCACCCAGGCCACAAGCGGCAACCGCGCCATAAAGATGTCATTCACAGCTGATTACACCTACAGCCGCATGCTTACCCTGAACTTCTACTATGATTTCCAGAGTAACTTCCCGCTGGTATCTACTTCGGCCTACCCCACCACCACACATGATGCGGGCTTCACGTTGAAATTCACATTGACCAGGTGATTAGTTGCGGCCATACCTGTCACCACAAGCCGTTAAACCCACATTTAATGCAAGTATGGTGCCAAAAACGGCCAAAAAGGGCAAAATAAAGGCCATACTTGCTGGCGGAAGCCTCACAAGGCTACATTTCTGCAAGTATGGCCGATAAATCAGAGTGTACCGATAGCAGGATAGGCGCTGGCGGCAGCGATAGTGAACTGTGCCTGGCAGCGGATATCCTGTGAGGATGCTGCAAAGTCTGCCTTGTAGTCGCCGTCCAGTGTCTTCCATTCGGATGCTGACAGATCAAAGCCTGCCAGGTCATACTCGGAGAGTGTGAACTCCAGAGTCTCACTTTCACCCGGCTGGAGCAGAGCGGTCTTGCCGTATGCCTTGAGTTCCTTGGTCAGCTTGCTGAGACCGCCCTTAGGAGCCTCGATATATACCTGGACTGCCTCCTTGCCGGCTACTGAACCGGTGTTGGTAACCTTAACTGAGAGGCTGATTACACCCTCCTCAATCTTGGCCTGGGGCTCGCTGTATTCAAATGATGTGTAGCTGAGTCCGAATCCGAAAGGATATGATACCTGCTCGGGATGACGGTCATAGTAACGGTAACCTATATCCAGGCGCTCCTTGTACTCGGTATAGTCATACAGGGCAACGGGCTTGGCATCGGGATTGCCGCGGTTGGCGCGAACCTGTGACTGCAGGTCACGTGCGTTAACCGGGAAGTTTGCGGTCGAAGGCATCTTGTTGAAATCAACAACATAGGTGTCAACCAGCTTACCTGAAGGATTGACTGCACCCTTGAGCACATCGGTGATGGCGTGTCCGGCCTCCTGTCCGGGAAGTCCAGCCAGCAGGATTGCATCGGGACGGGCCTTCCAGCTTGCGGTCTCTATGGGAGCACCGATATTCAGGATAACCACGACCTTCTTGCCTTTTGAATGGAAAGCATCGCAGACGTCCTTGATAAGACCCTGCTCAATGTCGGTAAGGGTATAATCGCCCTCATAACCGCGGTCTGCAGACTCACCGCAGCTGCGGCCTATAGTAATAACTGCTATATCGCTTGCAATGGCATCGGCACGATACTGGTACGGCTTGCGGACCAGTGACTGCGGGATGACATGGTTGGTCAGGTTTGTACGCATAAAGTTACGTGCGCTTACGCGGCTGTTGTTCTCCTGAACGTATTTGATATAGGCCGATGAAACTGACGGCTCCAGCTTGTAGCCGGCTGCTGTAAGACCCTCATTCAGGCCTACGGCATGCTCGTAGTTTACACTGCCGCTACCGGTACCTACAACATACATGTCATATGAGCTGGTTCCGTAGAGGGCAATCATCTTGCAATCCTTTGCAAGAGGCAGGGCACCCTCATTCTTGAGCAGTACCATACCCTCGGTTGCGCTTGAACGTGATACCTGGGCATGTGCCTTGAGGTCGGGATCATTCTGGAACTCATAACCCTGCATCTTGGGTGAGCGGGCCACGAATTCAAGGATCCTGGTTACGTTACGGTCAATTATCTTTTCATCAAGAGTACCGTTCTGAACAGCCTCGATAATGCTCTTAATCTGATTGGCACTACCCGGCATAAGCAGGTCGTTTCCGGCATTGACGGTAGCAACGGCATCGCGGCCGCCACCCCAGTCAGTCATGACCATACCCTCGAATCCCCACTCCTCACGAAGGATATTTTCAATCAGAGTCTCGTTCTCTGGTGCATATGTGCCGTTGATCTTATTGTAAGATGTCATAACAGCCCAGGGCTGTGACTCACGGACTGCAATCTCAAAACCCTTAAGATATATCTCACGTGATGTCTGCTGGTCAATCTTAACATCATTGGCCATACGGTTGGTCTCCTGGTTGTTCAGGGCAAAGTGCTTGATGGTAGCACCTACACCGTTGGATTGTACGCCACGTACCATTGCGGCTGCAGTCTTACCTGAAATCACGGGATCCTCGGAGTAGTACTCAAAGTTACGGCCCAGCAGGGGATTACGGTGAATGTTAAGTGCAGGGGCAAGCAGACAGTCTGCGCCGTAGCGCTTAACCTCATCACCGATGGCTACACCCACCTCCTCGACAAGAGGCTGGTTCCAGGTCTGTGCAAGCATGGTTGCAACAGGGAATGATGTGCAGTAATAGGTCTTTTCATCACCCTGACGAGTGGGGTTGATCCTGAGTCCGCCGGGGCCATCGGGCAACATCACTGACGGAATACCCAGACGGGGTATGGGATAGGTCTGTCCGGCACAACCGGGAATAAGGTTCTTGGCATCCTGAATCTCCTGAGCGATGTCAGGTCCGTTCCAGGCACCTACACCGATAAGCAGGTTAACCTTCTCTTCAAGAGTCATGGCTGCCACCACCTTCTTAATAGGTGACTTGCCGAACTGAACCTCACGGTTACATGAAACTGAACCGATTGCTACTAAAGCAGCAAGGGCAACTGGAATAAACGTTTTCTTTGTCATAGTTAGGGTTAGTATTTAGTTTAGTAAATCCTTCTTATTTCGGTTCCAAGCCGCGTTTACGCGCTTCACTTATCAGGAACTCGTAAGCGGCATCATGCTCATTTGGAATCACTCCATCCAGGATTGCGTCCTTTATCGAGGCCTTGAGTTCACCCACAATGGCAGTGGGCTCAAGTCCAAAGATACGCATTATTTCCAGTCCGTCAACCGGTGGCTGGAAGTTACGGATACGGTCCTTCTCCTCTAAGTCTACCATCTTTTGGCGGACCAGTTTGAAGTTCTCCAGATGACGTTTCTTTTTCTGCTCGTTCTTGGAGGTGATATCGGCCTCACACAAGGTCATCAGGTCATCTATGTCATCGCCGGCATCGAACAGCAGACGGCGTACAGCAGAGTCAGTCACCTCATCGTCAACAATGGCTATGGGGCGCATATGCAGCTCGACCATCTTCTGCACATACTTCATCTTCTCGTTCTTGGGCATTTTCATGCGCTCAAAGATGCCGGGAATCATCTTCATGCCAATATAGTTGTGGTTGTAGAAGGTCCAGCCGTGCGTAGGCTCCCACTTCTTGGTACGGGGCTTGCCTATGTCATGCAGCAACGCTGCCCACCTGAGCCACAGGTCATTACTGTTCCGGGCAACATTATCCAAAACTTCAAGGGTATGATAGAACACATCCTTGTGCCCGCGGCCGTTGACCGTCTCCACTCCCTGCAGGGCGGTCAGTTCAGGGAATATAAGTTCCAGCAGGCCGCATCGGTCCAGGTCTATGAATCCCTTGGACGGAACAGGCGCCAGAAGTATCTTGTTGAGTTCTTCCGATATGCGCTCCTTGGAGATGATGCCTATGCGCTCGCGGTTTTTCTCAAGTGAAGCGAACGTAGTCTCATCGATATGGAAGTTGAGCTGAGTGGCAAACCTGATACAGCGCATCATGCGCAAAGGGTCGTCGCTGAAGGTAATTTCCGGATCCAGAGGGGTACGGATAATCCGGTCCTGAAGGTCATCTATTCCTCCGAATGGATCGACAAGTTCTCCGAACCTTTCGGCGTTCAGACAAATGGCCATGGCGTTTATGGTAAAGTCACGGCGGTTCTGGTCATCCTCAAGGGTGCCGTCCTCGACAATCGGGTTACGTGATTCACGGTGATACGACTCCTTGCGTGCTCCTACGAACTCCACCTCCAGGTCACCTCGCTTTACCTGCGCCGTGCCGAAGTTCTTGAACAGACTTACATGCGCTCCGCGACCCAAAGCCTTGCCATAGGCCTTGGCCATCTCAAGACCGCTGCCCACAACCACCACATCGATATCCTTGCTTGGACGCTCCAGAAACAGGTCACGCACATATCCTCCCACTACATAACACTCCAATCCCAGACTGTCGGCAGTCTGAGAAAGCAGCCTGAATTCCTTACGGTCAAGCAGCTTGGCCAGTTCCTCGTCGCTGTAAATCTTCATAATAGTATGGCAAAGATACTCAAAAAAGAATTTTAATTTTTATGTTTGCACTGTTAACCCTTTAATGCTTTGTAAAATGAAATCTCCTTTATTTGCGACTTCGTTGTTTTTCACTCTGCTTTCTTTCAGTTTCTTGCAGATCAATGCTACAGACACCCTGAAAGTGGTAAAAGTGTTTGAACTTGACGCTAATGTCAGCGGAAATGTGTACAACTTTTATATAGATTCAGTAGGGACCGTACAAGGAAAGGATACGTTCTGCTTCCAGATTGGTGAGGAAGGTTCCGATACTGCAAAACTCATTAAAACGGACTTTGAAGGAAAGGTTCTTGAGATATTGGACAATCCTTACTCCCGTTTCACAGTTTTCAATGGTGACACTTTGTTCTTACGTGACAACATTGTAATCAATGCAACAACAGGAGATTCGCTTTATGGTAGTTATCCTCCTTTCCATTCCATAATGGGGACTCCAATGATAACTTCCTCCCTTTCCAACGTATTCGCTTTTATTCCATATGCCACGAGAGGTTACCAATATATCGTAAATGTGACAACTCATCAGATCGTATATCAAACGTATAATCATGGGTTGCCAGGTTTGTGCTGTGGTAAAGGATTCCTCTTTGTAATTGATTATGTTGAATTGAAATACTGTCTTGAAGACGGAAGTAAACTCAACGAAGCTGTTATTCCGATAAGTAACCCCCGTGGTATAGCAGAGTATAAAGGCTCATTATATGTGTACTCCTTTGACGACAGGTCTGTTTACAGATTGGATATGCCTGAAATTGTTACATCAGTCCGTTGTAATCACGCTGAACCAACTCAAACAATTTACTACAATCTGTCAGGTGTAAAGACCGACAAGCCTGAAGGTCTGACAATAGTCGTTTCCCGCTACAGCGACGGTACTGTCCGCGCTGAGAAGAAGCTCTTCTAAAAAACGGCCATACTTGCAGAAATGTAGCCTTGTGAGGCTTCCGCTAGCAAGTATGGCCTATATTTTGCCCTTTTGGGCCGTTTTTTGTGCCATACTTGCATTAAATGTGGGCTATACGGCTTGTAGTGACAGGTATGGCCAAAAACGGACGCCAGGTTGGGCATTTGTTTTTTATTATCAGGAAACTGAGTACTTTTGCATGACAAATAAATAAAAGATGAAAAAGATACTTGCTTTACTGACAATAGGCGCATTCATTGTTTCCTGCGGGGAGAATATTGAAAAGAAAGCAACGCACCATCTGGACAATGCAAAGGAGGCGTTCAGCATCGGCAACTACAATGTGGCCAAGCAGGAGATTGACAGCATAAAGATCCTCTACCCCAAAGCTTTCGAGGCCCGAAAAAAGGGCATAAAGCTGATGCAGCAGATTGAGGAGGCTGAGCAGATGCGTATCATTGAATATGAGGACAGCATGATTGCCGTGGCTCAGGCCGCTTTTGACAAGATCAAGGCTGGCTACGCGTTTGAGAAGGATGAGCGCTATCAGGACATAGGCCTGTACACCATAAAGAGCCAGGCTCCGCAGCGCAACACCGACCGCACGTATATCCGTGCGCAGGTGGATGAGCTGGGCCGTATGACGCTGATATCCAGCTATCGCGGCAGTTCATACATACATCATGACTGGCTCAAACTGAGCGTTGGTGAGGTTTATGTTGACACTCCTGAATCAAATGACCGCCATGAGTTTACTGATCTGGGCGTATGCTATGAGTGGCTGAGCTTTATTAACGGCAAGGACGGCGGAGCTGCAGCATTCATAAACGCCAATAAGGATGAGAACATAACCTTCACTCTATATCGCAAGACCGGCCCGGACAGCAGCCGTCCGGTTTACCGTAACCTGAAACTGAACAAGGATGACCGATACGCGATAGCAAGCCTGTATGACCTGTCACAGGTGCTGCTCTCACTGAACGAGCACAAGAACCTGCGTGACGAGGCACAGCGTCACCTTATGTTCATCCGTTCCAAGATGAAGGATGAATCAACTGAAGAAGGTGTTCAGGAAGATAAGTAGTATGCCTATCGGCGCTACCAGTTTTACCAGATAATATAACGTGAGGCTTATCCAGCGGGGAATCCTGAGTTTTCCGCTGTTGG
>Ga0310696_10009816_pt1 | contig 11044 bp, 8 predicted proteins | sample AusTroGonzalo_MG_4_FD_203885 | JGI IMG/M metagenome (GOLD analysis project Ga0310696, IMG submission 203885) | Bovine rumen microbial communities from tropical cattle in Woodstock, Queensland, Australia - Gonzalo_02 (v2) (version 2) | ecosystem: Host-associated > Mammals > Digestive system >...
TAATACCGCAGAATTTTCATTTTCCTGTCCTCTTTCACCTGCGGGAAAAGATGACAGCGCAAACAGAAATGGAAAAAAGGAGGCTTCCCCATGAAAAAAACAATTTCCCTGCTGATGGTTCTGTCCCTGGTTCTGGGCCTGTGCGCCTGCGCGTCCGCCGAGGAAAAAACCTGGCAGATCGGCATCCTTCAGTTTGTTCAGCACCCTGCCCTGGATGAAGCCACCCGCGGCTTCCGGGAAGCGATCACGGAAAAGTTGGGGGATAAGGTCACCTTCATTGTGGAAAATGCTTCCGGCGAAGTGCCCAACTGCGCGACCATTGCCTCTCAGCTGGTCTCCCGCCAGGTGGATCTGATCATGGCAAATGCCACCCCGCCGCTTCAGGCCTGCTCCAACGCCACCGGGGACATCCCCGTTCTCGGCACCTCGGTGACAGATTATCAGGCAGCCCTGGAGATCGATCTGAACGCGGACGGCGCCACCGGCATGAACGTCTCCGGTACCAGCGACCTGGCCCCCCTGGACGGACAGGCGAACATGGTAAAGGAACTGTTCCCGGAGGCGAAAACCGTCGGCCTGCTGTACTGCAGCGGCGAAGCCAATTCCATCTTCCAGATCAAAGCGATGGAAGGCTATCTGACCGATCTGGGCTACGAATGCAGACGGTATGGTTTCAATGATTCCAACGACCTCGCTTCCGTTACCCAGTCCGCCACTGAGTGCGATATCATCTATATCCCCACGGATAATACCGCCGCCAATAATACGGAAGCCATCGCCAATGTGGTCCTTCCCGCCCAGGTGCCTGTGGTGGCCGGCGAGGAGGGTGTCTGCAAGGGCTGCGGCGTAGCCACCCTGACCATCAGCTACTATGATCTGGGGCGGAAAACCGGAGAAATGGCCTGCGAAATCCTCACCGGCGGCGCGGATATCTCCGCCATGCCCATTGCCTATGCCCCGCAGGTTACCAGGAAATATAACGCCGCCAACGCGGCGGAACTGGGTGTCGCCATCCCCGCGGATTATCAGGCCATTGATTAAAGGCGGAAGGATTCGCTCTCCCTTGAAACATTTACTGCAGGAGGGAAACCTTGAATATCTCTCAACTGTTCAATCAGCTGCCCGGCGCCGTAGCCCAGGGGCTCATCTGGGGCATCATGGCCATCGGCGTCTATATCACCTTCCGGATTCTGGATATCGCCGATCTGACGGTGGACGGTTCCTTTGCTACCGGCGGTGCTGTGGCGGCCATTCTGATCACGAACGGGCACAATCCCTGGCTGGCGGTTTTCGTCGCCTTTCTGGTCGGGCTCGCGGCCGGTGCCGTCACCGGCTTGCTGCATACCTGTATGGGCATCCCCGCGATTCTCTCCGGCATCCTGACTCAGCTGGCCCTGTATTCCGTCAATCTTCGGATCCAGGGTATCGGCACCGATCTGGGTTCCCGGGCCAATGTCCCCCTGAGCGTCAACAAATATAAGGATATGCTGGTCTCCCTGAGAAATGTGGGATCCTTCAGCCTGAACAATCCGATCTGGCTCCTGCTGCTGATCACAGTACTTCTGATTGCGCTGATGTACTGGTTTTTCGGCACGGAATATGGCTGCGGGCTGCGGGCTGTCGGCGCCAATCGGCAAATGGCCCGGGCACAGGGGATCAACACCTCCGCCGGCACGGTGGTGGGGCTGATGATCAGCAACGGTCTGGTAGCCTTTTCCGGCGCGCTCATGGCCCAGTATCAGGGCTTCTCGGATGTCTCCATGGGGCGGGGCGCCATCGTCATCGGCCTGGCCGCCGTCATTATCGGCGAGGTGATCTTCTTTAAACTCTTCCGCAATTTCGGCCTGCGTCTGCTGGCGGTCTCCATCGGCGCCATCCTCTATTATCTGGTGATCCAGGTGGTGCTGTGGCTGGGGCTGAACACGGATGACCTGAAGCTGCTGACCGCGCTGGTGGTGGCGCTGTTCCTGGCCATGCCCTACTGGAAGAGCCGGCTCTCCATCAGGAAATTGAAGGGAGGCGTCCGCCATGGCTGAAACCGAAATGCTCATGCTGCAGGATGTTCATAAAACCTTCAATCCCGGAACGGCTACGGAGAAAAAAGCCCTGAACGGGGTCAGTCTGACGCTGAATTCCGGAGATTTCGTCACCGTCATCGGCGGCAACGGCGCCGGCAAAAGCACCATGCTCAACGCCATCGCCGGGACCTTTCATTTGGACTGCGGCATTCTCCGGATTGCCGGCAGGGAAGTGGCCCATCTTCCGGAGTATAAAAGAGCGGCCTTCCTTGGCCGGGTCTTTCAGGACCCTAACTCCGGCACTGCCGCCTCCATGAATATTGAGGAAAACCTGGCTCTGGCCAGCCGCCGGGGGCTTCCCCGGGGCCTGCGCTGGGGGATCACGGCTGACGAGCGTGCCCGTTACCGGGAAAAGCTTGCGGCCCTGGATCTGGGGCTGGAAACCCGTCTGTCCAGCAAGGTCGGTCTCCTCTCCGGAGGCCAGCGACAGGCGCTGACCCTGCTCATGGCCACCCTGAAGGAGCCGGAGCTGCTGCTGCTGGACGAGCATACCGCCGCCCTGGATCCGAAAACCGCGGAAAAGGTGCTGTCCCTCACCCGTCGGCTGATCCGGGAAAACCATCTCACCGCCCTGATGGTCACCCATAATATGAAGGATGCCCTTGCCCTGGGAAACCGGACCATCATGATGCACGAGGGCCGGATTATTCTGGATCTGAATGCGGAGCAGAAGCAGCATATGACCGTAGAAGATCTGCTGGCCCAGTTCGAAAAGGTCAGCGGTCTCGAGCTGGCCAATGACCGGATGCTGCTGGTCTGACAGGTTTTTACTGTCTTTGGGCAGGCGTTCTCCGGAACACCTGCTTTTTTTCATCCTTTTTTCCCTTGCGCAGGAAAGAACGGCATGATACAATTCCGCTGTCTGCAGACAGGAATGGAGGCGCGGGTCATGTCATTTTCACTGGAGAAACGGGTTCAGTCTTTTATCCGCCGGGTGGAAACCGAAGGGATAAATCTGTACGGATTCATGCTTTCCGTGAATGGAAAAAGGAAGGCTTCCGCTTATTACGCGCCATTCCGGGAAGGGCAGCCCCACCGGATGTATTCCGTCAGTAAAACCATGACCGGCCTGGCCGTCGGTCTCCTGGCGGAGGAGGGAAAGCTGAGTCTGGACCAGTCTATCTGTGATTTCTTCCCGGATCTCCTGCCGGAAGACCCGGATCCCCGGCTGTTGCGCCAGACGGTCCGGGATATGCTGAGAATGGCCACCTGCTATCGGGCCACCGTCTACCGGGAGCGGGAGGATCAGGACTGGACCCGGCCGTTTTTCACCGGCGTCCCGACCCATGAGCCGGGCACGGTCTTTCATTATGATACGGGATGCTCCCAGGTACTGGCCGCTCTGGTCCGGCGGCTCTCCGGCCTGGAGGTGATCGATTTTCTCGGGCAGAAGCTCTTCGATCCCCTGAATCTGCGGGATCAGCGCTTTTGGCTGCGGGATCCCTCCGGCTGCTGCCAGGGCGGTACCGGGCTGTGCATGAGCCTGCGGGATCTGCACCGGGTGGGCGAGTGTCTCCTCTCCGGCGGCGAGGGATTGCTTCCCGCCTGGTTTATCCGGGAAATGAGTAAAAAACAGATCGATACCCTTCTCCGGGATGCCGATGAGGAAAAGTTCGGCTACGGCTGGCAATGCTGGCAAACCCGGAAGGGCTGGTCCATGTATGGCATGGGAGGCCAGCTCTGCGTCCTCGTGCCGGAGGAACGGGCGGTGTGGACCACGATTGCCGATACCCGGCTGGATCCCTGCGGCGTGCAGAAGCTCTATGACGCTTTCTATGAGGAACTGGAGCCCTGGCTGGGAACGGAGGATATGGAGGAAACCTATTATACCCTGTCCCTGAAGCCCCTGCCCCATGAGCCCGCCTGGGAGAAAAAAGCGGCGGGGCCCTTCCGCTTTGACGCCGGAAACGCCCTGGGCCTCCGGCAAATGAAGCTGGAAGGTCATCGCCTGATCTATGAGCAGGCCCGGGGAGAGGTCGTTCTCCCCTTTGCCCCCGGTCAGATCCTGGAAACCGCATTCCCCGGCTGGCCCGATGTTCCGGCCCTGGTGGCTTCCGGCTGGGCGGCTCCGGATTTGCTTCGCCTCCGCTGCCACGCCATCGGCACAGCCCCCTGCGGTTTTGATCTCCTCCTGCATTTCGGAGAAGACTGCCTCACCGTCCAGAGCATGCGCTCCTGGGATCCCCTGACCGACGGGTATGACGGCGTAGCCTCCTCCGTCAAAGACTGAAGAAAGGATCGCGGCCATGGAACAGAAAGAAAAGCACCTCTTCAAAAACTCGTTGTTTCGGAAGCTGTTCTTTTCCTATGTGGTGCTGATCCTCTTTTCCGTCGCCGGCTTCTCCCTGTGGTATCTGTATTCCTATAATGATCATTACCGCGTTACCGCCACGGAGCAGGCCCGTCAGCAGGCCATGTCCTTCGCCACCGAGCTGGATCGCAGCCTGCTCACGGCCCAGGGTCTCTGCGGTGCCATGAACGCCTCCGAAAATGTGCGGAATCTGTATCAGGCGATTTTTGTCGAGCGGAAAACGCCGGATTCCATGCTGCTCTATCGGGCCCAGACGGAGCTCACCCGGATAAAAGCCTCCGCCGCCAGTCTGGATATTTATGCCATTCTTCTGGGCTTCACCGGGGGAAACAAGCTCTATGCCCCGGGCATGGTCATCGCCCTGGAGGATCCCGTCCCCGAAATGCCCGGCTCCCCCTGGATCGATGTGACCAATGTGGTTTCCCTCCTGAAGCTGAAGGGCGTCTCCAATATCATTCTGAACAAGGAGTTCCTGGTTTACTCGGAGGGCTATACCGGCAACGGTCACGGCACGGATCGTGGTTTTGCCATGGTGCTGATGGAAAAATCCCTTCTGGAAAACAGGGTGGAAGCCCTGCGGGATACCCTTTCCAGGGTGGAAATCCGGAACGGCTCCCGGGTGATTTATCAGTCCGGTACCGAAGAGGCGGACGGGGAAATCCTTCAGATTGACAGTCTGGTCTCCGGCCCGGTTTCCTATCGGATGCAGATTTCGGAGAAGGTTCTCTCCGTGCCATTCCCGCTCGAGGCGCTTCTCCCCCTCGGCTGGATGGTTCTGGGCGGTGCCCTCTTCATGGGAGGATATTATTTCTATCTTCGCCGCCGCTATCATCCCATCAGCGCCATTACCCGTCTGGTTTCCACCGAGCAGAAGGAGCCCGGGCTCAGCCGGGATATGGACGCGGTGGTTCGGGGCATTTCCGATCTAATCGGCGAAAGAAACGGCTACCGGGAAAGGATGATCACCATCTCACCCTACGCCCATCAGGGCGCCCTTCATCAGCTGATCAGCGGCACCCTGGAGGAGGGGCAGATTGAGGTTCTCCGGGAGGAGCAGTTCCTGGGGCTCCGGTGCGGATATTATATGGTAGGTCTGGTAAATCTGGCCCTCACCCATGGTGTTCCCGCCGCGGAGCAGCGTTACCTGGATCTCCGCAGCCTGGCTCAGCGCGCCTGCGAGGAGATGTCGGAGGAGGAACATCCCGTCGTCACCCTGACCCGGGATGTCCAGAATCTCTATGTGGTAGCCAGCGGGGACAGACCCGAAATGCTGCCGGATCTGTTTTACCGGATGCTGCCCGCCATAGAGGAAGCGGCGGATGATCCGGATCTGTCCGTCACCATCGGAGTCAGCAGCCCCCAGACAGAGCTGGATCGGCTCCGCGCCGCCTGCCGGGAAGCCGCCCGCACTCTGGAAAATATGATTACCGGCGGCCGGGGCAGCGTGTATTTCGCCGAGGAGGAAAGCCGGGATCAAAGCCCCGAATATGATCTGCCCCGGGATACCCAAGCCCGTCTCGTCCGGGATCTGAAGGAAAACAATCAGGCGGATATCAACGCGCTCCTGGATAAGATCTGGGAGAAAAACATCCATCGGGCTTCCCTGGCGCCGGATACCGTCCGCCGCCTGGTGGAGGAGCTGTATCTGTGCGTCAACGGCGCCCTGCGGGAAATCAGCGAGCAAAGCATGACCCACCTCCGGGCGGAACGGATCCGGGAGCCCGCCACCGTAGAGGAAATCTTTGCCTATTACCGTTCCGTGCTGCTGGAAGCCTGCCGCACCTGTCAGCAGGAGGGCCTGAATCAGCCCAGCGGGGACGCGCTGGAAAAGGAAATCGCTTCCTATATTAATGAGCACATCCTGGATCCGGATCTGTCCCTTTCCGCGGTGGCGGATCATTTCGGCGTCTCCGGGAAAATGGTGGGAACCGTCTGCAAGAACTCCTTCGGGAAAACATATCTGCAGTATGTCCGGGACAGTCAGATCCAGCATGCCGTCACCCTGCTCCAGACCACGGATCTCCCCCTGGAGGAGATCGCTTCCCGATGCGGTTTTACCAATCTGCTGACCTTCCGGAGAAATTTCAAGGCTGCCATGGGCGTCAATCCCAGCGACTACCGCCGGGAATAATCCCGGGGATCATTTTGGGGCATCATTTCTGGCGCCCCTTGTTTTTGGGCGATTCCAGCCTGCAGGCATCAAAAAATTCCGATGAATGATTTGATGCTTGTCTTTTTTTTCCGGCTCTTTACAATGGAATATGAACATGGTCAAAACGGTCGTCATTGTTCCGTTTTGAACAGGCGGGTCATGAACAGAATATTTCATTCCCCCTCAGAAATCTTTCAGGAAAGGAGGCAAACCCGATGAGTGCCATCTCCCGCAGAAGCGCAAACGTCGTGAATCAGAACAAAACCCTTGGCCAGTTGATCCGCAGGGATAAATACCTCCTCCTGATGTTTCTCCCGGTTCTGATTTACTATCTGGTGTTCAGTTATCTCCCCATGGTCGGTATTGTCATGGGCTTTGAGGATTTCCGCATGGGCAGCGGCTTTGAAGGCCTGTTCACCAGCAAGTGGGTCGGCCTGAAATGGTTCAGCCAGTTCTTCTCCTCAGTGTTTGCCTGGCGGCTGATCCGGAATACCTTCCTCCTTTCCTTCTTTTCCCTGATCTTCGGCTTCCCCATCCCGATCATTTTCGCCGTCGCCATCACTCAGCTGCGCTCCCAGCGCTTTGCCAAGGTGGCCCAGGTGATTACCTATCTGCCCTATTTTATCTCCACCGTGGTGGTGGTGGGCATGATGACGAATTTCCTCTCCCCGTCCTCCGGCATCATCAATCTGCTGATCGAGAAGGCCGGCGGAAAGCGGATCAACTTTATGTCCGATCCCTCCTGGTTCCGGAAGCTGTATGTGATCTCCGGCTCCTGGCAGACCTTCGGTTTTAACTCCATCATCTTCGTGGCCGCCATCATGGGCATCGATCCTTCCCTGTATGAAGCCATGGAGGTGGACGGCGCTTCCCGCTGGCAGCGGATTGTTCATCTGATTCTCCCCGGCATCCGGGAGACCATTATTCTCCTGCTGATCATGACCCTGGGAAACCTGCTGAACGTCGGGTTTGAAAAGGTTTATCTGATGTATTCTCCCGCCGTGTATGAAACCGGCGATGTGATTTCCACCTATGTGTACCGCCAGGGCATTGAAAACCATAAGTATGGCTACGCTTCGGCGGTCGGGCTGTTCTATTCCGCGGTGGGCTTTGCCTTCGTGATGACCTCCAACTGGTTGTCCCGCAAGGCAACAGGCTCATCCCTGTGGTAAAGGAAGGGGGCACAGAAATGACGGTTCAGGTAAAAAAGCGGCCTTCCAATCCCCACTCCTTCCTGGCGTCCAAACCATCGGACAAGCTGATGGATGTCGTCATCTGGGTGCTGGTAATCTTTGCGGTGATTGTGACCCTGTATCCCTTCCTGTATGTGGTTTCCGTCTCCATTTCCGACGGCGCCGCAGTGGCCCGGGGAGATGTGATTCTCCTTCCCAAGGGGTTCAGCCTCGATGCCTTCAGTATGGTCACGAAGAACTCCCAGCTCTGGATCAGCTATGGCAACACTTTCTTCTATACCATCGTCGGCACCCTGTGCAATCTGGTATTCACCTGTCTCGGCGCCTTCCCCCTGTCCCGTTCGCACTTTTTCCTGCGCCGCCAGCTGAACTTCTTCGTGGCCTTCACGATGTACTTCTCCGGCGGCCTGATCCCGACCTACATCGTCGTCACCGGTATCGGCCTGTATAACAGCCGCCTGGCGATGATCCTGCCGGTATTGGTCAGCGCCTACAACCTGATGATCTGCCGCAGCGCCATGTCCTCCGTTCCGCAGGATCTCTTTGAGAACGCGGCCCTGGAGGGCGCCTCGGATTTCTACCAGATGCTGCACATCGCCGTGCCGCTGATCAAGCCGACGCTGGCCGTTCTGGCCCTGTATTACGCCGTGGCCCGGTACAATGACTTCTTCAACGCCATGCTCTACCTGGGCGACAGCAATCTCCAGCCGTTGCAGATCTTCCTGCGCCGGGTGCTGCTCCAGGCTTCCAACGAGGTGCTCCAGTCTGCCGGCGGTCAGGCGGCCGCCGCCGCCGCGGAAAACACCCTGAAGATCCGCTATATCTGTATCGTCCTCGCCGCCATCCCGATCTTCCTGATTACCCCCTTCGTCCAGAAGTACCTGGTGTCGGGAACGATGCTCGGCGCTGTAAAAGGGTAAACATTTGACGACTGCCGGTGGCAGAGATTTCGTCAAATGTTTACTCAACCAATAGGGAGCGAGCTCCCCGGTGGGGAGTCGCGACCATATTGGTTGCGGATGAAGCTCTGTCATCCATCCCAAAAGTTTTTTAGAGCATGCGATTGCTCTGAAAATAAATTTTACAAGGAGGAACCCCCTATGAAGAAGACCCGTATCCTGTCCCTGGTTCTGGCTCTGGTCATGCTGCTGAGCATGTCCCTGGCCGGCGCGGAATCCCTGAACCTGGCCCAGCTGCCCCTCACAACGGAAGCAGGCGCCAAGGTCAGCATCCTCGCCATCAACTCCTACTACTCCAACGTGGACCTGAAGGACGCGACCCTCCTGAACGAGATCGCGAACCGCGCCGGCGTCACCATCGAGTGGACGCTGATCGACCCCTCCAGCTATGCGGACTCCGTGAGCCCCATGCTGGCCTCCGGCAAGGATCTGCCCGACATCATCATGATGCCCGACAAGGATCTGAACATGGATTACCTGAGCTCCGGCCTGGTGGAAGCGCTGGATGAGCATCTGGACATCATGCCCAACTACGCTGCTTTCCTGGAAAAGAACCCCATCATCAAGGGCTCCCTGACCGCTGTGGACGGACATATCTACTATGTGCCCCAGACCGTGGTTACCAACAACTATCAGCCCGTGCTCATGTACAATGTGCCCTGGCTGGAGAAGCTCGGCATTGAAGCCCCCAAGACCCTGGATGAATTCGTGGACTACCTGAGGAAGATCAAGGAAACCGATATGAACGGCAATGGCGAAAACGATGAGGTTCCCATGTCCATCCAGAGCGCCTTCCTGCCCTACATGTTCGGCCCGGCCTTCGGTCTGGATCTGGTCTCCGGCTACTATGCCGATGATCAGGGCGTTGTCCACTATGCTCCCTATGAAAAGGATGCTTACAAGGCTTACCTGTCCTTCCTGAACGGCCTGTACAACGAAGGCCTTCTGGAGCAGGAATTCTCCTCCCTGAACCGGGATCAGATCGTGGCCCGCTGCGCCAATGATCAGACCGGCGCCACCTTCGATTACTCCTGGCAGATGAGCACCCTCTACAGCGCCCAGTATGACAGCTACAAGGCGGATTCCTCCAAGGGCGTGATCGTCGGTGCTGCTCCCCTGTCCGGTGACAATGCCGGCTACTATGTGGGCCGCAACCCCATCAGCAACATCTTCGGCATCAATGCCAAGAGCGAAAACAAAGAGCTGGCCATCAAGTTCCTGGATTATGCCATGAGCGATGAAGCGCAGGATCTGTATGTCTGGGGTATGGAAGGCCTGACCTATGAAGTGGATGCCGATGGCGCCCGTCACTTCCTGCCGCGCTGCACCGAGGACACCATCTGGTATCAGGGCCTGGGCATCAATGCTCCGAACATGCCCTCTCAGCAGTCCGTGCCCGCCACTGACGTGCTCCTGGCTGCCTGGCATGTCCAGAATGACCGTGAGTTCGAAGAGCCCTACATCCGTGCTCCCTTCCCGGAAGTCTATTCCACCGAAGAGGAAGCCGAGATCTCCCAGATGTATCAGGTCGATATCCAGACCTACGTGGATGAGAAGGCTGTCGCTTTCATCACCGGCACCAGCAATCTGGAAGAAGACTTCGATCAGTACATCGCGACCCTGGACAGCATGCAGATCGGTGAAATGCTGAAGGTCCGTCAGGCCCAGTATGACCGCTTTGCTGCCGCCACCAAGTAATTCAGAAAACCCGGAAAACCGGCCGTCCCCGAAAGGGGACGGCCTTTTCCGCCGAAAGCAGGAGGAAATGTCATGTATATTGTCAGTCAGGATGGAACCTGTGATTTCACTTCCCTTCAGGCCGCGGTGGACGCGATACCGGAGGAAGCAGGCCCGGAGGACCGGACCATATGGATCAGAAACGGCGTTTATCAGGAGCGGGTCATCGTCCACCGCAGCCATCTGCGGATCCTGGGGGAGAGCGCGGAGGGCGTCGTCCTGACCGGTTCCGCCTTCGCGCTCCAGATCCATCCGGACGGAACCGAGCGCACCACCTTCCGCACCGCCACCCTGATGACCACCGGAAGGGATATTCAGGTGGAAAATCTGACCGTCCGCAATGATGCCGGCGACGGCCGGCAGGTGGGCCAGGCTGTGGCCGTCTATGCCGCCGGTGATCAGGGTCGGTGGATCGGCTGCCGCTTCATCGCCCATCAGGATACCCTCTACTGCGGTCCCCTGCGCATCCCGGATGTGGTGGCCGATGCGGGCAATCGCTGCGGAAAGGCCGCCGCGATCTCGGCGGCGTGGAGGAAGCCTATCAGGAAATCCTCCGCCGCCTCGAGGAAGCCATCCGCTGACGGATGGAACACAGCGCAGACGCCAGCCCGGAC
>Ga0310696_10009818_pt1 | contig 11043 bp, 7 predicted proteins | sample AusTroGonzalo_MG_4_FD_203885 | JGI IMG/M metagenome (GOLD analysis project Ga0310696, IMG submission 203885) | Bovine rumen microbial communities from tropical cattle in Woodstock, Queensland, Australia - Gonzalo_02 (v2) (version 2) | ecosystem: Host-associated > Mammals > Digestive system >...
GTGCGTGACTTATTCACAACGCCGTCTGGATTGTCAATCCAGGGGCCGAGCGGAACCACCTTGAGCGTGGTTCCGTCGCCCCAGTTCTCGGACGGGTCGAGGTGGTAGGACACCTTGAGCTTGACGGCGTCGCCTTTGCGGGCGATTCCGTTTGCGGGCGCAGTGCGCTTGATCGTGATCCAGCTCTTCTTGAAGGTGACGCCGTTCGGACGCTTCGAGCGTTCGGACTTCGCCTTCGCAGCAGCGGTCTCCGCTGGCGAAGTCTTCTTACCTGAAAAGGCTACGTTCGGGCCGTCAGCGCGCTTCGTCAGCTTGTTGAAGTCTCCGTTCGGAGCAATAAAGGCAAGCGGATTCAGCGTCTTGGCCGGCTTGTTCTCCCTCGCGGTAAACGAGAACTTGGCGACCTCGCCCTTCTTCGGGGTCTTGGACGGACGCCATTCGTACATTCCGCCCCACTTGCCGTCCGTCTTGGTGTGGTGCATCTGGCACGAGAGCGTCTCGCCCTTGGCGAGGTCCCTCTTAAGCGTAACCTCCACCGTGAAGCTCTTGCCAGCCTCGACGGAGTCGGGGGCCTTGATGGTGCACCAATCAGTTTCCTTCACGCCGGCGACAGAAGCGGCCGCGGCGAACGAAGCGAACAGCATGACAGTGATTTTCATGCCTGTATTATAGCGAATTTGCGAAGGACGCGCATTACTCTTTTGAGTAATACCGGACAATCGCCGCATTGCCTGACACCTGATGTCAAAAGCAGCAAGACGCAGCCGCCATGCTGTCATGATTCCGAGCTGGCGCAATTGAAACCGTTGTAGGCGTTCATGGCACGGTCTGGACCGTCGCGCAGGACGGACTCCGCGGCCTTTGCGGCCTCGGCGACGACGAGATCCATCACTTTGCGCGTTTCTGGATCGAACTTGCCGAGGACGTGACCTATGACGTCCGTGCGGTCCTTGCCGACGCCGATCTTTATCCGTGCAAAGGCCTGCGTACCGAGGCGCTCGATGATATTGCGGATTCCGTTGTGCCCGCCGCACGATCCCGATTTGCGGATGCGGAGCTTTCCGACGGCGATGTCTATGTCGTCATGTATGACGAGGAGGTCCGCCGCCATCGCGTTATGGTACTTGACGACTGGCGCGACAGAGTCGCCGGACAGGTTCATGAACGTCTGCGGCTTCACGAGGAGGACGCCCTGCCCCGCAAAGTTCGCCTTCGCCATAAGGCACTTGAACTGGCGCTTCTCCTCCCAGACGGCGCCGCACGCCTCCGCTATCCGGTCGACCACTTCAAAGCCGACGGAATGCGGGGTGTTGGCGTACTGCGCCCCCGGGTTGCCAAGTCCGACTACTACCTTCACTCGTGATTGAAGAGGTCGTTGATCGACTCGTTCATGTGCGTGCGCCTGATCGCCTCGCCGATGAGCGGCGCGACGGAGAGCTGCGTGAGTTTGAACGGAAGCTTCGCCGGGTCGAAGCCTGCGCGGAGCGGAATCGAGTCCGTCACCACGAGCTCGTCGAGCTGGACCTCCTTCATCAGGCGCTCGACGCCCTTTTCGGTGAGCGGGAAGTGCGAGACAAACGCGTGAACCGACTTCGCGCCGTTGTCGCGGCACATCTTGGCCGCGGCGGAGAGCGTGCCGCCGGTCGCGGTCATGTCGTCGATCATTATGACGTCGTGGCCCTTCACGTCGCCGACGACGGAGAACGCGTCGACCGTGTCGCCGCCGGTACGCTGCTTCGCGACGATGGCGAGTCCGCACTTGAGCTTGCGGCTATATCCGTAGGCCGTCTTCGCCCCGCCAGTGTCAGGCGCGACGACGATGGGGCTCGCCCAGTGCTGGTCGCGGATGTACTTGAGAATCACAGGTTCCGCCTTGAGGTGGTCGAGCGGGATGTCGAAGAAACCCTGTATCTGGTTCGCGTGCAGGTCCATTGCAATCACGCGGTCCGCGCCCGCCTTCTGGAGGAGGTTCGCGATGAGGCGCGCGGTGATCGGAACGCGCGGCTGGTCCTTGCGGTCCTGGCGGGCGTAGCCGTAGTACGGGAGGATCGCCGTGATGCGGGCGGCCGAGCCGCGCTTCAAGGCGTCCATGATGATGAAGAGCTCCATGTACGCCTCGTTGGGCGCCGGGGAGCCGGACTGTATCACGAACACGTCCTTGCCGCGGACGCTGTCGATCACCTGGCAGAATGTCTCGCCGTCGGGGAAGTGCTTGATGTCGATCTTGTCAAGCGACCTGCCGAGATAGTTCGCAACCTTCTCGGCGAGCGCGAGGTTCGCCGTACCCGAAAACACCATGAAGTCTCCGTTCATAATAATCATCCTTTCCGTTTGAAGAAGTTTCCGCCTCAGCCTCTAACCGACTTTACAAGCGCCGCCGCGTCGGAGGCGAGTTTCTCGATCGCAGCCCAGTCTCCGGACGCAATCGCGTCCTTCGGAGCAATCCACGTTCCACCGCAGCAGGCGATTTCCGGGACGGCGAGATAGTCCCCGACGTTCGAGAGCTTGACTCCGCCCGTAGGCATGAACTTGACCCCAGTCCAGCGGAAAGCGCCGAGCAGGTCCTTGATGTACTTGACGCCGCCGGCGGACTCCGCCGGGAAGAACTTCACCATCTTGCAGCCGAGCGCAAGGGCCTGGCTGAGCTCGCTGGCCGTCGCGACTCCGGGGCAGAACGGGATGCCGAGCTCGTTGGCGGCCTTGACGACCGCAGGGTCGAAACCTGGCGCAACGCACGCCTCCGCGCCCGCCTCTTTCGCGGCGACGAGCTGCTTCAGGGTCAGGACCGTGCCTGCAATGAGGACGGCGCCCGGAACCTCGGCCTTGATTTTCGCAATCGCCTCGGCCGCGCAGGCCGTGCGGAAGGTGACCTCGAGGACGGGCAGTCCGCCCTTCACGAGCGCCTGCGCAAGCGGCACCGCCTTCCCGACGTCTTCTATCACAATGACGGGAATTATCCCCGCCGCCCCGAGGGACTTGGCCATGTCCATTCAGTATCTCCTTTCGATTGGTGTTTCCACATCAGCTCCTTAAAACCTGTCGACGTCTCTTTCGTCCCCTTCTCCGCCATACGGCGGCGGGGACACCCTGGCGCGGTAGTCCGCGTATTTCCAGGAAGACTCCATCCTGGCCTGGACGTACTCGCGGTACCCCTCGCGCCATATCATCCACGCTATGAGCATTGTCACGACGCCCCAGTCGCCGCCATGCACAAGGTTCCAGAACCCCCTCAGGCCTATCCCGACGGCGACGACTCGCCCGACGACCATAGCGATGTACGTGGCCTTTACGCGGCTCATGAACGGACGCATCGCGCTGCGGAACACGCGCCCGCCGTCCATCGGGAAGCCCGGCAGCATGTTGAATATGCCGAGCATCATGTTCATGACGGAAAGATACAACATCGTGCCCACGAACATCATGTTGCCGTCGGACACATACACCCCGCCGCCGAGGTTGACGTCCAGCCCGAACGCACCGAGCGCCTCAGAGACAACCAGTCCGGCGGCATCGGCGATTCCGCCGGACTCCGCGGCGACGACTATGCCGACCATGCCAGCAAACGACAGGATAAAGCTTACGGCCGGTCCAGCGACGGCAGTCAGGAACTCCTGGGACGCCTTCCGCGGCAGCGCGATGAGGGAAGCGCATCCGCCGAGCAACGAGAGGGTTATGTCGCGCGTCTGGTATCCGAAGGCCCGTGCCGTAAGGGCGTGGCCAAGCTCATGCAAGGTTATCGAGGCGAGGAGCATCAGCGCACAGAGGATGCCAGCCCAGACCGAACCGCCCCCGCCGAGAAAGAGCAGCAGGAGTATAATCAGCGACACATCGAGATATATCGGAATCCCGAAAAGGTCGAAAAGCCTGAATTTGGACTGAACTAATAGCATTGAAGTGTTATTTTACCATATTTGGCTGACGATTGGTAGGGGGTGGGGATTGCCACCGAAGCACCACGGCCTCCGGCGACGTCCATGACCCTCTTTGCTTCTTTTCAGGGAACGAGAGTGACGAGGCCGCAGTCGGCGGAATCGTCCTTGAGTCCGCCGCCCCATACCATCTTGCCGAAGGACGCACCGCCGTCAGAATCGCCCAGGACGATGTTGCAGCCGAAGGAGACGCCCTTAGCCGGCGTGAAGCCCGGAATCTCGGACCACGGAATCCTGAAACGATACGCAGTCATGGTTCCCTCGCGCTTCATGTCGATCTGGTAGACGGACGAGTCCTTGCAGAGCTGGCCTGTCTTCGTGCCCATCGAATACGCCTTGGGACGATAGACCGTCGTAGCGCCGGAACCGCCTCCCGGGCTCGCCTTCGAGAGATACCAGCGCATCTGCTCGTTCTCCGGTCTGCCGTCAGGCCCGATGCGCGGGAAGATGCATAGCGCGATGGAGTCGCCCTTGAGAGTCTCCTCGCCGCCTTCTGAGACAACCGGCTTCGGATCGAGTGCGTCGTCCTCGACGGTCGCCTCGAAGGTGAGCGCGTCCTTGTCCCACGTGAACCGCGCAACGCCAGCAAGGTTCTTTTCGGTCCATGTGTACCCGTTCTCTCCATATATCTGGTTGTCGCAGAGAAGCGGGATGGAAGAGGACTTTGCGCCGTCGGACGAGGCGAACGCGACATAGTCCGCCTCCTTGTAGAGCGAGAGCTGAATATTGTCGTAGAGAATGCGCGCGCCTTCCTTGCCCTGAGCGACAGGCGTCATCGCGAGCTTCGCAGTGTTCTCGGCAAAAGTCATTGTCTTGGAGAGATACGTCCACCCCTTCGTTCCGCTTCCACCCACGGAGAAGACGCGCAGCATCATGTGGTTCCTCAGGTGCTTGCCGTCCGCGTCGTACTCGTCGAGGTTGGATCCTCCTCCCATTCCTTCGCCGCGGACCCATGCCGAATAGAGGTACTTCCCGCCAGGAACCGGCAAGTCGACCATCTGGGTATGGTGGCTATATCCCTTGCCGGCGCCCGCTATCGCCAGCGCCTTGTTCTCAGGCGCTCCGGGAACTGGAGCGTCGACGATCTTGCCCTGCCCCTTCCAAGAAGCGCCGTCGCCGTCAAAGCCGCCGTTCCTGGCGAGGTTGCCGAGCGACGACTCGTCGGTGAGGCGGAGGTTGAACGGCTTCGCGACGTCATTGCGGCCGTCGGCATGCACGATGCACTCGAGGTTAACGCTCGACCCCGCCTTGGCGACGTCTTTGAAGGTGAACACCAACTCGGACTTCTTCGTCACGTCCGGGTCGAGCGCAAGCACGAGCGGCTCGGCGGCCCCGAGTTCGCTTTCGCACTTCACTGTGAAAGTCGTGCGCTGCGGATAGGGATTGAACACCGCGACCGGAATCTTTACCGAGTTCGCCTTGTCCGCGACCACCTGCGGCTTCGGGCTGGGCGAGAGCGCAGTGCCCACAAACAGCGCCGCATGCATCTTAAGCTGGTCGAGGTCGCCGCCTTCGACGATGACCGGCATGTCGCCCGTCTTGACGACGGCGTCTGGCGCCTCGACCGCGTCGCCTTGATAGTTGACGACGGAAACGGCGCCCTTCGCCGGAACCGCTACGGCGACATCCTCCTTGCCGGCCGTCGCAAGAAAGAGAATCGCCTTGCCGTCCTTCTCGAAGAGATGCCCCACGGATTCGCCTATGTAGAACTTGCCAACGGGCTTAGCATACGCAAGACGGCCCTGAACCACGGCAAGCGTGGCAACCACGGGACGGGGCGAGGTGAGGTCGAGCATGTAGCTCCAGTTTCCGCACGCGTCGCCGCCGCCGCCAAAGTAGGTGATGAACGCCGCGCCTGCGGCGAGTTCGTCGGGCCAGCGCTTCATGACATACGAGCACTGGATGAGCGAATTGGAGAACGCCATGTCCGGCGGATAGTTCCAGATGGTGTGGCCCTTGGCAGTCTCGTTGTCGGCGACTACGATTTTGTCGATCCCGCGGACGGCTAGGTCGTTCTGCGCCTCGCGCACGCCTTCGAAGGTGGAATAGTGCACGGGCAGCACGTCGACGTACTTGCCGATTCCAGCGTTGAGGCAGTTGATGCGGAAGTTGTGCGGCCACAGTCCGCCCGCGAGCTGGCACACGAGGTTCGGGTCTTCCTTCTTGAGCGCCTCGTAGCCCGTACGGCAGATGTCTACGTAGGTAGCGACGGGGTCTTCGCAGGAATTGCCTGGGACGATCTCGTTGAGGAACTCGAAGCCGTATAGCTTGCCTTTGTAGCGGCGCGCAAGCGTGAGCAGCGTGTCCTTCCAGTCGTCGAGGTCGAAGGGCGCGGGCTCGAATTCGCCGGTACGGTGAAGTCCAGGGGGAAGCGTCCACGAAGGCGGCCCGTGGATCTGCAGCCAGGGCCTGAGTCCGGCCGCGTTGTTGTTGGCGATGGTGTTGTCAAGGGAGTTCAGCAGCCACCTTTCGCGCGCGGGGCGTATGCCCTTCCACGAGATGAAGTGGCGGCAGAGGGAAAATCCGAGGTCGTATGCCAGCGCGCTTAGGTCGAGGTCGCTGACATTCGTCACGCCGAATGGCGTGGGACGGCCCTCGATGCGCTCGAACTTCGGAATCGTCGCGAAGTAGCAGAAGTCGTCGACATCGGCGCCGTCCTTGCCGAAGCCGGGAGCGGTGACGACAAGCGAAAAGACTCCGTGACGCGCGAAACCCGGGAACGAAATCATCTGTGCGCGGCGGGCGGGGTTGAGCTCCACCTCCTTCTCGAGGACGACGCGGTTCTCGCAGTCCTTCACGACGGCCTTGCCCTTCCTCATCCCGCCAAAGCCCTTCTCGCCCCAGACGAGCGCGATCGTCGGCGTCTCGCCGTAGTAGAAGCAGCCGCCGCGCGCCATCGGATACATGCGGAAGTATTCGTTCTGCGGAACGACGTTTAGGCTCCCGCCGCGGAAGTCCCAGGGCCAGTCCTTGCCGTCCGGCTGCTTGAACTTGCAGAGAAAGAAGCACGAGTTGTAGCGGTACGCGGTGCCGAGCTTGAAGCGGAACTCAGCCGTTCCGTCGCCGGGCTCCACCGGCTGCTCCTTCGTGAACATCTGGCCGCCGTACGACACGTGATGGCGCTTCTTGTTGATCACGCCGTCTGGATTGTCGATCCACGGTCCGAGCGGCGTGACGGAAAGCTTCGTCTGCTTCGGTCCCCAGGTATCGGAAGGCTCTAGGTGGTAGTTGACGGTCAGCACAACGTCGTCGCCAACCTTGGTAGGCGGCGCGCCCTTCTCAATCCAGATGTAGCTGTTCTTGAAGGTGACGGACTCGGGACGGTCGGGGTACGGCGGAGGCGGCGGTATCTTGATCTCGACGAAGTGCTCGGCCGTCTTCTTTTTGTAGTCCCCGCCTGGCGCGAGGAACACGCATGCGGCGTAGCGGTGGAGGTTGTCCTGCCCGCCCTTCGGCTTGAAGTTGAACGTGTACTTCTTTCCGGCCACGATGTTCTTTTTCGGGGCCTGCCATCCGCCGAAGCCTCCGTATCCGTTGATTCTCATCCAGTGGAGGTGCACTGACAGGTCCTGGCCGACCGCCGACTCCTTCGGCGTCACGACGACCTGAAAACCCTTTCCGGCGGCGGGATCCCACTCCTCGGGATGCTCTATGGTGGCGAACTCGCAGTCAACGGTCGCGGCAGAAGACGCCAAGGCCATCGCTGCTGCGACGAAACAGACAATCGTCTTATTGATATTCATAGAGTGAAGTATACCAAATAAGCCTGCATCTGTCTCTGCCTATTTTGACAAAGCCCGCCCCTTGCGGGCAAGGAAACATGGCGCTGCAGCGAGACGGACCTGCGGCAGCATCGCCCGTCACTGAGCCTGCACTGCAGTCGCGGCAACGGTATTGACGATGTCTTCGGCGGAACACCCGCGGGACAGGTCGTTGCAGGGACTTGCGAGGCCCTGCAGGACGGCGAAGCACGACGCCCCGCCAAGCCGTTGGGCTATCTTGTAGCCGATGTTCCCGGACTGGAGGTCGGGGAACACAAGGACGTTCGCGCGTCCGGCGACAGTGCTGCCCTTAGCCTTCAGGGAGGCTACCTCTGGCACGAGCGCCGCGTCTAGCTGGAGCTCTCCGTCCAAGACGAGGTCCGGCGCAAGCTTGTGCACGATTTCCGTCGCCTCACGTACCTTGTCGACGAGCGCATGGTCCGCGCTGCCCTTCGTCGAGAACGAGAGCATCGCGACGCGGGGCTCGATTCCGCAGAGCTTCCGAGCCGTCTCGGCCGTGGCGACAGCTATGTTGGCAAGCTCTTCCGCGTCCGGGCACGGATTCACCACGCAGTCTGCGAAGACGAACAAGCCCTCCTCGCCGACAGACCTGTTCGGGCACTCCACGAGAAAACTCGAGGATACGAGCTTCATGCCGGGCGCCGTCTTGATTATCTGGAGAGCCGGCCTCAGCATGTCGCCAGTAGAGTGGACGGCGCCCGAGACGAGTCCGTCTGCATCGCCGCACTTGACCATCATCATCCCGTAGTACATCGGGTCGGCCGCCAGCTTGGCCGCAGCCTCCTCGGTGAGCCCCTTAGTCTTCCGGAGTTCGTAGAGTGCGGACGCATACCGCGCAAGCGTCTCCGCATTCGAAGGCGCGGCGATCGCCGACGGCGTGACGAAGATCGGCTCGGCGATGCCCTCGTCCGCAACCGCCTTAGCCGCCGCGACAGTGCGCGGCTCGTCGCCCTCTGGCAGCACTATGCGCTTCAGCTGCGCCCGGGCACGTTCCTTTATCTTCTCGACGAGATCCATGACGTTCTCCATTTAAAGTCCGATGTCTCCGAAGCCGGGCCAGACGTTCCTGCCGGAATACGTCTGCGCCGAAATCTCTCCGCGCAGCACCTTGAGCGTCGGAATCGCCATCGCCTCCTGCTCCATCTCCCCGGGATAGACCGATATCGGCGCAATGAATCCGCAGCGCATCCGGATTCCGTCGATTATGTCCTGGAAACGCATGAGGCCGCCGGTAAGCAGGATTCCGTCGACCTTGCCGCACAGGACCACCGCCATCTCCCCGATCAGCTTGCATATCTGGTAGACCATCGTGTTCCAGACGAGCGTCGCCTTGCGGTCGCCCTTTTCGACGAGCGCGTGGATCGTGTCGGAGTTGGCCGTCCCGAAGAGGTCGACGAAACCTCCGGAGCGAGAGCACTTGAGACGCACGTCCGCCACGGAATGCGCCTCTATGTAGTCAAGGAGCTGAAGGACTGGGACGGAGCCGATGCGCGTCGGCGAAAAGGCCCCTTCGCCGTCCGCGCCCATGTTGCCGTCCACCATCCGTCCGCAGTCGTGGGCGCTCACCGTTATGCCGCCGTCTATGTGCGCGACGACGAATCTGCAGTCCTCGTAACGGCGCCCGAGCTTCGCCGCATGGAACTCTGCGACCGCCTTCTGGTTGAGGACGTGCGAGTGCGAGACCCGGTAGATGCCCTTGATGCCCGTGAGCCGCGCATAGTCGCAGTATTCGTCGACGTTCGTCGGGTTGAGGGTGAAGGCCGGGCGCCCGCACTCCTGCGCGAGCGTCCACGCGAGCATAACGCCGAGCTTTGCGGGATGCTCAGACCCTCCTACAGCGGCGACCGTGTCGTCGTATAGCCTCTGGTCGACTCTCGTTATCCCGCCTGGCTGCGTGCAGGCGCTGCCGCCCCGTCCGACGAACGCGTCGATGGAGTCGAGGGCGACACCCTCCGCCTTGAGCATGTCGAGAATGACCCCGCGGCGGAAAGGCGCCTGGTCGTTCACATGGGGAAACCCGAGAAGCACCGACGCATCATGGAAGAGGTTCTTCTCGAAGACGGACTTCTCGTCCTCAAACAGGCTTACCTTCGTCGAGGTCGACCCAGGATTGATGACGAGCAGCTTGAATGTTTTCATGACGACATTATACCAAAAATGCAACGCGGGCGGCGATCGGGGCGGGAGTTAGCCGGCAGGGAACTTCAGGCGCACCATGAAGACGTTTCTGTCGCTGACGCGGTCGTAGGCGACGGAATCCGACATCTTCTTGACCAGAAGTATGCCCAGTCCGCCGATGGGACGTTCCTCGGCGGAAAGCGTCGTGTCCGGATCGGCATGCGCTAGCGGATTGTAGGCAACGCCGTCGTCTACGAATACCAGCTTTACGCCGGCGGGGCTCTCCGCATGTTCGACGCCGATCTCGAAGCCCGTCGCGCCAGAATGCTTGACGATGTTCGAGCAGATTTCGTCCAGTATTATGTGAAGCGTGGGTGCGAGCGACGAAGGACGCGCAGCGCCGCACTCCGCGCCTGCGCCGTCCAGCGAGGCAAGGGCCTCGTCCAGGAACTCTGAGGCTGACGCTATCCCCTCGCGCGTCGGCGGGAACGTCCTCGTCCTGACGCGCGACGAAGCGGCATACCTTATCGCAAGCACCGTCAAGTCGTCGGCCTGCGGCACGCCCTCCGAAAACGCTGCGACGGACACGCGCACCGCCGCGCAAAGCGTCTTTGGCGTAGGATCGACGATCGACTTCGCAAGGTCAATCAGCCTGTCGTCGCCGAAAAGCGAGCCCTTCACGTCCAACGCCTCCGTAACGCCGTCGGTGTAGAGGAAGAGCGCATCGCCAGGCAGCAGCTTCATGGACTGCGGCTTGTACTCGACGCCGTCGACAAACGCCAGCACCGGTCCAGACTTCTCGGATACGAACGCAGGCCGCCCGCCTTCCTTGAAGATAATGGGCGGATTGTGGCCCGCGTTGGCGAACGCGACCAAGCCCGTCTCGGTGTCAAGGACGCCGACCCATGCGGTAAGGAACATGTTAGCCGGATTGTTGCGGCAGAGCTCCGAGTTGACCTTGGTGAGAGCGTCAGCAGGGTCGCGGACAGCCGCAAGCGTGTCCTTTATGAGCGTCTTTGCCGTCATCATGTACAGAGCGGCGGTGATGCCCTTACCCGACACGTCGGCGACAAGAAACGCGACGTGGCTGTCGTCGAGCATGAAGTAGTCGTAGAAGTCGCCGCCGACCTCGCGCGCGGGTTGCATGACGGCAGCGAGCGAAAAAGCCCCGCATTCGGGAAGCGGAGGGGGCAACGCGGAGTTCTGGATCGTGG
>Ga0310696_10009819_pt1 | contig 11041 bp, 2 predicted proteins | sample AusTroGonzalo_MG_4_FD_203885 | JGI IMG/M metagenome (GOLD analysis project Ga0310696, IMG submission 203885) | Bovine rumen microbial communities from tropical cattle in Woodstock, Queensland, Australia - Gonzalo_02 (v2) (version 2) | ecosystem: Host-associated > Mammals > Digestive system >...
GCCCATCTTGTAAAGTATAACATTTGCCTTCTGCATGGTTCGCTAAGCCAGATGAAAAGCAGTTTTTGCCATACCCCCATGTTCCATTTACAAATGGAATACATTTACTCTGCGCAGAACTAGAGGATTCTACAATCGGGCTAACGAAAGTCACCTTGAATGGGCATTCGTCATAATTAGAACTTCCTTTTGAAGCTTTTAACGTGTACGTTCGTTGCTTAGAAGCTTCTGTGTCATAGAAGTACAGCTCGTTATTTGAATTCTTTATAACGCCATTGTATAAAATTTGAATGACGCAATCTGAACCAGAGCAATTATTGACTGTGGCATTGACGCTGATTATGTTGTCCGGATTCTGGTTGGTAATGTCTGAAGGGCATGTTACAGAAACTGCCGGTGCAGCAGAGCTACTTGACGGAGCAGAACTGCTTGAAGACGTTTCTCCGACTTCAAAAGGCAATAGGCAACCCGAAACTCTTTCGCCATTTAAAAAGAGTTGAGCGGAATACATTCCCGCGATAAGGTCCTTTGTAGGAATCGGCTGATCAAAATGATCACCAGTACCTTTCTTGGGTTCTTTGGGTTCTTTTTTGACTTCAACACCATTATAGAATACGACCACTTGCATCTTCCATTCGGAACCATTTGCAGCCGGGGTCACATCGGCGGTGAATTTGTAGTTCTCGAGTTCGACTCCATCTTTCTCAATTTGGCAATTTGATGCCACTGCTGAGTTTGCACTTTTTTCGACTTTCACTGTTCCGCATTCCGTTGTTGCTCCAAAAACAGAGATTGTATAGGTATAATCATCCGGTTTTAAGGCAGGGAGTATATTTACGGTAGGAGTCCAAGAACCATTTCCAGAAACGATGCCTGAAACGGATTCTTCATCCCCTATTTTTGCGGTATATTCACAGCCATAACTAGGACAGCCGTCAAAATAGAAAGAAAGTGTTGGCATTTCTGCACCCGTTTCTACAACATAATTATCAATACTGCAGATAGTCGTTATGGGCGACAGCGTTACAGGTTCGGTCGTGCAACTGACTTCGCCGCCGTCATTACTTTGAGCTTTAATTTCAAAGGTCCGGGTAACCGAATTACCAGAGAAGTTTACTTGATCATACAAGCCTTCTTCCGTAAATGTAAACGATCCGTTGCTAGGGCAGGACACGTTTTCCAGTTTTTTAGAAACACCTTCTGTAACCGAGCAACCGTTAGGCGCAGCCCCTTCCAAATTTGATATAGTCGATGTCAAAGTCCAAGATATTCCGTTGTAAGAAGCTCTGCAATTGCTTATGCCAAGTGCATTCGGGCAAGATGACAGAATAGAATTCACTTGATATGGATAAAGCGAGCTCTTCAAAACAATAGATTTTATCGATTGGGGATTAAACGAATCCAAATTCGACATATCGTTTACGTCAAATGAGAAGCTTCCATTTCCATTAATTTCTCTTGGAATACTTTGGATTCCATTGACATCCTTCAAATACACGACAATTTTATCGTTCTCGGATTCTGTGAAATTTGAAATATCAATCCATAATGTCGCCTTGCGAAGATTTAGTATTCCGTCGTCATCACTAACAGGAATTTCAAGTATTTGATTTTCAATTCCATATTTAGGTGTTGCAGATGCACTTAGTATTTCGGCGTTCTGAGAACAATAGGCAACGTCACCAACCCAGAAAGAACCGCAACTACTCCAAGCGCCGTTGAGACTTGATTCTTCTGAACATGTAATTTTAACTTTTGCATCATTGACTGCTCTACTTATAACTCTTGTGCCATAAGTGTATGTAAGAACGGTTCCATGATCGCCTTCTGTAGAAAAATTATATGTGGAATTAGACAGTTCCTTGCCAAAATAATTTCCGTTGACGTCGTATTCGGCTTGCCATGTCTGATACCAGTTTTTGTTGAAGACAGTTCCATTACATCCCCATGCGGAATTTCCAGTACTGTTATCACAACCATTGTAGTAATTGGTTATATAACAGTCATGTTCTTCGTACCAGCTAGAAAGGCCAACCCAAGGGGTTACATCCTTGTTCTTGGGAACTATGCCTCCAAGATAATTTGCGGCGAACGAACAACTGACTTTGGGTACAGTGAAGCATTCATCAGAGAAGTAAAGGCTGCTCCAACCGATGTCATAAATCTTGAATGACGGATCGGAAATATCAAAACCAACGTAATGGCTATGTTCGTCACGAGACCCCAAATAGGAGGAAATGTCCAATTCAGCATATCCTGTATATCCATTTACTGTAGCCGTTATTTTCAGCTTATTTTCCAATGTGAGTTCAATTTCCAATTTTATCATGTCTTCTGCATTCATGGTAATCGCGTTCGACGACGCATCCTTGAACGTAGCTTCTGAACAATTTTCATTTCTTACGCTACTGCTTTTATTGGCAGAACCTTTACAAACGCGTGCGGTTAATGCTTTATTCTCATTACTGTTCCCGTAGATGTTTAAAATGGTAAAGGTGCTTGCAGTTGCATCGGAACTGAAAATAAAGCCGGAATTCAAACTTTGGGTATTATCCCCAAGAACAGCGGTTTGTATCAAAGTTGTCATTGTTCCGTGAATGCCAGCTTCTTTTGTACTTAAAACAATAGTCGAATTGTTTGTAACCTTATTGCTGCCGGATTTTATGTATCCGTTTTGAATAACGGGAGCAATGTTTGCGCTGTTTCCGTTATTGGGGTACATCAACTGCCATTCTGCTTCTGCTCCTGATACTGTACAAGATGAACCACTTCCACCTTCGCAGTTGTTAATACATTTTGTGGTTGATCCAGAGCAGAATGCGGTCAGTTCTGTAAAGTCTTCATAGAAGCAATGCTTGTCGACGTCGTTAAAGACTGCGGTAATCGTATTATTTGATGTAATTTGCGGTAGTGTGTATTCAATACCGTTTGAAGCTGGTATAGGACAATTGTTTCCCTCGCATTCCCAACGAGAAAACTTGTCTTCACCTTCCAGCGTGTAAGTTGTTTTTAAAGCCCATCCAGCATAAAGTTCACAAACAAGGTCTTTGTCCTTATTTTTCTCGCAAATGGTCGATGTTCCATTGACATATTCATCTCCGGAACTTTTGTATAAAACAGATACACTAGTTCCGCTATTGACGATATCTTTTGTTTTTACGGTTACGTAGAATTTTTTCCTTTTTAAGGAAGCATATAACGTGTAATCGTTGTTTTCTTCAGTCTGCAAAATGGAATTATTTTCTGTCGGCAAAATAAGTTCGCAATAATACGGAACGTTATTTTGACCTTGCAGCGAAATGGAAGTATTTGTTCCAACACTCCACTTATTGTTCATATCGGTAACAGTTACATTTGTTCCCGAAGCTCTGATCCATTCCCCTGTAACCAAATCATCGCAATCCAATGATCTGACTTTTTCATCATAACCTTTTTCTTTACAAATATTGATGTTCTCGGTTTTACTGCAATATTGAGCGATTGTACCTCTGCTAACAGAAACGTATCCTGTCATTATAACTCGTTCAGTTGCAGGAGCTGTAATGGTGCACCCTTCCATAGGAGAAATCAAATGAAAATATACGCTTCCTTGTTTCGCTGTTGCCGTTGTTGTTATTGTAAACAAGTCTACTGGAGAAACATTAGGAGTTAATGTTAACGTGTAAACCGTTTCTATGCTTGATGTGCTACGAACAACCATAGATGTTCCTGAAACTGGAGTTATAGTCCAACCTTCAGGAGCTTTAGAAACAGAAACATCTATTTTTATAGGTTGGGACCGTGTGGATTCCTCGACTTGTGCAGAAACCGTCAACATTCCACTTGTAGTGATTTCACTTTGACTTGTTGTAAAACTAACTGCAGGTGTTTTCCCCGTTTCTCCACTAACAAACACATAGAATGGCAAGTCCCCATAGTTCTGGCTGCTATAGCTACAGGTGTAGATTCCACTAGAAAGCAAATGATCATTTTCATACAACAAGGCCGAAGTATTCAGAGAAGGATTGCAAGTGACACTTGCTGAATTTTCCGATTCTGATGGTCCGTTCAAATAAACAATGCTGTAATAGTCGGACAGATGACCGACAGGATCTCTGGTCAAATATATAACTCGGGGGAGAATGACTGCAGAAGGTGAGATTGATGACTGAGCGTCGTCATCACTGCTAATTTCTTCTCTTGTTGAGTACTGAGACTCAAGAGAAATTCCAAGTTGTGGAGATGTCGCTATGTAGTATTCGTCGATTTGGTATTTCGATGATGTAGACGAGCCTTCCCCTTCATCTGAGCCACCGGCCAAGCTTGTGTATTCAGGATTTTCTTTAATAATGCCAGCTTCTGCCAAAGAATTTAAAATACTTCCGTCAAATTCAAATTGGTTTTTTCCCTGATATTTCTTCAAAGTTTTGTTTTCGGCCATGATGACACTGCCTTTAACATGTAAATTGTTAATTTCAGTAATGTCTTCAAGAGAGTAAATCAGGTAATTGAATGTAGATCCTGTTTTGCCGCTAAGCATCCCTGTAGCACCTTTTTCCAAATACAACATAACAATGCTTCCAGAAGATGTTGGTGGCAAGCTCGCATTTCCCACAGCATTTGGCGCATAAATAACAAATTTTCCTTCAAGTTCCTTGGTCGTTGTACCTTCTTTTTGATCGTATTGCCATTGAATAACTAGGTATTCATCATTATACAGTTTACCGTCTGTTTTGGCACTAGAATAGCATTTGTTTAATTTTTCTATAACATCATCGCTAAATATGAACTTGTTGCCTATATTATGTCCTTTTGTACCGCAATATTCATTAGCGGTAGCTGCCTTCCAATCGGTTTCATTTTTTGTTTGTATGGGATCAGGAATATGATTAGTACTCGTATTAATCATTCGTCCATATTTGTTCATTTTATCAATATTTTTCCAATAATTATCACTAACGTTTTTTAACACATTGTCAGTTTGGCTCCATTCTCCGACACGTTCACTAGCAATTCCCTCTGCATTAAAAGAAAACAATCTTCCACCTTTGCAGTCTGTATAGTCATCATAGCAGTAGTCTTTTGTATTGAATGGAGGTGTATAACCATCCATATAGGCTCCGTAACGTCCATTTGATTGTGTATTTATAACAAATGGAGAAGACTCGTATTGATAAACATAACCACCAACAGAAAATTCACGCTTTCCGTCTCGGTCTCCGCAGCTCTTTATATTTCCGCTCCACATATCCCATGTACTATTGCAGTGTGCCTTGATTTTATATGGAAAATACAGGTTTTTTCCAACGTAGAAACTCGTTTGATTGTAGGCGTTATTGGCTTCCAATTCAAGTTGTTCTGGAATTTTCTTGGTAAAAACCCAGTTATTGCGTACATAGACATCAGCCGAGTCTACAGGAACTGACGTTCCATAATAAGGATTTTGAAAGTGTGTTGATTTCGATAAAAGTCCGCCTAATGTAAAATTTCCAGTGACAAGTATTTTGCAACTTGTACTTATATTTCCTTTTACGTATAAATCTCCAAAAACTTTTAAATAGTTTCCGCTAGGGCATGTTACATCTCCGCCGATGTAAATACTCGCGGTATCAACACCTTCTAGACCGAAGATTGTTGTACCGGAGGTATTTTTCAGGTCTCCTGCAAGATAAAAATCGCCTTCTAGATTCACCGTTGATCCAAATTCTGCAAATCCAGTAACAATCATATCCCCCGTGATTTTAGGATTATTGCTGTAGACCCAATCACCGTTAATGTTACCCGATTCCAACATGTCATCACCGGTAATACCGTTACTAGCACCGTGGAACGCCTTATTGTATGTGAATTTCAAATTATCCTGAGGTATTTTCACCTGATAAAGCCCACTAACTTTGATGATAGCGGCTTCTGTATGCGAAGTCCCGTTACGGGCAGTTCCATTGGAAAGAATCTTTAGCTTATACGTCGTTGAGCTAGCATCAACCCCCGTTAGCCAAACGGAATAATTTTGTCCATTTTGGTTTATAGGATGTAATACGGGATTTAAAAGTACAGGCTTTTTTTGGCCATCAAAATACTGCTTAATAACAGCGCCAACTTCATTAGCGTTACTAGACATCCAAGCACGGACATTGTCTATTCCAGCAACTGAACTTTGATAAGCTTCTTGCCTAAGCATCCTTGATGCGCTGGAACGGTTTTCAGATGTAAGCCATTTAAAGGTTGCCGTAGCGGCAATGGTCGCCACAAGCATAAACAGGAGAACTGTTATTAGAGAAACGCCCTTTTTTGAATAGTTCATAAAGCCTCCTCGTTAATCTCTTGTTCCGTTGCTAGGAATAGGGACAACAATCGAAAGTATGCTAGACTCGCCGCGAACACCAACAGCCAAATCAACTCGCATTGCTTTTACATTTTTCTTTTCTGTTATATCTATAGCGTTGCCACTGAATGTGTAATTAGCGGATTCAACTTTCTTTAATACGATATTGCTGATATAAATTTTTCCGCTAGCAACAGCTGGAGAATAACTAGCGAATGTGAACGCTAGGCAAAGATCCGGAATTTTACTTTTCGAACGAAAACGGAAAAATCTAAAGCTCTCAGACGCTCCAGCTGATGTCGGAGGAAAGAAAAGGAAATCACTAATTTCACTGGGGCGATTACCATCGTTTTTATATCGAAATCCTACAGACATGTAATCATGTCCTGGACGGAAAAGTCTGCTTCCATCACTAGAGTAAGGCATAGAAAACGAGAGTTCATACTCTGTTTGAGCCTCAATCGTAACTGTTTTACAAAGCGTTTGCCAGTTTCCAGAATTTGTATTTGTAGCAAAAAAAGCTTGGTTCGCATTTTTACCGTCAGAAAACACCTGTTGATTGCTGAAATCATAGTTCGAAGCAAAACCTGATAATTCAATGGTTGATGCCGCACCGGTAGGATTTACGGTAAAGAAAGCAAGATTGTCTGTTCCATATCGGGGTATTAATCTGAAATCAGTCACCGATGGATTTGAAGACGGGAAAATACGGGATGTCGATTCTTTTGCACCCGGTTCCGCAGCATGAACCTTGAAGTTTTCAATCCCTTCTGCCATGGAGACTACATTAGGCTTGCTTGTCGGGCACAAATCGGTGTCCTCAGTCCCAGAAATCGTCTGGCACCCTCTTTTGAGCGTATGATCTTCAACAAACCACGAAATCTGTTCTACAGCTACATAATGCCCATTGTCGTCATAACGTACACGGCGAAGTGTAAGTGAATCAAAGTCTGCACTGCCATGATTTTCTGTAATACTATACGAAGAGGAATCCTTCTTTGTGTTATCGGCGTTATCGGGATCCATAAAGACGTCGTGCATGTGGTCTGTACTGAACGCGTCCATGGTAGCGCCTGCGGCCGGTGCTTCTTGAGAACTTTTCGCTCCTAATTGCGTGAGATCTTCTTTAAGAATTGAACTCACGTTACCGGCGATCTGGTTTGCTTGTAACATGCTTTGCGTACGAATGCGCATTTTGGTGCTATCGCTGAATGCCTGCCCTGCAATGAGGACAATACCTCCAAGAAGGGCTATGTAGACCATCAGCTCCATGAGGGTAAAACCAGTTTTAAATTTAAAATTCATTTTAATTCCTCTACACCACATCGTTTTTACCATTAAAAATAAGTTTTTTGGAAATAAAATGAAAAAATATTTTTTCAGCGTGGCTAGTATCACCAAAAAAGGAACCCTGAAGGGTTCCTTTTTTGAATGCTTAGTCGACAGTCATGGTAAGTGTCGAAGAATCCTCTGTAATTTGAATATTCTGACAGTACTTTTTCAACATACTGACTGACAGCAGGTTTTTATCGGATTCAAGGATTGTCGGATCAATTTTTTCTGCACTGACAATCGATATCCTTGAAAAACCGTCTTTTTCGGAGTATTCCAGTGAAACTTTCAAACCAGGAACAGGTTTCACAACGGAGAGAGCCTCTTCAATGGAGTGTTCTACGGCTTCAATATGCATTCTAGAACAATTAAACATTTCGCAAAACGACTTCATCTGCGCCATCATGGCATACCAGTCAAATTGTTCACTGTTAATCTGGAAAGTCGATTCATGAATTTGGTGAATGAACTTGCGGGTCTTTTCGCGTTGCGGGTGTTCAAAAATCTGCTCCGGCGTTCCCTCTTCGTAAACAACACCTTCGTCAAAGTAACAGACGCGAGTACTCACTAAACGTGCAAAACGCATTTCATGAGTAACAATAAGCATCGTGATTCCTTCGCGGGCAAGGCGGGTCATCACCGCGAGTACTTCGCTTACCATTGTCGGGTCAAGTGCCGAAGTGGGTTCGTCGAACAATAGAATTTCAGGATGCATTGCCAACGCTCTTGCAATGGCGACACGCTGCTTTTGACCACCAGAAAGGTCTTCGGGCATGGAGTTTGCCTTTTCGCCCAAGCCCACCATATTCAAAAGTTTCCTTGCCTCAGCCTCAGCTTCGTTTCGGGACATCCCCAACAACTTCATCGGCGAAATGGTAATGTTATCTAAAATAGTCATACCTTCAAAAAGGTTGAACGACTGGAAGACCATTCCCATTTTTTGACGAATTATGGGAACATTGGCCTTGGGCGACAAAATGTTTACGCCCTGAATGAAAATGTCTCCGCTTGTAGGCTTTTCTAACAGGTTTAAGCATCTTAAGAAGGTACTCTTTCCAGTGCCCGAAGGGCCGATAATAGAAATGACATCCCCCTTGTGCACTTCGAGATTCAGGTCTTTTTGTACAAGCAAATCTCCATATTTCTTTTGCAGATGCGAAACAGAAATTAGAGCTTTAGAGGAATCTTTTTCAAAACGGGGAGGCTCCTTACGTGAAAGGCGGAGTCGAACGACAACGAAAATGCCCAGGCCGACAAAGAGTGCGCTTAGGACAAGTGCGATTGTCCATGGATTTCCTGTTTTTTTAGATTCCGCATTAATCGGTAGCTCGTTAGAATCTTTTCTGACAAACGCCATTTCGACCTGATCATAATAGGGTTCCGAAAACAGGACCTCTTGAGCGCGTTCTTCAGTTTGTCCGATTCCTGCAATAACAACATCACCTTTCTTTGCCGACAGGTATGGAATAAGCGCATCATATTCTATCACATCTATAACAATGGACCGCCCAATAACGTCACCAAACATCATTCCGAGTTCTACCTCAAAACCCGAGGGCTTTCCGTTCACAATGAGGTTATAGGGAGGGTATGCACCTTCGGTGGCGACGCGTATCGGAGCCCCGCTTAAATGGGTCGCTTTTTGTATAGGAATCGGATGTTTGGAGGGATCCGCACCGCGAAGCCACTTGTTGATTAACGAATCCAGCTCTCCAGTATTCTTAATTTGTTTAAGAAAGTCGTTGAATTCTTTCTGCAAGGCTGTATTCGTTTTTTCAAACAATGCGCAAAGTCCATATGTTTCGTCTGTAAAAGACAATGTATCCACAGGGATTCCACTCTGCATGGCATTCAGGATGACCGCTTTGTCTTCTACCCCAAAATCAGCACGGCCGTTAACCACCGCTGTAAACGCGTCTGGTGTTGTCATCACTCGTAGCATTTTAGTGTTGCGGAAAATATCATCTGCAGCAAAGTCCGCTTCGGTCCCCAATTGCACGACCATCGTCGCATTTTGCATATCTTCAAGAGTGCGAATCGTTTTTGCTACAGTCGAAGAGTTTTGAGTAGTGTTGCTAGATTCGCCGAAATTAAACACACAGAAAAATGCGAGCAAAACAGCTGTAATGCCGGTGTGCCAATAACGCTTGATAGCTAGATTTTTTATCATAAAGCCGATTGCCCGGGCCACGATAAAGTAAATGACAGCCGAAACGATGAGTGGAACGAACGCTTCGTAAGTACGTGAACGGACGATATCGCATGCACGAGTCAGGTCAATGACGGCAATATAGCCCACGATACTCGTTTCTTTAAGCAGGGCAACCACTTCGCCTTGATAGATCGGTAAACCTCTCTTGATGACCTGACCCAAAATGATTCTAAAGAAAGTTTGTCTAGGGGTGTGCCCCAAGGCAAGACCAGCTTCTGTCTGCCCATAATTGATATTTTCGATGGCGGAGCGAAAAATTTCACTAAAATAGGCCGATGTATTGATACCGAAAGTGATAATGGCCACAAGGACACCCGAAGCGTTGAACGGAGAAAGAAACACGTAAAACATCAGCAGGAGTAGCACCAGCACAGGGACCCCTTCTATCACATCTACATAGATAGCAGCAAAACGCTGAAGGAGCTTAAATTTGCTTAGGCGCATCCAACATACAAAGCCCCCTAATATCGTTCCTAAAATGGTTGCAAAAATGGTGATAGTCGATGTTATCTGTAAACCTTCAATAATCATCCGGTAACGACTTTCTACGATAAAGTTTTTTTGGAGGCTAGCGACAATAGAATTCCAAAGACCGGAATCTGCCGCCAAAGGCAAACTATCGCTCACATTTTGGGCAAAAGCCCCTTGTGTCAATAAGCATAAAACAGCAGCGAATACAAAAAAGAATGAGGCGTAGTCTTTCATAAGCGCTCCTATTCCCCTTTCCAATATTTTTTCTGTTACAACAATTAAATGTACATTAGAAAAAAGAAAATGGAACAAAAAAGGAACCCCGAAGGGTTCCTTTTTTTTGAATGCTTGTGGATTGCTTTGCCCTTACGGGCTTGCAATGACGTCATTACTTGATGATGAGCATGGAATCGTCCCAAGCTTCGTGCTTTTCGAGGCCGAGGAGGTTGGCCGTCGTAGCAGCGATGTTGGAAAGACCCCAGTCGCCTTCCTTGAGGCCGAGCTTGCCGCCCGTTACGTTATCGTAAAGGATGCACGGCACCTTGTTGAGGGTGTGGCTCGTCTTGGCCTTGAAGGAACCGTCCTTGTTGACCTTCGGCATGCCGGTCTTCTTGTCGATTTCGTACATTTCGTCGGCGTTACCGTGGTCAGCCGTGATGATTGCTACACCACCGAGGGCGTCGATCACCGGGAGGAGGCGTGCAAGTCCGATGTCCACAGCT
>Ga0310696_10009820_pt1 | contig 11041 bp, 7 predicted proteins | sample AusTroGonzalo_MG_4_FD_203885 | JGI IMG/M metagenome (GOLD analysis project Ga0310696, IMG submission 203885) | Bovine rumen microbial communities from tropical cattle in Woodstock, Queensland, Australia - Gonzalo_02 (v2) (version 2) | ecosystem: Host-associated > Mammals > Digestive system >...
TCCAAATTGTGTTGCATATCTTTAGTATTTATATCATTTAGATTTTTCATAGAAATCACTTCTACTATTTACCTGCCATACCTCTAATTGCTTTCAAGATATCATCTACACCACCGGTTAAGTTCTTAAAAGTTTGACCTACCCTTTGCCCAATTGTCTTAAAGAATTTACCAATGGATTTAACAACTTTCGTCACAGCCTTAGTCCATGCTAAACCTATTATTACACCACATAAAACACCTGCGGCACCTGCAATTACCTTTTTACTGCCGATATCTATTCCTTGATTGACCATAGACAAATCATCACTACCCATTTTGCGAATGATGTCAAAGATACCATAATCCCCACCCCATAATTGCATAGCAATAAATAAGGCTGCCGCCGCCGTTGCAACACCTGCGGCTATGGTTGTATAAATATTATTACAGGCAACGAGGATTGCTATCGCCACAAAAAAAGCAAGTGTACCTGCTAATAATTTTATATATCTGTCTTTTAACTTTTCTTTTAATTTTTTCAGTTCCTCTTGTTGCCTTTCCAATTCTCCTAATTCCTTTTTCAAATCTTGAAGAGCACTGCTTAAAGCGGGCGGCAAACTGCTATCACCGTTAACACCCATTAAATCATTAGCAACTTGTTGAATTGTTGAACCGCTTTCTATCGTTGCACCTATGTCTTCCGGATTGCTGCCGTCAAAAGCCGCTTGTGCCAATAGTTTCGCACGCGCTTCCACATCGGATGCTATTGCTTTACCGGAATATGCCATCGCAACTTGCAAATCCGCCGCTGCACCGCCCCTATCGCCTTTGCCGGCATTTTCCACCGCACCGCCTGCACGTGCGACATTAAAACCGCCCATAGCGCCTGCGCGACCATTACGAAATGCTTTTGCAGATGCACTATCTTCAATTTGTACATTGTTTTGCGGTAAAGCACGGTTTGCACTATCCCTGCCGTTCATAGCAGCGCTAAAATTAGCACCGCCACCCGACATACTGCCGCCACCTGATGCACCGCCGTAAGATGAACGGGCAGAACTACTGCCTGCTAATTTGTTAAGTTGTGTCTGGCTTGCATTTCTGTTTTTATTCCTGTTTTTCAAATTATTTTTATTACCTTTGTTCGCACCGTTCGCACCGGCTTCATCACTTGAGCCGTCCGCCCCGCCATACGCCGCACCGTTTGCGCCGTAAGCGCCTGCTATGGGGTTGCCGTTTTCATCATAAGCACTTGCAACGTACATAGGATTTGAAGGGTCATAGACAGAGCCGTCACCATAAACAAAACCCTCATCCCCGCGTACGCCTTCGGCATAAGCGCCATCGGAACTAAAGGCATCATTTTCATAAACGGAATCTTGGTTGCTTTTACCTTGTATAAAGCGGGCTGTATTAACATTTTGTTGCGCAGACATTTGCCTTTCAAGGGCAGCCCTGTTTATGCTATCACCGCTGAAATTATTGAAAGCATTATCGTTAAAACGTGATAAGGCAGCATCATTTGCCGCCTTTTGGCTGCCGTCGCTAAAATTGCTTATAACGCCGACACCGACCAGCAAAGTCGCCACAACGAGTATGGCACCTGCCACTTTTTTAGAGCCGATTTTGGCTAATATATTTTTTATCATAAGTCCTCCCGACTTTACTATTTATCAAATCTTCTAACTATCTTCTTTGGTTCGGGGCTTTGTTGGCATTACGGTAAATTTCAAGTTTCTTACGATAGTCCATACCTTGTTGTGTTCTTGCCAATACTTGCCCTTCTTTTTTCTTGGTTTTATTTTCCATTTCAAAGGCAAAAGTTTCTTCCTCTTGCTGCTGTTTAATGCGGATTGATTGTAACTGTTTTGCCATTTGTGCTTTTCTTTCCTTCACTTGTAGGGCTACCCTTTTTGCTTTTTCCTTTTCAATAAAAGCCCTGTTAGCATTGGCAAAATGCCTGTCCGCCGCTATTTGTATAACCAAAAGTAAAATTGTTAAAATGCAAATTATTATTGCTACATAATCAACTTTCGGTTTAAGGCCCTTTTTCAAAATAATTTTATTTTCAATCATTTTTACCTATCTCTTTTGAGGCAGCATTTTTTGCTTGATTAATTGCCTCATTAGTAGCGTAATCTTTAAGCCACTCACCTGTTTTATTTACTACGCCGCCGGTACCGGCACCTTCTGCCGTATCTTCTGCACCTTCTTCTAGGATTTCTTCTTCCGTAGCACCGCCGCGTAAACCTTTAATCCAAGCCCATGCCAAGGCGCCGCAGAAAATAGTTGTCATACCAAGGTAGAACCAACCTTGTACAGAATTTTGCCCATCTGCATGGCGCAACGAATCATAGGTATCTAAAGTTTCTATAATGCGTAAACCGTCGCCGTCATAATCGGCAAACCAAATGGCATACAAGGCCGATAATGTTATAGCCCCGGCAATAGCATAAGTGTACCATGCTTTAGTCCTCAAAATATTTATTATTGCCACTACGGCAAGTGCAGTTGCAACAGCCGCAAAACCCATGTGTAAGAGAATATTATTAAATAGACGTTTCTTCTTCTCAGCATCTGTTTCCCAATCGGTTTGAATTTTATCAAGGTTGAGGTCCAAACCGCCGGTAAAATTATTAAGGCCAACGGAGTCGGGAGCAACGACATTATCCCCGTCTATTGTTGAGCCGGCAATTAAACCGCCGCCGTCAAAAGCATTATCTGCGTTTTGGGCTGCCGTTTCAAGATTTTTACCGCCGGGAGTTTGCAAAGATTTTCCGGCATTTCTAGAGTACATATTTGCCGACATTAATTGATCTTTAGCGTTACCGCCGCGCCCGCCTTTTGTGCCGCCTTCTGTAGCGCTACCGCCGCGTGAAACGTTAACGCCACCTATAGCGCCGCCGCGCCCATTACGGAAAGTATCTGCTTTTGCTTGGCCTTGCTCTACATTATTTGTGGGTAAAGTTTTTGTGGCGGAATCATTGGCCCTTGCATACAAATTACCACCGTTTACTGAACTGCCGCCATTTATTGAACTGCCTCCTGCACCGCCGTAAGATGAGCCGGCAGAATTGCCGCCTGCTAATCTGTTAAGTTGTGTTTGGGTTGCTTGGGCATTGTTTCTTTGTGCTGATGTTCTATTGCCTTTGGCTGATTTGCCTGCTTGTTCCCCTTCCGCGCCATTGACGCCTGAGGAAACAGCATTAAAGGTATTTCTAACCCCGTCTTTTGATTTTAACATAGGGTTTGCTTGATTTGCTTGTTGGGCGGCAATTTGTTGTGCGGACATATAGGCACGGGCGGCCTCAAAATCCGCTTGTTCTTTGGAAAATCTGTTTCTAACGGAGCCGGCACTTTCAAAACCGTCACTGGTAGGAATAACACCGCCGCCGTATGCGGCATTATTGCGGACCGCACTAGATCCGTCAAGGTTAAGATTAAAACCTTCAAGAGAATTATCACTTAAATTTTGTTCACCGGTAAAAATGCCACGCCTTGCCGGATTATATGCCGGCGAATTATTATAAGAGGTATATACCCCATATAAAATAATTGCCGCAAATATACCGACACTAAACCCCCTAACAACATTGGCAGGAACTTTGCCGTTGTTATTAGAGATACTGTTTTTTATTATGTTTATTATGTTTTTCATAAAATGCTCCTATTTAGGGTTTCAAATTAAATATAAAGCCATTAATCTTTTTTACTACTACTGTTATTATTATATCTGTTATTATTTCCGCCGCAGAGATTTGATGTTCCGCCGTGTTCCATACACCATTTAAGGCGTGCCCTTTCCATTTTTTGATTTGATAAACCGCCTTGGGCCGCCCAACTTAAATAACTTGTTCCCGCATCTAAGAGAGAACCAAGACCTTTCATCAAGAAACAGTTCCAAACGGGGTTGCCCCTGTTATCTATACAGTTTTCATTGATAGTATAATCATCTGTCGGGTTATCACCGTTATCGCCGTCACCGTTATTATTTTGGTCGTTGACGTCATCACTTAAATCACGGGCTAAATCATCACGGAAATCTTCATTTATACCTTCGGGAAGTTCGTCAAGGCCGGTTTCTTCTTCATCCTTTTTAAGTTCCTCATCAGTTATACCTTTTTGGAAAGCATCAATAGCGCTGGCAGCAGCGGTATCAGCATCTTTGGCTTCCCCTGCTTTTTTGGATTCCACACCCGCTTGATAAAAACCGGTACCCCTGCCAAATTTCTTTGCGGCGGCATAATCTTTAGCCGTCGCAGTATGTGCAGAAGGAATACTTTGACCGCTTATATTTTTGCCTTGGTAGGCCCAAATTGAACCCGTAACGCCGCTTGAGGCACTGCCTTGCCCTACTCTGCTGCCGCCGGCTAATTGTTTGCCGCCTTGGTTTTGGCTTTGGCGGGCTTTTATTTTCTCTTTTGCGTCATTATATTGTTTATTTGATTTAGCGCGTTTGCTTGCACGTTCCTGAATAATTTTTTGGGCTTTTTCCATTTTCTTGTTTTGGTCCGCCACGGCTTTATATTCCGGGTCCGGCGGAGGTGGTGCGCCGTTTTCTTTATCTGCCGCTTGGCGTGCTTTACGGTCATCACTGGAAAATAAGGAACCCAAAAGGTCTGCGTTTGAAGCGTCCTGATATTCCGGGTTATTCCTTAAAAAATTACCGGCCTCGGCATCGGTACCGAAGGGGAGTGCCGCAAGGTCCTGCATTTTGGAAGACGCAAATTTACTGTAATCGGGTTTACCGTCATTACCTAAATTCGGGACTACTGCCACCAAAGTTAAAACTATCACAAGCCCGCAGCCAACCCAAGTATAGAGTTGCTTTCTTTTATCGCCGTCGTTGCGGTTCTTATTATTTTTTATTATTAAAGACATAAATTTCCCCTTAACTAATTTTACAAAACAATTTTACTGTAAGCAAGTTTTTATTTATATAGACAAAAAACTTTGCTCTTGCTGACCCACCCCCCTACTGCCGGGGTGCTCAAACATAGAGCCGATACTTACTAAGAATAGTATAACTGTTTTTACCCCATTTGTCAAGGGGGGAAGGTAAGGGACAGTTTTACATCTTTTGCCGGGTATGTAAACACGATTTGGCTTTATTAATAATCATCTATTAACTATCAAGGGGGAAGGTAAGGGACAGTTTTAATAGTAAAACCACACCTACCATAAATCTTTACATAAAACCCCCGGGTTTTAAGCCCAGGGGTTAAGTGTTTTTATAAGAACTATCCTTAATAAACGATAGGTGTAACCGCTGTGCAACGATAACCTTCCACCCATTGTTCCTTAACAGGACAATATCGGTGATACTCTGGTATTTGTGTCATATTGGGATTTGAGGAGGGAACATCACATATTGCCTTATCATAAACCAATGAACTCATATTAGTAGGGAAAGCATTATTGGGAATACCTATCTTTGTTGGAGTTTCTTGTTGACAATATGTATTTACCCAATTCCAATTTCCACGTGCAAAATCACTTGTAGCATTCCCACCGAGACAAGAGAAACCTGTAACCGGACATCCCTGAGGCACATGTCCATAAGAAGGGCAGTATTCTAGTTGTGGATTATCCCCTACTTGGCATTGCAAAGCATTTTTCTCAACTGTATAAAGGGATACATATATATCATTTGCACTATAACATGCATTAGTGTGTGAGTTGTATACCACATTAGAACCTTCTGGACATTTATACCATTTACATTCTTTACAGAATTTATAATTGTTATTACCGATTTGGTGATGTTCGCCGTTATTGCAAACGTTTCCAGGTTGTTTTGGTAGCCAATCTCCATACGTTGCACCCCAAAAAGAAGGGAAACTACATACATATTCACCTACACGATAGAAACAACCGGTATCTTCAGTAGGAGTACCTTCTGGTTTTATAACCTCATTAGTACAAGTTCCATCACTATGTGCTTCCCATTTACCATTAACGCAAGAGTAAACCATATTAGTAGTACCACAATATTCTTTCCCTTGTATTGTTATTTTGCAAGGTCCGGAATATGAAGATGGTTGGGGGCCTGTACATATTTCATGGCATTCAGACCATTGGCAATTTTCACATACTTTTCTGCCCAATACACCTGAACCGCCGTTATTATTACCACCACCGGTATTTGATCCCGGATCATTTGGTACACCAGGTACCACCTGTCCTTTAGGAGAACCACCGTTACCGCCGCCGATATAACACGTTTCAGTTTCCCCATTTACACATTGTGCACCGGGTTTCAAAACAGGCGTATTTGTATATTGCCATGCATAACTGCCGTCAGATTGTTTCTTACACTCTTGACCTTTAACTTGGCAAGCATTTAACTCTAAAGCAGGCAAAGGATCTAGTGAACCACAATCAGCATTCGGGTCCGGCATACATTCAGACCATTGGCAGTCATCTTGGCAAATTTGAACTAAATTATTGCCACTACCGCCTTTGGGGGAATTGCCGCTACTATTATTTGTATTTGATGCCGTTGAGGAGGAAGTTGTATCACAAGTCCTAATTTGCCCCGTGAAACAAGCATTACCCGGTTTAGGTTGACAAACATTAGAATAAGAACCAAACAAATCAACACCGCTGAAAGAATCATTAAGCCTACAATTAACATTAGTTAATCTATAAGCACCGCATCTGTTACTATTATTCATACCGCCGTCACATTCACCGGAATAAGCAGGAATATTACCGGAAACATTATGGCAAGTATTATTATTAACACATTGCCAGCTACCATCATTACAAGCAACTTCATAAGAGGCAGTTCTGTAACCACAATGGAAACATTCAGTAGACGCACTATAAGAAGAAGATGATGGACTGCTGCCTTTAGGATCTAAACCTGTTGATGAATTTGTTTGGCTTTGATTAACAATATTTTCAATAATATAAGGATTAGACGGTGAACTAGGGCAAGGATCACATAATTCTACCGAATGAGTTGAAACAGGACAATTTAATTGATTGGCTGTCGGTTTAGGTAGGGGACAAGTGCGATCACAGTTACAAGTTTCTAGATTAAGATATAAAGTAGAACCAATACCGCCGCAAACTTTTTGATGACACTCATAATTACCGGTATATTGCCATCTACCGTCTTTAGAGCATTTTAATTCTTTACGTTTAACGCCGCATTTTATTTCCGCAGAATAACCGATAGAACTATTACTATTTACGCTTCCTCTATCTCCGCTGCCGCTTGAACCACCGTTTGAAAGGATTTTACCATCGGAACCATTGGAACCATCGGCAAAATAACTGCTAGTACAAGATTCTTCGGTTTGTTCAAATTGGATTGCACCTGCAGAACATTGTGCCGCTTTACAAGTACATGCCGGTCTAACATCTTCCCAATTTACATTTGATGACCCGCCGCATTGATTTATTAACCAATTATTTTCGCATTTGTATGTGTCGGTGTTTGTCCATTTCCCATTTTCACATCTCTGCAAAATAGATTTATGCCCGCAACCGCCTGCGGTATAACCCTCATCAACAGTGGTACAACTTGTTCCTAATTCCACCCATTGTGTGGCATTACCATAACACTCCGGCGTTGCTGCCTTCGTACAGGCACAATTCAAACTGTCAAATCCACTGTACCCATGGGATATACACCAATCTAAATTTTTATCGCATTGGTAACCGGTACATATACATTTATCCAAATCCACACCCGTATAACCGTGTTGTATACAAAACTCCTCTGTTTTATTACATTGGTCGCTACCTTCCGGACAGATTGCGCTAATATCACCGCTTTCTACAAAAGAAGATATTTCACTGCAACCGTTACCGGCACATCTGGGCTTTGCATTTGTTTTATAGTTCTTTGCAATTGTATAGCCGCCGTTTTCTTTACCTTCTGCGAAGATACAACTTTGTTTTGCACCTTTACTATATGTAAAATTCGTAGTGATTATTGCACCGTCTTGGTTTATACTACTTTTTTTGACGGGTGCATTTAAGTCCGCTAATGAATCTGTATAATGCCCGTGCTCTACAAAATATTTATTTTGAGCACTTGCTAAAACATCTAACATATTTAAGCCGTCTGCTATGCGGCTCCTTTTTACCGCCCTGTTATATGTGGGAATTGCGATTGCCGTCAATACTCCCAATATAACAACTACCACTAACATTTCTAAAAGAGTATAACCTCTTTTACGTTTGCCGTGAAGTTTACAAAATAATTTTCTCATACTCTCTCCTTAAAAAAGTTGACCTCATATTTATTATAAATGTATTTTAACGTATTGTCAAGGGGGGTAATGTTTTCCCTAATTATTCGGGGCGGTATTACCGGTGCCGTGCTCAAGAAGCATAGCCATGGCATAATCCTGTGCGGCTTTTTCTTGCTCGCCAAGGCGTGTGTAACAGTTGGAACGCATCAAATATATTTCCGGCGAAGTCCGGTACTCCAATGAGATGCTATATATATCTTTTGCTTTTTCAAAATCACCTTGCACAAAAAATAACCCGGCAACGGAATTTAAGGCAGACACATTTGAAGGGTTTAATTTTAATGCCTCATACAAAATATCATAGGCCTCTTGATATTTGCCGCCAGCAGCGAGCAAAGCCCCTTTCGCGGCGAGGGTGGAATTATCTTTTTCATAACTAAGCACATAATCAAAATCTTGTAATGCTTTATCAAAATCACCCAAAGTATAATATAAAGTACCGCGGTTTTTGTAAGCATCCAAATTATAAGGGTTGGCCTTTATGGCTTTATTAAAATACTTTTCCGCCTTTTCATATTTAGCGGTTTTAAGGTACATTTCCCCTTTAGCATTATAAACGGCAGAATTACTTAAAGATTTCTTTTGTACCCCTGAACAGGCCATTAGACAAAACAAACAAATAAATAATATATACTTATGGTTTTTTAAGATGTTTATCATTTTCTACCTCTAAATTACAGAGTTCTTTTCTATGTTCAAGCAAGTAGGCAATCCCTTCCGTATGGGTGCTGAATTTACCTTCAACCTGCGCTTCCGCTAAATGTTCCAAAATTATACCTATTATTTTGCCGCTTGGCAATTTAAGTTCGCGCATAATGTCTTTGCCGTCAAGTAATTTTTGGGGCAAAATAATTTTTTGCGTTTCGGTAAAATATTTGGTAAACAAGAAATTCAGCATTTGCAAATGCCTCAAAGTTTTACCTTCGGCACCAAGGGCTTTGCCTTCCTCTATTGTCATAACAGATTCTTGGGCTTTAGGTAGCATTTTCTTCAAACTTTCCATGGAGACATAACTTGTATAATCTGCCCAGCAGAGGAAAAGCAAAGGTATCCCCGCACTGCCAAGTTCTTTGAAAAATTTGTAAACACCTTTATTGGTAACAATTTCATTACTTGCTAAATTGCTTGGGCGCAAATGGGAAGATATCATCCTGCAAATCATTTTGCAATCTAAAGCGGAATAACGTAATTTTTTTAAGAAATATTCCGCCCGCCTTGCCCCTTGCTGCTCATGATAAAAAAAGCGCAAGCGGCCGTCTTTCATTTTTGCGGTTTCCGGTTTTGAAATATCATGCAAAAATGCCGCCATTTTATATAAAGCATGGTCTTGGCAAAAGGGTTCAAGGTCCTTATAAAAAGAAGGTATGCATAATTTTAGATTATTTAATAAAAATTCTATACGCTCTACGACAAGCAAAGTATGTTTCCAAACACCGCCTTTGCCGTAATAACACTCCGCGCAAGTTTTTTGGTCTGCCAACATAGGCAATAATTTGTTGAACAGCCCCGCCTCTTCCATTATACTTATATAATGGGCCGTATTTTGGGCGCGGAACAAACGTTTTAACTCCTCTTGTATACGCTCACCCGATGAAATATGTGCTTTTTTTGATTTCTGTTTTATAAGGTCTAAAGTATTTTTATCAATTTCAAAACCGCGCTCAGCGGCAATCCTGAAAGCACGAAACAATCTTAAAGGGTCTGCGTCAAAAATTTTGGGATTATTGGCAATAATTTGTTTATTCTTAATTGCTTTTTGCCCGTTATTAAGGTCTATTAAAAGTTTTTTATCAAAAGAGTCAAGCAAAACTTTCTTTTTATTATTTATAGTTCTTATTTTTAAGCGCGGCTTGCTTAGCACCGGTAAAGCCAAGGCATTAATGGTAAAATCACGGCGCGGCAAATCGGTTAAAATATCATCGCCTTCAAGGGCAGAAAGGTCAATTTGAAAACCGTCTTTTAAGGTCAAACGCCAGACACAAAATTCCGGGTCCATTTCAAAAACTGCCGCTTTCAAAGCAGCAGCCAATTTTTTGGCAACTGGTGCGACATCTTGGCGCGGCAAAGCAAGGTCAATATCGGCGGAATATTTACCCAAAAAACTGTCAAGCAGACAACCGCCCACATAATAGGCCGTGGGCGCTTTTTGGGCAATTAAATTGGCAAGTTTTACCCCGTTAAGCATTATTTTTGCGCCGCATTTAAGGCGGCCGCTTTTTCCGCTTTAGCGGCGGCTTGTGCGGCTTCTTCCTCTTTGAATTTTGCTATGGCTTCTTTGCGAAGTTCGCGTTTCAAAATCTTGCGCATAGAGTTTTTTGGTAACTCTTTTCTAAACTCAATATCACGCGGACGTTTATAATTATCAAGGTGTGTTTTTAAGTATTTCCTAAAGTCATTTTCATCAAATTCCGCACCGCGTTTTTTGACGGCGTATAATTTAATAAATTCCCCCCCGTGTCCATCCGGAACGCCGATAACGGCGCACTCTTCAATATTAGGATATTCCATTATTGTATGCTCCACTTGCGCGGAAAATACTTTTAAGCCCTTAATGATAATCATATCTTTCAAGCGGTCTTTTATTACGATAAAACCTTCATCATCAATTAACCCGATATCGCCGGACCTAAACCAACCGTCCTTATCAAAAGCGGCGGCGGTTGCCTCAGGGTTATTATGATAGCCCTTAAAAACATTATCGCCTTTTATTACTATTTCGCCTTCGGTATTTTTGGGCAATTCATTGCCTTCCTCGTCAATAATGCGCACTTTAATGTAGGGCAAGTTTAT
>Ga0310696_10009821_pt1 | contig 11040 bp, 5 predicted proteins | sample AusTroGonzalo_MG_4_FD_203885 | JGI IMG/M metagenome (GOLD analysis project Ga0310696, IMG submission 203885) | Bovine rumen microbial communities from tropical cattle in Woodstock, Queensland, Australia - Gonzalo_02 (v2) (version 2) | ecosystem: Host-associated > Mammals > Digestive system >...
CTTCCCGTCCAGCGTGAAGTCGCTGAGCGACTCCATGCGCACGCCCTCCGCGCCGAAGCATTTGTAGGTGCCGGGGACCAGCTCCAGACGGCTTGCCTTCACGCGGCGGCACTCCGCCAGCGCCCGGTTGAGGGCGAGCGCGTTGTCTTCACGGGCCGTGGAGAACCCGAAGTCCGCCGCCTTCACCACGGGGCCGCCAGTCGCGCGCGGAGGCTCGACCTCGAAGTCCGGGCACCCCGTGGGCAGACGCCCGCTCGCCGAGACCGGAACCTGTTCCCAAGGCGTGAACTTCTCCTTGCCAAAGCCGCTGATCGACGGAACCTCAGCACCGTGGGCAATCGCGCACGTCAATACCCCGGCACAGCCGACCAGGCACACGCCCGCCAACCGCCGCCATCCAGAATCTTTTTCAGGTACCATACCAAATATCCTCCTTCAAAGTGCAGATAAGGTTTCATCCCCCGCGTCAATTCCCCGTCACCAGTCCGTGCGGCTGGGACGGCGTCTCAGCCAGGCCGCGTCTCCGGTTCCGGCGGCAAACGTGTTCTTCACAGGATCCCATTCAAAGCCCGTGTCGTGGATGTAGCTGGTGTTGCAGAGCTGGCAGAGGATGGAAGCCCGCGCACCGACCTCGACGCCTGAGCAGGGCGTCTGGCGCGAGGCGCAACATTTCACGAAATCACCCACGTGGCCCTGCGACTTGTAGAGCTTAACGGCCGCCTTCTTGAGGCTGAAGCGCTTGATCGCCTTGTTGACGGCGTCGAGCATCGACCGGTTGCTCCCCAGCACGGGCTCTTGCACCTTGTCCCACGGCGCCACGCCCCAGAACGCAACGCGCTCCAGGGCGTCGAACGTCGCGTCCATGAGGCCCTTCTGGATCTTGCCGTCCGTTGGGTCCACGCCCTTGCCGAGCCAGACGGCGAACTTGCCGCGGTTCACGGCCACGATGCCCTCCGTGCCGTAGAAGATAGTGCCCCACCACGAGCCGAACGGGTTGTGGCGGATCACGCAGCCGTCGGCGCAGACGAGCTGCACGCCGCGCTGGCGCCGTCCGCCGCAGAAGGGATCCTTCGCCGGCGCCGCCGTGGAGCGGACGACCCTGACCGGCCCGCCTTCGTCAAGCCCCAGACCCCATTGGGCGATGTCCAGGTGGTGTGCGCCCCAGTCACCGCACTCGCCCGATGCGAACAGGTCGTCATGGCGCCAGAACATGGGGTAGAATGTATGCACGCCGCGCGGGGCGAGGCGGTCGGAGTATTTCACCAGCGGCGCCGGCCCGCACCACATGTTGAAGTCCACGTCGGGATTCGGCGCGCCCTCCTGTGCGGCGTTAGCCGGGTTCTCGTAGTCGCGGTGCGGACGGGAGGGGCCGCCGAAGTTTGCGTCCACATGCGTCACGCGCCCGATGAGGCCGTTGCGGACGATCTCGCAGGCCGTGCGGAACTCCACGCCGGAGCGCTGCATCGCGCCCGTCTGAACGATGCGCCCCGTCTCGCGCGCCACCTGCATCATCTGAAGGGCCTCCTCAATGTTGTAGGTGAGGGGCTTCTCGCAGTAAACGTCCTTGCCCGCCTTCATGGCGGCAATGGCGATGTGCGCGTGCCAGTGGTCGGGGGTGGCCACGCAGACCATGTCGATGGACTTGTCGGCGATGATCTCGCGGAAGTCGCCCGTTGCACGGCAGGCGTCGGCGGCGACGCCCAGCTCGGGACGGCTCTTGTAGTAGTCAGCCACCACTTTCTGCCGGTCCGCGAGGCGCGCCTTGTCGCAGTCGCACACGGCGGCCACCACAAGGTCCTGCCCCAGGAACCCGTGCAGCAGTCCGCGGCCCTGATGACCGCATCCGATAAGCGCCAGGCGTTTTTTTTCGCTCGGCTTCGCCGCCCACACGCTGGCCGGAAGCAGCAATGGCGCACATGCGCCCTTCAAAAAGGCTCTTCGCGTGCAGGACTTGTCCTTGGGGGTTGACTTTGCCCGACTCTGTTCACGGTTTCGCTTCATCATGTCGTTCCTGTCTTACTCATTGGAGGGCCAGCGGCCACTTCGCCGCCGGCAGTTGGAGGGGACGCAGGACGACGATCTTTGTGCGTTTCTTGAGGGCGAAGCGGGAACGGGCGTGCTGGATGCCGTCGAACATCGCCTTGCCGATCGTGCCGTTGAGGCGGCCGAGCGGATCGGCGGCGTCGTTCTCGTCCCCCGTGACCTGCAGCTTCTGCGCATGGCCGTCCTTGAGGGGATCGCCCACGAACAGCATCGCCACGTTGACGGGCGGGACGACCTTCTTCCCGCTGGTGTCCGGCCCGTCGGACATGAGCGCCACCACGTCGCCCGGCTCGAGGATCGAACGCATCCGGACCATGGCGCCTTCGAAGCGCTTCTGCCCCGGGTCCTTGCGGCGGTCGTACTCGAAGACCAAGACGCCCGGCGGCGGCGCCTCAACGAGGTTTGAGACCGTCGTTTTCGCGGGATCGGCGCAGAGCGCGTAGCCGATCGTGTTGCGGAACACGTCGTTGAGGAAGGACAGGTCGTCGTGGTACGGCACGTCACGCTTGCGGTGGTACGCGAGCGCCGTCGCGACAACGGCCTGCTGGCGCGCATTCCATTCCTTCGCGGCCTCGGGAAGCGCGGCGGGACGGAGCGCCGCGAAGAAATCCTGGGCGAGAAGCGAGGTCACCTCGGCGTCCGCCACCCGGCGGATGCCGCGGGGCGTCATCTCCTCAAGTCCGCCGCGCCCCTTCGTCCAGATGCGGAAGTCCTTCGGCTTCGCGAGCTTGCCGCACACGACCACCAGGTCCCCGTCCATCAGCTGGCAGGCACGGGGGTCCGCCACGCGCACGCCGCGCGGCGGCTCGGGATTGCGGTGGCCGCCGGCCCAGTCCCTGACGCGGCAGTCCGGCAGCGCCGTGACGTCGTGTACGTTCGCCTCAGCCCAAGCGCGCGCGGCGGCGGCGCTCAGTCGGTTCGGCACGACGTCCGTCTCGATCGTGTTGGACGGGATGCCAGCGGCGGTGCCGCCCGCCGCGACGATGCGGCTTCCGGCCGGCGCGGTCACGCGCACGCGCCAGCTGACAACGCGCTCCTCGCCCGGCGCAAGGGGAATGTCCCAGCCGAATGCCTTCCCGTCGCACACGGCGAGTCCGCCCATGCTCTGCTGCGGCAGGAACTCGGCGCCTTCCGGCACCTTCTCGCGCACAGGCACGGTGTAGGCCTTCTGGGAGAAGTTCTTGAGCGTGATCGAATAGCCGAGCGTGCCGCCGGAGATGACGCTTCCGTAGAGGCCGACCTCCGCGCGCCGGTCGCAGCGCAGGCGCGGATACCGGTAGCGCGCCTTGGCGGAATCGGTGAGCGGGTATTTGGAGGCGGGAAGCAATAGTGGGCGAAACACCATGATCTTGGTCTTCTTCTTCAAGGCCGCGCCGTGGAAGAAGATGCCGTCCATGTCGTCGAGGCGGATCGTGCCGCTCCATTCGACCTGGTCGTAGCCGCCGTCCTCGAACTGGTACTTCGCGCCGCCGGAATGCATGACCTTGTTGTGTCCGTCGCCCGCGACGTCGCCGACGTACATGAGCGCGTGCCCGCCGCCTTTCAGCACGGCGCCCGTCTTGGGATCCTGCTTCTTGATCGTCGTGTAGACGATGACGTCCCCCGGTTCGAGAAGTGCGCGCATCCGCATCATCTCCGGCACGTACTTGGAGCCGTCGCGGTCGCGCCGCTTGTCGTACTCGAACACGACCGCCTCCTGCGGACGCGTCGTCAGGGCGATCGTGTAGCACGCGTCGGACGCGCCGCCGAGCCGGTAGCCGAGGGCGTTCCAGTACGTCTCGTACGGAAACGACGAGCAGACCGTGTAATAGGTCTTGTCCGGTGTCGCGTCCTCGGGCTTGCCCTCCTTCGTGCGGCGCGAGTACTCCGCGCCCTTGCGATACACGAGCGGCGTCGAGTCGTACTGGACGCACCCGGCCTTCAGGTAGTAGGCGTACGCCGTCTCGAGGACGGCCTGCCGCCTGACGGCGCGGTCGCTCCAGTCGATGTCCTCCGCGGACGCGGCGCATGCAAGCGCCGCCGCCGCACACAGCACAACTTTCTTCAACATACAGTATTTCTCCATTCTGCCAATTCTTGAATGCGGCAAAATTATACCACAACGGCGGGAGACGCGCGGGAGAATGTTATGGTATAATCTCGCGAGGTTCCAACTCGACGGAGGAAACATCAGATGGACAAGAGACTCGATTCGCTGGACGCCTTGCGCGGCTTTGACATGTTTTTCATCACTGGCGGCTCCGCGCTGCTGGCGGCGCTGGGGACGCTGATCACCGGCGACGCCCACAGCTGGATCGCCGTCCAGATGACGCACGCCTCCTGGACGGAGCCGCTGCGCATCTACGACTTCATCTTCCCGCTTTTCCTGTTCATCGCGGGCGTCACGTTCCCCTTCTCCACGGAGAAGCGCCTCGCGCGCGGCGACGGCAAGCGCGCCGTCACCCTCAACATCCTCCGGCGCACGCTGACGCTCGTCGTGATCGGGCTGCTCTTCGAGCAGGTGCAGAAACTCGACTGGCCGCACTTCCGCGTGTGGAGCGTGATCGGGCGCATCGGCATCGCCTGGGGCGCGGCCGCCCTGCTCACGCTCCACTGCAGGTTCCGCACGTGCGTGGTCATCACGGCGGCCCTGCTGATCGGCTGGTGGCTCTTCCTGCGCCTCGTGCCGGCGCCGGACGCGGTCGGCCCGGACGCCCTGGCGGACAGGATGAACTGCTTCGCGACGTGGTTCGACACGCACTACCTGACCACGGCCCACCGGCACGAAGGCGGACTCGCCACCATCGCCATGCTCCCGACGGCGTTCTTCGGCATCTGGTCCGGCATGTGGCTCAAGCTCTGCCGCGAGGGTCCGTCCCCCGACAAGAAGGTCCTGCAGATGATCGGCGTCGGCGTGGTGATGATGCTCGTCGCCTGGGGCTGGGCGCGCATGCCGTTCGGCATGCCGGTCCTCAAGGGCATCTGGTCGAGCTCGTACGCCCTGCTCGCGGGCGGCATCTCGCTCGTCCTGCTGGCGGCGTTCCACTGGGTGATCGACGTGAAAGGCTACAAGGCGTGGAGCTTCTATTTCCGCGTCATCGGAATGAACGCCGTCACCATCTATTTCGTCCAGCGCTTCGTCCCGTTCAAGCAGATCGGGATTTTCTTCCTCGGCGCCCTTCCGCAGGCCTTTTCCGTCCCGGGCTGGGCGCCGTTCGTCGAGGCCTTCGGGCGATGCCTCTTCGCCTGGCTTTTCCTCTACATCCTCTACCGGAACAAGGTGTTCTTCAAGGCCTGAGCCCCCCTTGGGGTAACGGGCGCCCGTTGCGGCCCCACTGGGGCAACGGGCATCTTGCCCGTTGCGGTAGGGCCGCGCTCCTACGCGGCCGCTCGCTCTCCCCTTGGGAAACGGGCATCTTGCCCGTTGACGGCGGCGCGTCGAGGACGCATTCGGAAAATTCTTCGATACCATCTTGCGTGTCAGCACAGGATTTGCTACACTACCGCCAGCACACCCTCGTAAGCCTATGGGTTTCGGCCTATGCTCAAATTTCGGGGGTTTTCCTTTTTTATGAATATCGCTTATACAAAACCGGCCTTGACCGTGGATGCGCAACTGCGGCTTCTCGAATCAAGGGGCATGACGATAGAGGATAGGGCGTTTGCCGAACGCGCGTTGGCCACGGTCAGTTACTATCGTCTGAGCGCGTATTCTTTTCCGTATCGGTCAAGCTCTTCGCCAAATCGCTTTGCAGTCGGGACGTCTTTTGCGAAGGTCTGGAACAACTATCGTTTCGACCGTCGTCTTAGGAGCGTCGTTCTAGACGGAATCGAACGCGTAGAAATCGCCACGCGCACGAAGCTCGTCAACAGGTTCGCGTCGCAGTACGGCCCGTTCGCATACCGCAATGCGTCAAACTTCGCTTCTCCCATCGACATGGCGCGCTTCACAAGGACGCTCGACTTCATTGACGAGGAGACGCGCCGGTCCAACGAAGAGTTCGTCGCGCACTTCCGCAGAACATACGACACGTCGAACGGGATGCCTCTGTGGATGGCCGCCGAGGTAATGACGTTCGGCAACATGCTGACCTTCTTCCGAATGCTCAAGATGCGTGACAAGAAAGCCATTGCGCGGGATTTCGGCATCAATGCGGACACCTTCGAGACATGGCTCAAGTCTCTCAACTTCGTGCGTAATGTCTGCGCCCACCACGGACGTCTATGGAACCGACATCTCGCCATTGCGCCAGGAATCCCAAACAAAGACCCGCGCTGGCATGAGAAGCGTTACCCGATCGTTCCGCACAGAATATATTCAGTGTTGTGCATACTCAAGCAGTTGATTGACGTAATCGCTCCGCAGTCTCGCTGGCCGGAACGTCTCAAGGGGCTTCTCGCCGAGTTCCCTGGCATACATCGTCTTTCAATGGCGCTGCCGACAGGTTTCGAGCATTCCCTCATCTGGAGATAGGCGTCGATTGTGTCAATGTCACAATCGTCCCTCGTTGTCGCCACGGCGGGCGGCACGGGGCGCGCCGCGAACGCGACGAAGACGAGGTTCTTCATGGATTGCTTCTCCTGTTCAGATGCGAGGCCTGGTTACCGCTTCAAAACGGCGTTAGTATAGCATTTTCCGGCCGGATTCTCAATGGCCGTGGCCGCTCCCGCTGAAGCCCCCAATGTCTCATTGTCTCTGCCAGGTCTCTTGTCTCGGGTCTCAGGTCTCCCCTCACCATCCCTCGCCGCGCGCTTGGCCCGCCACAGGCGAAGCGGGAACCGGCGCGCGGACATGAGACCTGAGACCCGAGACCTGGCGCGGGGACAGGAGACCTGAGACATGAGACCTGCCAGCGGCGGCGAAGCTCATGAATCCGCTAGTCGGCCTTGATGCGGAAGAAGGCCTTCGGGCCGGTCTGCGGGAGCAGGTAGACCGTGGGCGTCTCCTCGCTGGAGCCGGTCGCCGGAACGTTGATGTAGTTGATCGGCGTGCCGTTTTCGTCCAAGGAGAACGCCATGGGCTTCCAGTTGGGGTTCTCCAGCGAGTCGGTGACCTCGAGATGGTAGGACCGCCCGGACCGGCATTCGAAGGACAGAACATCCTTCGCGCCGGCAGCCTGGCCCGCGCGCCTGAACGACACGATGGAGAGGCAGTCGTTCGGATTGAAAGGATCTGTGCCCGAAAGCGCCTCGCCGATGGTTGACATCCCGTCACCGTCATAGTCCTTTCGGGGATCGAACGTCTCACCTCTCACGTAGTAGGCGCTACTGTACCAGCGCGACTCGAGTTCGTCGAGGATGTAGTCATCTATACCGTATTCGTTCGTACACTGCGCGAGAACGATGTCAACCTCCTTCACCGTTCCTGGGGCGCCGAGTTTGGCGTCTTGGTCGACGACGACGCCTGTCCACACGGTGCCATCCGGCTCCGTCACCTCGATCGTCACCGTCGAATCGGTGGTAAGGGCACCGTCCACCGCCTTTGACGCCATGGGGATTTGCAGCGAGTAATTACGCTTGGAATCGGGCTTGTAGAACGTCTTGGTCTTGTTCATCAACTTTCTGGATGCGTCATACGCCGCGATTTGAGCCACACGTTTCGCATCAAAGCCGACGTGCTCTCTGTCCATCAGTCTCCCCACGTACGTGCAAGGAGATGCAGCTTGTGCGGGGACCGTCACCGCCCCCGCCGCGCACGCCGTCAAGAGCGTTGCGAATGCAAGAGCAACAACCTCAGTACGGAACGGCCAATCGATCACTGTCTGTTTCATGAGATTTTCCTTTCACCTTTCGTTTCCTCAGTTGCCGGATGCCGAGTAGGTCTTGAGACCGATCTTGATGTCGCTCACGCCCTCGTACTCAAGCTTGCCGTCGCGGTTCTGGTCGACGCCGCCGATGAACGCCGCAAGGGCGGCCTCGCGGTCGGCGTTCATGGAGCCGGCGGGGATGATCAGCAACCATTTCGTGTTCCACGCGCTGCGGCCGACAAGGCGTGTGCAGTCCAGGCGGTCGTTACCGGGTTCCTCGTCCTTCGCACCGTAGTAGGCGCGGAACGACGGATGCTTGCGGATGCGCGCGCCCACGTCGTTACCGCCGGTGTTGCCGTTGTAGAGCGGCGTCCAGTCGGGGTCATCCAGCTTTGTGGAGCCGATCAAGAACGGTGCGGGAATCGTCTGGTCCACGACCTTCCATGAAAGAACGGTGTCCGGATCGCCCACGGCCCTCATCCTGTCCTCGCCGACCGGCACCAAGTAGGCGACGGGCGTGTTCGCGAACACCTTTCGGTCATAGTTCTCGAAATGGACGCCCGCCGAGGAGATGTGCGTGGCGTAGTAGGTCGGATCGAGCGAGGAGTCGCCGCTTGTGAGCGGCTGTCCGAAGAAGTTGTAGCCATGGGCGATTGCAGACGAGAACGGGATCACGAACCCCGGCTCCTTCGCAGCCGTCGACCCGGAGAGCGGCTGGCAGTAATGGCGGAATTCAGGCACCGCATTGAGGTCTTCAACGATGTGCTTCCTCAACTCGGTCTTCCACGCCTTGTCGCCGGGCTCGCCCTCTAAGATGCGGAAGAGATCGTGGCGGAGCGAGAACCATGTCGCATACGGCTGCGGGTTGTTGATGCCGAGCCGAGGCTTCAGGACGAGCCAGTTGGCGTCCATCTCCGCAAGGATGTCCGCAAGACCGCCGTCGCCCTTCACGGCGCCGGTGGCGGCAATCGGGTTGCCGTCGTCGTCAAACTCGCCGAGGGTGCGCGCGCCCACGATGCGGGAGATGAAGTTCTCGCCACTCGCGGAGTCGGAGGAGAGAAGCCCCGTCTCGTAGTCGTAAGCCTGCGCCGCGAGGTAGGCGTACTTCTGCGCAAGGTCGAACATCGAGGTGTAGCGCGAGAGCGCGTTGTCGCGCTGGATGCGGAAGAACATCTCGCCGTAGCGCGCCTGCGTGAACGAATCGACCGCCTGCTGGCGCACGAGGGTGCGCTCGTCGATGATGCGCTGGGCTTCCGCGATGACGGTCTCGACGGCCGCCTGTGCGATCTGGAGTTCGCGATACGAGGAGATGACAGCACTACAGGCGTCATCAAGCGCGCCCCAGGCCTCGCCGAGCGAATCGGCTTCCTCCAGCCGGTCGTTGATGGTGTCTTCAAGGGCTGTGAACGATCCGAGGGCGATGTTTTTCCAGTCCTGCCCGGCTTCTTCTTTGGCTAACATGTCCTTTGCGACGATAAGGCTGGCCAAGAGCTTGACTTTTATCGTCCCAACAGGTGCATTTATCGCAGCAGAAGCGATGGCTTGCGGATCCGTGTTGACGGTCATGCCGGCACCAGCGATTGAGGGAATCGCCTCTTTGATCTTCTTCGCCATTTCTTCTGTTTGCTCGCTGAGAACCTCAGTCGTGTTGATGAAGCACTGAAGCGCGGCCTTCGTGCCCGCGTCGATGTAGTCCTGTACGGAGGAATAGATCTCGTAAGCGTGTTTCGCCTCCTGGATGGTAGTGAACATCAGCGAATGAATGACGCTCGACTCGTAGTCGTCGAGGGCGTCCTCGTATCCGCCGATCGCGTCGTTGAAGGCGGCGTATGCGACAATGAACGACGCAAGCGCATCCTGTATCTTGCCTTGGGCAAGGCGTCTGCCGGTAATGTCCTTCGGCTTGACGACCAGGCCATTGGCGCTCAGCTCGAACTTGATCGTGATGTTCGTTTCCGTGCTGCTCGCCGGCATGAACGGGACGAACACGCTGCCCAGCATCGGCTGCGTCTTGATTTCCAGTTCGGCGACAACGGTGTTTTCAACCTCGTCGAGGTTGAAGTCGGCCGGATCCATCCAGGCGTAATGGTAGATATCGGGGCCGTCATAGCCCTGTGGATAGGTGCCGGAAGGCCCGATGTCGCCGGAATACGGATAACCGAAATACTCGATCATCCTGTTCTTGAACGCGAGTTCCTCGGATTCGAGCGAGGCGTCCCTGTCGACGGCGGCATCCTGGAGCATCCGCATGCGGTTGGCGCTCTCCTGCGCCTTGTTGAGGGCGGCGCGGGCATTCGCAAGCGCCGTCCCGGCACGTGCGCGTATCTGCTCGAAATGCGTGGCCGTGCCGTCGTCCATGCCGATCGGGGTGATGTCGAACGGAATCGCGCCACTCGACAGCCCGAGTGGATTGAACCCGGCGTCCATCTGGTCGACCTTCCGCTGAATCTGGTCGGCAACATTCGCCAGCGAATCGAGCTCCGTAACGGTCGTGCGGTCGATACGCTTGAGGCCGTCGTCCGTGAAGGCAATGTTAATGCCGCTCACAGTCGGGTCAATCCACTGGCCGCCCACCAAGGTCCAAAAGAGGTTGTCGTGCTTCTCGTCCGTCAGCGAATAGGCCTTGCCATCCTTCGAAATCGTCCGCAGGTAGAGCGCGAGTCCATCGGCGATAGTATTGGCGAATGCACGCGATGCAAGAAGCTCCTCATCGGAGCGGCGGACTCCTTCCCACGCCCTGAACTCACTGAATTCACCGATGAATCCGCCGCCAATGTCAGCGTAATGCGGATAGATGCCCACGTCAAACGGCAGCTCTTGCTCAATAAGCTTCGCGCCAGACGCATCGAACACGGTAATGATCGGCCGACCTCCCGCGCTGCGGATCGCGACCAGCACGGATTCACCGGAGGGAATCTCCCCGAGGGCGACCGACTCCGAATGGTCCATATCAAGCACATTTACGGATTGCGGCCAGAAGGAACAACCGCTTTGGTCCCAGTCGATGGTCCACCCTTCGAATTCCGGGAAGTTGGCTGTAGGTACCCATTCTACTACCAGCTCGTCGTTTGTGTCTATCGATGTGGTTATCCATTCCATCGCGTCCGTGACGACAAATCCGTCCGGCCAAAACCTCGGCGGATTCTTGCCCCAGAAGCGCAACTCCACTTCCATGTTGTCATTCTCCATGTACATCATCGTCAAAATCGGGGGGGCGCCTTCTTCTAGCGATTCTTCCAGGTAACTATCGGAGACATATTCGAGTGAGAAG
>Ga0310696_10009822_pt1 | contig 11039 bp, 8 predicted proteins | sample AusTroGonzalo_MG_4_FD_203885 | JGI IMG/M metagenome (GOLD analysis project Ga0310696, IMG submission 203885) | Bovine rumen microbial communities from tropical cattle in Woodstock, Queensland, Australia - Gonzalo_02 (v2) (version 2) | ecosystem: Host-associated > Mammals > Digestive system >...
TAGTGGGTCTTCACCAGGATGGGCTGGTCGCCGTCGTTGGAACCGCCGGCATACATGTCGTCGGCCATGATATCGTTCACCAGGTGAAGGGCGTCGTACTGGCCGAAGGCATAGTCGAACCAGTTGAGCGGGTCGTAGGCGGCCGTAAGGCCTTCGAACATACGGGCCTCACTGTTGAAATAGTCGTCCAGGGGCTCGGAACTGTTGTGCTTGGGGAACACGAAGTCGGAGCAGGCAGAGACCAGGAGCAGCGCAGCGGTGCTCAGGGCAAGATATATCTTTTTCATCTCTGGATTCATTTTAGAAGTTAAGATTGATGCCGAAGGTGACGGTACGTACCTGCGGATACACACCGCGGTCGATACCGGCATCGGAGTCGAAACCGTTGCCGCCGGTCACTTCCGGGTCGCAACCCGTGTAGCGGGTGAGGGTAAAGGCGTTCTCTACCTGTCCGTACACTCTCAGACGGGCAATCTTGGCCTTCTGGGTGATCTTGGCAGGAAGGGTGTAACCCAGCTGGATGTTGCGGGCGCGCAGGAAGGAGGCGTCCTCCAGGTAAAGGTCGGACATCCGATAGTTCTCGTTGGCGCTGTCAAAGACAAAGCGGGGATAGTGGTTGGTGCTACCTTCGCCGGTCCAGCGGTTGAGGATGGTCTTGGGCAGGTTGATGTAGTAAAGGTCTGTACGGCGCATACCGTTGAAGACCATCGCTCCCAGCATTCCCTGCATCAGCATGGAGAAGTCGAAGCCTTTATACTCGGCCTGCAGGGTGATACCGAAGCTGCAGGCAGGGACAGCCGTACCCAGGTACGTACGGTCGGCGTCGGAAAGGACGCCGTCGCCGTTTACGTCCACGAAGCGGACGTCACCGGGCTCGGCCTTGGGCTGCAGGAGTTCACCGTTTGCGTTCACATAGGCAGCCACCTCGGCGGGATTCTGGAAGATCCCGTCGGTCTTGTAACCGTAGAAGTACGGGAAAGGAAGGCCCACGACACCACGGGTAACCTGACCAATCTTATGGCTGGTACCGTTGAGGAAGGTGGCATCGTCACCCAGGTAGGTGAGTTTGTTACGGTTATAGGTGGCATTGACGCTTACCTTATAATGGAAGTCGCCCACGTGGTCACGGTAACCCAGATCGATTTCCACACCGCGGTTTACCATGTTGCCTACGTTGCCCTTAGGGGCGGAGTCACCGGCATAGGAAGGAACAGCCATGTCCATGAGCATGCCGGAGGTGAGCTTGTTGTAGTAGTCCAGGGTGGCGGTGATGCGGTTGCCCAGGAATCCAGCCTCGAGACCGAGGTCGGTCTGGATGGACTGCTCCCACTTGGCGTTCGGATTGGACAGGCCGCTGGGCTTGGTGCCGATGGTAATGGTCTCGGAAGCCGTAGCGCCGGAACCGAAGGCGTAGTTGTTGCCGGGGTTGGCATACACGGCATAGGTGAAATCCTGATCCAGGTCCTTACCGTTAATACCCCAGGATGCACGGAGTTTGAGGGTAGATACCCAGTCGGCTGCCTGCATGAACTGCTCGTTCTTGATGTTCCAACCCAGGGAGATGGACGGGAAGGTACCCCACTTGTTGTCCGGGCCGAAACGGGAGGAGGCATCACGGCGGAGGGTTGCCTCGGCCATATAGCGCTCGTCATAGTTATAGGAGATACGGCCGAAGTAGGAGAGCAGGCTGTAAGGAATGGAGTTCCAGCTGCCCCAGCCGTTGCGGTCGCCGTCGATACGCTGGCCGATGGTGTTGTTCACAGAGATCTTCCAGGGATCGTCGGGATAGCGCAGGCCGTTGGCCTCGGCACCCACATTGGCACTGGTGGAACGGTAGAGAGTCTGACCCAGGACGGCGCTGATGCCGTGCTTGCCGAAGGTCTTGTCGTAGGCGAGCACGTTTTCTACCTGCCAGGTAAAATACTTGCTGTTGCTCTGGGAAGCGCTGGAGCCATAGTTGGTCTTCTCGATGGTAGAAGCCTTGCCGTCCTTGTCGTATTGGATGGTAGTGGTAACCGTGTCGTACTTGTAGTTCTTGGACGTGAGGAAGTACTGGGGAGTGTAGCTGTGAGAGTCTACGTAGGCCAGGTCCAGGAAGGCGGAAGTGCGCAGCTTGAGGTTGTCCCAAATCTGGAGTTCGAGTTGGGCACCGGCTACGAATTTGTTGGTGACATTGGAGCCGGCAGGACGGTCCAGGTCGGCGATGGGGTTGGCCTGCTCGTTATAGGTACCGGCATCGGCGATGGTGTAGGCGCGACCCTGGGCATCACGGATGATGTAAGGGTAGCCTTTCTCGTACATGGTGCGGTACCTGGCCTCGTCCTCTTCGCTGGCATAAATGGTCTCGAGCGGAGACATTCCGATGGCGGAACCCAGCGGGGAACCGTACTCGGAGTTGGCCGAGATACCGGCGCTGCTGATATTGGCGTAGGAGAGGTTGGTGCGGACATTCAGGCTGTTCAGGAAGTTCCGGGAAGCGGAAGAGTCGAACACCTTGAAGCCAACGTTCTGGTGGTAGGTGATACGGTCGTAGAAGGAACGGCCGAAGCGGCCACCAATGGTACCCTTGCGGGAGAGATAACCGAGGGAGACGGAATAATCCATGGTCTCGTTACCGCCGGTTACGGATAGGTCGTGCTTGACAACTGGGGCGTTCTTGTCGAAGATGGCGCCCACCCAGTCGGTGCCTTCACCCAGGGAATACGGATCGTCGAACATGGGAGCGTTGCCGGCGTTGAGCTGGCCTTCGTTCATCATCACGGCATATTCGGTAGCGTTGAGCACGGCAGGCTTGCGCCAGGGGTTCTGCATACCGTAAGAGAAGTTGTAGGATACCTGGGCTTTGCCCTTGACACCCTTCTTGGTAGTGATGAGCACAACACCGTGAGCACCACGGGCACCATAAACGGCAGCGGAAGCTGCGTCCTTCAGGACCTCGATACGCTCGATGTCGCTGGGGTTCAGGTAATCGATGCTGCCGGCGGCCAGACCATCAATAATATAAAGCGGAGCAGCTCCGTTGATGGTACCGATACCACGGATGCGCACTTGTGAGCCGGCATCCGGGGCGCCGGAACTCTGGATGACCGTAACGCCGGAGGTCATACCCTGCAGGACATTGTCCACGCGGGTCGAGGCCGTGGCTTTCAGGTCTTCAGAGGTAATGCTGGAAATGGCGGCTGTCACCACCGATTTCTTCTGGACACCGTAGCCGATGACCACGGTTTCCTCCAGCATCTGGGTGTCGTCACGAAGAACGACATCCAGCGTCTGATCGCTGTTGATCGTGAATTGACGGCTTTCATAGCCCAGGCAGGAGACTTCAACAACGGCACCCTTCTTCACGCGGAGGGAGAAGGATCCGTCCACGTCGGACATAGTGCCGTTGTTGGTTCCCTGCTCTACGATGAAAGCACCCACGATGGGCTGGTTGGCATCGTCCAGGACTGCACCTTTAAAGGTAACGCCCTGCGCCATTGCAACCAGGCTCAATCCCAAGGAAAGGATTAAGGTAGCTAATTTTTTCATACGCTAAGAGTTGGTTTGCGTTGGTTATTGTTATTTGTAATGGTTGTGTGTTGGTTTCGACGCTTGGTCTGGTGCAAAATTATGGACAAAAAACATCGCCGCCACGATTTGTAATAATTCAGTAGCGACATTGGAAAGCTAATCGCATGAAATTCACGCAATTAAAATATTTTAATATATGAAAAAAGTAGTAGAGAAATAGGTTGAAAATATCCTATTTCCCAATTTTTTTGACCGCTTCTTCGAAGTCGTCGCGGTCTACTAGAGCAGCATTTTTAACCGCTACCTTATAATTATAGATGGTGCTAAGGGAATAATCCAGCATGGTGGCGATGGCCTTGCTGTCGTCTACTCCCAACTTGATGAGCGCAAAGATGCGCTGCTCGATGGTGAGGCGCCCGTCGGGTGCAACCTCCCGGGCTTCTTCCTTGAGGAGCGCATTGAAACGCGCCACGAAATCGGGATAGAGGGCAAGGAAAGTGGTATCGAAGGTTTCGTAGAACTCGTCGCGGGCCTTTTCGCTGCGGCCGCTGATGGAGAGTTCCTTGAGCAGTTGGTCGGCCTTGCCCTGCTTGAGCAGGTTGCGGAAGCGGTTGTCCTCGGCCCGGATCACCGAAACCTGGGCCGAGAGGCCCTGCAGGAAATTCAGAATGTATTTCTCCTTGACTTTGTCGGCCCGGGAAATCTGCTGGTTCAGGTCGTTGAGCGTGGCGTTGGCCAACGCCAGGGAAGTATTGCTTTCTTCCAGCTGCGCTCGGACCTTGTTCAGTTTACGGGACCGGACAATCAGGAAATAAGTAGCCAGCGAGAGGAAGAAGGTAAGGATAGCCAGCAGGATGGACCAGACCTGGCTGCTGCGGCTGACCCTCGCCTGACGGCTCTGGTAAGCGTTCTCCACCTCCATGAGGAAACGGGAGATCTGCCAGGGACGCAGCTTGGCGTTGTACGTGATGGCGTCTTCCTGGGCCAGGCGCAGATAGCGGAAAGAGCGGTCTACGTCGGTGGGAAGGACCAGCTGGGCCACCATGGTAAGGGAGGCGTAGTCCCGCACGGCATTTACCACGTCGCATTCGGCCGACTTCACCAGCCAGTACATACGTTCGTACTGATGGTCAAACATATTTTCCAGCTCGGACTGGAAGAAGGCATAGATGGCGAAGTCGCGGTCTTCGGGCTTTACGCTGGCAATCAGGAGGCGGCTTACGCTGTCGGCCTCCTGCAGTTTTCCCTCGTCGATAAGATGGTCCCGCAGCAGGGAACGGTAGCGGGGAGAATCTTCCGGAATGATAGACAGCAGGCGGGTACGGGACAGGGCTGCGGGCGGGATGGACAGACGCTCTACCATACCGGAGTTACCGGCCATATCCTTGCTGAAATCGTACAGGACCCAGAAGTAATCTTCCTTGAGGGTGGGCGTAAGGGAGGCTGTATCGATCTGGCTATAGAGAATCTGGTTGGCCTCGTAGTAGTTTCCGGCCTTGGCGTACAGGTGCCCCAGTTCAATGGTCGCCCGGTTGTAGCGGTCCCGGTCCTGCAGCTGGAGCGCCAGCGCCTGGGCGCTTTTCAAATACACTTGGGTAGAGTCGAAACTGAAGGGAAAATAATCCGACGCCAGGATCATTTCCAGCTCGTATCGGCCGGCAGGGTCCGGAGTGGCCGATATCAGACGCCGGTAGGCGGCCAACTGGTCGTTTTTCTTGGCCACATAGAGTTCCCGGGTGGCCATATAGCGGTCCAGTTCTTCCAGCAGCATCCGCACCTTGCGGTCTGTACGGGGCGGCGCCATGCAGGAGGCGGCCAGCAAGGCCACCAGGCATAACGCTATGCGCCCGGATTTAGACATGGCGGAGAGCCTGTTCAATTTCTTCCTCGCGGCCGGCGGGAATTACCGGGGACAGGAAGGAGAGCATTTGCAGGGTCTTGGCTTCCGACTCGGGAATGCCGCGGGAGCGCATGTAGAAGAGTTCGTCCTGGTTCAGCTGGCCCACGGTGGCGCCGTGGGAGCACTTTACATCATCGGCATAAATCTCCAGCTGCGGCTTGGTGTTTACCACGGCCGTTTCTGTGAGGACGATGTTGTGGTTTTCCTGGAAGGCTTCGGTCTTCTGGGCATCGGGAGCTACCACGATGGTGCCGTTGAAGGTTACCTGGGCGCTGCCGCCGGCAATGCCGTTGAACAGCTGGGTGCTGTGGCAGCCGGGGGCCTTGTGATGCATCACAATGCGGAAGTTCACCTTTTCGTCGGCCTTGCACAGATAGAGACCCTTCAGATGGGCCTCGGCGCCGGGACCACAGAGATCGACGCTTACGTCAATATCCTTCGACTCCCCCGGCAGCACCACGAACTCCAGGTTCAGGATTTCTCCTGCCTGAACCTGATACATCCCTTTCGGAGGGGCGATGTACTTGCCGTGTCCCATAGGCTAGAACTGGTCAAATCCCTTGGACTCGATGGCGTCGATGAGCTCCCGGCCGCCGGTTTTCACGATCCGGCCCGCCTTGAGCACGTGGACGAAGTCCGGCTGCACATATTCCAGGAGTTTATGGTAGTGCGTGACGATGATGGCGCTGCGCTCCGGGTTGCGGAGGGCATTTACACCGTCGGCCACAATCTTGAGGGCGTCTACGTCCAGGCCGCTGTCGGTCTCGTCCAGGATGCTCAGGGACGGCTCCAGCAGGGCCATCTGGAAGATTTCGTTGCGCTTTTTCTCACCGCCGCTGAATCCCACGTTTACTTCGCGCTTGGCGAACTCCGGCTTCATCTGCACGAAGGCCATCTTCTCTTTCATGAGTTTGAGGAAGTCTCCGGTCTTCATTTCTGGCAGGCCGGCGGCCTTACGCTTGGCGTTTACAGCGGCTTTCATGAAAGCCGTGATGGTTACGCCGGGAATCTCGATAGGATACTGGAAACTGAGGAAAAGGCCCGCCCAGGCGCGTTCCTCGGGGCTCATGGCCAGCAGGTCCTGGCCCTGGAACAGCACCGTCCCTTCGGTCACTTCATAACCGGGTTTTCCCGTAAGGACCGCCGCCAGGGTGCTTTTGCCGGCCCCGTTGGGGCCCATGACGGCATGCACTTCCCCGGCTCCGATAGTCAGGTCTATTCCATTCAGGATTTCCTTTCCTTCTACTTTTGCGTGAAGGTTCTTTATTTCCAGCATACTCATTTTCAAAACTAACTATTACGCCTATACAACTTCATCCAGGAGGCCAGGGACCACAGACCGTTAATCAGGTAGAGGGAGCACACGATGGGCATGAACACATTGCCCACACGCAGGTGCAGGATAATCTGGGTCACGTTCACTGCCAGCCAGACAATCCAGCAATCCCACTTCTTGAGGGCGCTGAGCAACTGGGCCAGCAGGATGAGTGCGGTAACCACCGAATCCAGATACGGGTGAGGGTCGGCGGGGAACAGCCGGTTAAGCAGCCAGCCCCAGACGAAAGCCACCACACCGACGCCCAGCAGGCACAGGATGCGCTCTCCCCAGCTTAGCATGCTCACGCGGAGCTTGTGCCGGTCTTCGGAGGAACGCTCCGACGAACTGGGGTGCGTCCAGCGGTAATGGCCCAGGATGTTGATGGCCAGGGAAATGGGCTGCAAAAGCAGATTGGCGTACAGACTGCGGTTCCAGAACAGGAAAAACAGGGCCGCCGTGTACAGGTAACCCACCCAGAAGTTGTATTTGGAATTACGCCCCGCCAGGAAGACACAGGTGAGTCCTAAGACGCTGGAAACCAGGTCCATAAGCAGTACCGGCCGTCCGGCCAGTTCGAAAAGTATGAGGTTCATCCAATCCATTTCTTCCTGTAGGGTCTGAATTTTGCAAAGATACGGAATAATTTGCATCTTTCAACAACACTAAAAACTATAAGATATGAAACGCATGATTCTTCTCCTGGCTGCGGCCTCGATCCTTTTCTCCGCTTGTGGTGTTTCTTCCCAGGCCTCCAAGGAAAGCAAGGAAGAAGCCCAGCGCACGGCCCAGGCCGTTTGGAATAAGTTGGACGAACGGTCCTTCACCATTGATGTTAACTATATGATTCCCATGCGGGGCCACTCCAAATCGGTCACCGGTTATTTTCTCTCAATCGACGGAACCGATATCAACTCCGGTCTTCCCTACTTCGGCGTAGCCCGTTCGGCCCCTTACGGTGGCGGCAAGGGCCTGTCCTTCGATGACAAGATCCAGAAATACGAGGACTTGGGCGTGGTCAAAGACAGCCGTACCATTAAGATTAACGTCCGAAACGAGGAAGACGCCTATGAATACACGATAACCGTGTACAACAGCGGAGACGCCGACATTCACGTGCACTGCGACAACCGGGACGACATCAGTTTCCGGGGCAGACTCAATATGGACGAGAAGGAAGATTAACCCACCGATCCCTCCAGGGAAACCTGCAGCAGTTTCTGCGCCTCCACGGCAAACTCCATAGGTAGACGGCTAAGTACCTCGCGTGCGTAGCCGTTTACTATTAGTCCCACAGCGTCTTCGGGATCGATACCCCGCTGGTTGCAATAGAACAGCTGGTCCTCCGAGATTTTGGAGGTGGTGGCTTCGTGCTCCACGGTGGCCGAAGGCTGCTGGCTCTGGATGACCGGGAAGGTGTGCGCCCCGCAGCGGGAGCCGATGAGGAGGCTGTCGCACTGGGAGTAGTTGCGGGCGTTCAGGGCGTTCCTGCCCATGCGCACCAGGCCGCGGTAGCTGTTTTGACTGACGCCGGCCGATATACCCTTGGACACGATGCGGCTCTTGGTGCCGCGGCCCAGGTGGATCATCTTGGTGCCGGTGTCGGCCTGCTGATGGTTGTTGGTGACGGCCACTGAATAGAATTCCGAGGACGAATAGTCACCTTTTAATATAGTAGAAGGGTATTTCCAGGTAATGGCGCTGCCGGTTTCTACCTGCGTCCAGGAGAGGTGCGAGCCGCTGCCCTTGCAGATGCCGCGCTTGGTGACCAGGTTCAGGATACCGCCCTTGCCGTCGGCATCTCCGGGATACCAGTTCTGGACGGTGGAATACTTGACATCGGCATCCTTCTCTACCACAATCTCTACCACGGCGGCGTGCAGCTGTTGCTCGTCCCGCATGGGGGCGGTGCAGCCTTCCATGTAGCTTACGTACGAGCCTTCATCGGCCACGATGAGCGTGCGCTCGAACTGGCCCGTGCCCTTGGCGTTGATGCGGAAGTAGCTGGAAAGCTCCATGGGGCAGCGGACGCCTTTGGGGATGTAGCAGAAGGAACCGTCGGAGAAGACGGCCGAATTGAGAGCGGCGAAGTAGTTATCGCTGGCGGGCACCACCGAGGCCAGGTACTTGCGCACCAGGTCCGGATGCTCCTTCACGGCCTCGGAGAAGCTGCAGAAGATGATGCCTTTTTCGGCCAGGGTCTTGCGGAAGGTGGTGGTGACGGACACCGAATCGAAGACAGCGTCTACGGCCACCACGCCGGCCAGGACGTCGCGCTCCTTGAGGGGAATGCCCAGTTTGTCGAAGGTCTCGGCCAGCTTGGGGTCTATCTCCTTGGGGCGGTCCTTGTCTTTCTTGGGAGCAGCGAAGTAGATAATGTCCTGAAAATCAATCTCCGGCATATCCAGATGCGCCCAGTTGGGCTGGGGCATGGCCTGCCACTTGCGCAGGGCGTCCAGACGGAAGTCCAGCAGCCACTGCGGCTCTTCCTTGCGGGCCGATATCATTCGCACAATCTCCTCGTTCAAGCCCTTGGGGATGAACTCCTGCTCTACGTCGGTCACAAAGCCTTCCTTGTATTCGGCGCTGGTGAATTCCTGTATGATTTTCTTATCTTCGGACATGGGAGTGCAAAGATACTATTCCTTTCCCATATTTGCCAATTTGTCCTCGATAATCTGGGTGAAGTTGGGCATCCAGACAATGTTGTAGTTTTTGGTTAGAATGCTGACACATTGGAGGCCAAAGTCTACTGCGGCAGCTACGTGGCGCATCACAAAGTCCGGAACCAGGGGGGTGATGCCTGTGGTGCTGAGCCATTCTACATGGGGCATCTCCTGCTCCTCTACCAGAAATTGATACAGGTTTTGGGTGTTTAAGGGTGCTACAACCTCGTCCTGGGGATTGCTGAACAAAAAGATTCTTTCCTCCTTCCGGGGAACCCAGCCGGAGAAGAAAGTCTCCTTCGCAAAGGCCTCACCTAAGCGCCGGGATATTTCCGTATCCGGGTTTAAGATGTCTTCTTTAACATAGTTTTCCAAACGCTGGATCGGGATGCGCGCCATAACCTGGTTACTGGTGTACTCCTTGCTCAGGATATACTGTTCAATGACCGGGATGGCTGACGGCTGAAACAGATCGGCCATCGTATATCCCAGATGGTAATATTCATTGAAAGCAATGATGGCGAGAATAGCGGTGGCAGGATACTGGGGCACATCCGCGCTAATCATGAAGTTGAAGGTCCCGAGCATGTCATAAGGGCCACTGCCGGCAAAAGTGTGCGTGAAGTGGATGTCCGGGTATTTTTCGGCGGCCAGTCTCAGAACGCCGAGAGACGTTTGCGCACCCTGGGAATAACCCAAATTGAATATCCGGTTTTTCTTCCCGGGCTCGAAGGGGATCTCCATCTCCCGGATTAATTCCTGAGCGGCCAGAAGGGCGTCAATGGTTGCCTGTGCGTTGGTATTTCCCATACAATAGGCCTGCAGCTTATCCTTTGTGGAACCATAACCGTACAGGTCCGGCGACACACAGACCAATCCGCTTCCCACCATGGCTTCCTGGCAAACCAGTTCGCCGCCGGAGGGAGTATCGGCCAAACCAAAGGCCGTGATGCGGTTCACCAGCATGATACCCCGCGCAGGACTCTTCTCACTGATTTCATCCCCGTAGGTGATGACAGCCGAAAGCGTGACCGGTTTGCCTTCGGGGTCCACCGACGGATATTCGATGGCACAGACCGTCATGCCATAAGAATCATCGTGCGTGATGGATACAACCTTGGCAGGCGGAATCTGATCACCCTCAGGTATTACATCATTCTTGGAGCAGGAGAACACCGCCAGCACGGCCAGTCCCGTCATCAGCATGTGTCTGGTTTTCATAGACATTCCTTTATTCGCTTTTCAAAGATACAAAAAAAGCAGCATTCCACGGTTTTTCAATGTTATTATTAAAAATTACATTATCTTCGTATTTATGAACCACGTGATTGACCTTTCCGAAATCCAGACATACGAAGCCCGGAACGGGGACGTCCTTACCGGAACCGCCGGGGAGGACATCCACCTGTTCATCGCGCCCGGCGCCACGATTACGCTGAACGGGGTCACCCTGGCCTGCATGAATGCGCAGAACCGCTGGGCGGCCATCACCTGCCTGGGGGACGCCCGCATTGTCCTGGAGGGGGTTAACATCGTGCGCTGCGGCAACGAGCACTTCCCGGGCATCCTTCCGGCCGAAGGCAAGACGCTGACGCTGGGCGGCACCGGTTCCCTGAGCATCGGCTGCAACGGCTGGGGCGCCGGCATC
>Ga0310696_10009826_pt1 | contig 11036 bp, 9 predicted proteins | sample AusTroGonzalo_MG_4_FD_203885 | JGI IMG/M metagenome (GOLD analysis project Ga0310696, IMG submission 203885) | Bovine rumen microbial communities from tropical cattle in Woodstock, Queensland, Australia - Gonzalo_02 (v2) (version 2) | ecosystem: Host-associated > Mammals > Digestive system >...
GTTGTAGTATTTTCTGACCGCCTCGACGAGTTCGGAGATCTGCCCGAGGCCGCCCATGGAATAGGCGTCGGCGTTCACGGGGACCAGGACATAGTCCGCGGCCACCAGGGCGTTCGCCGTGGCGGTACCCAGCTGTGCCGGAGAATCCACGAAGACATAGTCGTATTTGTCCTTCACGGGGGCGAGCAGCTCGGAGAGGATGTATTCCTTCCCGGCGCGGGTGCCCAGCGCGGTGTCCATCGTGCAGAGGTCGTCGGATGCGGGCGCCAGGTACAGGTTCTTGCGCACGGGGATCTCGGGGATGTCGCGGCGCTGGGAGATGGCCTCCGCCATCGTCCTCGCGTAGGGCTCCTCCAGGAATGTGTTCGACAGGTTCTTCTGGGCGTCGAGGTCCACGAGGAGGACCTTCTTTCCCCTGGAGGCCAGGATGCCGCCCAGGGAAGCGACGGTCGTGGTCTTGCCCACGCCGCCCTTATGACATGAAACAGCGATGATCTTCGACATATCAGTAAAACAGTTGGGGTACATATTTGGTGAGGATATAGTAGTGGCCGTCCCTGTATGCGATCTCGGTGCGCACGGAGCCGTCCTTCATGTTCCAGGCGGAGTGTACGTCCGCCGTGCCCTTTATCAGGCGCAGCATCTTGGCGGTGTCGTTCACAAGGTTCCCGTGCTGGCCGTCAAACAGGAAGGCCTCATCCACGGGGTCTCCCCATTTCTGTCGTTCCTTGTCCACGACTTCGGCATATAAAACCAGGAGCTTATCCCAGTCGTCCTCGGCATCCAGCCACGCTTCGACACGACCGACGGTCCTGTCTTCAGGCTTCGCGTAGACGCGCAGGTGAACGGCACGGTACCCTTCCCAGGTACCGACAAGGTTCGTCTCTTCGCTGAACATTCCATCGACATATAGTTCACGAGGAAAAATCTTCGTGCCCTCGACATAGAACTTCGCGGAGTACAATTTGTCTATGAACTTATCGGTGACGCCCTTGACGGGAACCCCCGCGACGGTGAGCTTCGGGAGCTTCTTCGGGGCCCCTTCCGCCACGGTCGCGACAAAAAACGGGATCCAGATAAGTGCCAAAATTGTTAAAATCATACGTAAACCTTTGTTATTCATATCGTTAAAATTGATTCTGTTTTCTTTCTTCGTCTTCACGCGAGAGACGTTCCGCCACACGGACATAAGCATTGAAGGTCTCGTCGTCGGCGTCCCACTGCTCTCCGGAGAACAGGTACCCGCCATAGAATCCCTCGATGTCGTCCAGCGAGAAGCGTTCCGTGACGTGACGGCCGAAGAGGTCCCTATTTCTCGACAGGACGTCGATACCCAGAAGGGTCCGTGTCAGGAACCCGTCCTCCATCGACCCCAGCACCACGGGGACCATGTATCTTCCGTCTTTCAATTTGATGAGCATACGGCGCCTCTCCTATAAGCCTTCGGGTTCTTCGTCGATGTCGGGCGCCACACGCGGGATGCCCCGCAACTCGGCCTCATGGTCGATGCGCGCGCGGATATCGGACACCAGTTCGCGTGTCAGCGAAATGCGCCCCTCCTTGGTCACAGGGACCTGTTCCTTGGGTACGGACCACTCCAGGATGTCATTCCCGTCGTGGATCGTCACCAGGGCCCGCACGATCTCGTTCCGCACGCTGGGCGTGACGTCGAAGTCCAGGCGGTGTCCCGTATAGCGCTTCACCGAGGCCAATGGAAGCAGGGTACGCAGCGTCTGGCCGCCGGCCAGTGGCAAGGCCAGCAGTATCTTGCGGGACGACGGCCCGACGATGCAGATGTCAACACGCTCGATATCCTCGTTCATACTGATGTCGACGACCTCTCCCGTGAGGCGGCCGAAGGCATGCAGCGACGACGGGCCGCGGTACATGAGCTGGCCATCGGTGATGGTCACCACGGTATCCGGCTCAAAGGCCGGGTGCGTGTCGTTATTCGATAATCCTTTAAACATGGTAATAGTCTCCTATATTTTATGACAGTCCCCCAAAAATCTTCGCACCACGCTCGGCACGTTCCTGGGCGACGACCTCGTCGGCGCTTTTCAGGTCCCCGAGGGAGAGTTTCTTCTTTGCGTAACTGCCGTAGCCGTGTACGCGGATATACTTGGGATTGATGGATGAAACCGAATCTCTCAGATACTCGATGTCCTTCGTGCCGTCGACAACGACGATGTGCTGCTGCGGGTCCTTGGCACGCATGGCGCGGCCCATCTCCTGGATGAAATGCCGGTCCTTGCCCATGAGCTGCACGACGACGCACGCCTCGATGCCGGAGAGGTTCTGGCCCTCCTTGCCCATGTTCACGGCGAACAGTGAGTTTCTCTCCCCCTCATTGAAGGCATTGACAATGGCGTCGCAGTCCTTGACCTCGTTGCAGATGACGTTTTCGCCGCCGAGCGTCCACGCCTGGTCAACGTCGGAGCAGAAGCAGATGTAGCGCTTGCCCTCGAGCTTCTTCAGGAGCCAGGTCATGAACTGCGTCTTTGAGGCCCCAAGCAGGTTCTTGCGGAGGAGGCCGTAACGCACCATGCGGTTCTTGGCCATCTCCAGCTGCGGCGCCGGGACGTTCTCACCGTCATCAGCCTTTTTCTTCAGATCCTTATATCGCTTGGAGCGTTCCTCCATCTGTTTCTCATAATAGGAATACGCCTCGGCAGCCGAGCAGTCGATGTTGAGCGTGACAGCCGGATACTGGTCCTTGTCGAGGAACTGGCGATAGTGTTCGAAGTCGGTATCGATAGTACGCCTTCGCGCCTTCGCGCCCCATTCCTCAACGATCAAGTGTCGGGCACCCAGGTCTTTCAGGGGAAGGACATGGATATGCACCGTCGGCTCAGGCAGGATCTCGTTGTCGATGGCGTCCTGCAGACCGAAGTCGAAGGACTTGAAGTCCCCGAACCGGGACAACGTCTTCAGCAGCGCCTCGGCGTCACCCTTGCAGGATATCGTCGCCGAGAGGCACGCCATGCGGTCGGCCTTCAGCGAGGCGAGCAGGTCCACGCGGTTCTCGCTGCGCAGGTGATGGGCCTCGTCCGCGATGACCAGGTCCCACGATGTGCCGGCATATTTGGGTAGCGAGGCGTAGCACTCGACGGTGACGCTGTCGTAGAGGAACGCGCCGTGCTCGGGGCCCTTGGCCTCGATGAACTCGTTGCGCCAGTTCTTCTTGTGGATGCCCTGGTCGACGAGGAGCAGGATGTTCTGCGCCCCGGCCTTAAACAGGCGGTCGATGGCGTCGATGGCCACGCGGCTTTTGCCGACGCCGGTGCCCCAGTTCACCATGATGAACCCGTCGTCAATGAGCGCCTGGACGGCCTGCTTCTGAAGTTCGTCGCGCGTTATCATGGTCAGGCCCTCCTGTATGCCCGCTCACGGAAGCGGTCTATGTTCGACAGTGCCCAGGACAGATACGCCGGATCTTTCTTCATGAGCTGGCCCACGGTAAGGTCCCGGTATTTACCAAAGCCCACGACGAGGTTCTCGTTCAGGTCGTCGCCGGTTACTGCGCCGTCATCGCCGACGCTCTCTACGTTGCCAGCCGCCAGGTCCGCACGGAAGATAGCCTTGTCGACGTCGTCGAACGGCATATCGACAAGGACCCATATCTTCGAACCCCCATCGGGAATGCGGACGGCGGTGGTATCCTCGCTGGTATACCAGTCGTTGCGCTGGCGGATACCGTTCTTCAGGGGATAGCCATAGGCCACCCCCTTGCACACCTGCGTCACGAGCACCGACACGGCCTCGCCCTGTTCATATGTACGTACCTCGATAGGCGTGACGCGGCCCAGTGCGTCCCACATCTCGGGAAGGGTCCGCTCCGTGGCGTTGAAGCGCCTGCGGGCCTCGTTTTCGTCTTTGTATGGTTGTTTCATATCGCTTGTATTCTATTATGCTATGTCATCAAGAAATCGTTCTGCGGGGTTCTTCAGGCGGAGCTCCTGTGCCGCGCTCTTCAGGTAGATGCGCGAGGTGTCAATGGACTTGTGCCCCAGGACCTCCTGCACGTCGCTGACGGATCCGCCGTTATTGAGGATGCTAACGCCAGTCGTATGGCGCAGGGAGTGGGCGCTGTATTCGTGGGAGTCCAGGCCGATGGCACGGAGTCCCCTCTTGCAGATGTCCTGTATGCTGCGCGCAGAGAGGCCGCGACCTACGGAGTTCGTCCCCTCGCAGGCGAACAGGGGGTCGGTTCCCTCGACGCTGCCGCGGGATTCCAGGTACTCACGGATGGGCGTCCACGTTGCCTCGCGGATGACGACCCAGCGCTTCTTGTCCATGCGGCCCTTGCCCTGGATATACAGGATCCGCTGGCCGTTGATATAGGCGATGTCCTCAACGTTCGCCCGGCTCACCTCCACCGTGCGGAGGCCGCAGCGGAGCATGAGGTTCGCCATGGCATAGTCGCGCAGGCTCCTGCTTTTGAAGTATTCCAGGAGGTTGCTTGTCTGCTCCCGCGTAAGGTGCATCTTGATGTGTTCCTGGTCGAAGCGGGTCTTGATGTCGCCTGCGATGTTCGGATACTTCCTCACGCTCTCCGTCCACGCATAGAATCCTTTGATGGCAATCATATATCCGGCCACGGTCATGGATGAGCAGTGGCGAGTCTTGACAAGGTGGTCGCGGTATTCCAGAAGGTCTATCTTCGTAAGTTCCGTAAACGGTTTGCTCTCCTTCTCCGTCCAGCGGAAGAACTGCGTGAGTTCCTTCTTGTATGTCTTGATGGACTCATGGGAGTTGACATCCTTCTGCGCGAGATATACGGGCAGAACCTTTCGCCAGCCATCCGCCATGGTAATATTATAGGCTATTCCATCAACGGCGACAACTCCGTCTTCCTTGCGGGGAGCAACGTATCTCTGTATGGGAACCAAGTCAGGCATTCTTCCGAATAAATTTTATATTGCAAATATAGGAAATAATCCTTTTATTACAAAATTTACTTTTTTGTCGTGCATTATATCGTAACTTCTTGTCCTTAAGCAATAAAGAAAATCTCTGCACAAACAGCAGTTCGGCTTAAGACAATATATCCTAATGAAACTTTCTTAAGCCGCCAACCGCCCTTCCTCTTCTCCCCTCAGAGCCTTTTCTATCAATCTTGGAAAAATGTACGGAACAGGCCGAAAAGTCGTTGGAAAAATATAACCAAGTCCCTGGGGTTCGTCAGAAAAAGTGTGAGAAATGTTGTCGGATTCGTCCGAATTTTTGTAGGTCAAGCTAAAAGTCGGCAAAGATTACGCAGGTTTCATTTAATTATAAGGCAAAAATTTTTGGCAACTCATGAACGGTTAAAAACAGGATGCCGCCTCCCCGGAAAGAGAAGACGGCAACCCCAAAATATAGTTTTTTCAGGTTAGGTTTCCCTGACTTTCGCCAACCAGACATGGATATTGTTCCCCATGATATTCTTCCCACGCCAGGAGGTATGCTCATCATTGAAACGTTCGAGTACCGTAGCGGGCATCTCGGCATCAAGGGGAATACCCCCCTCGGTGCGTACGGCAACCTCAAGGGCTTTCATAGCATGCTCACGGATTGCGTAAGTGCCGAGCGGCACGGCGTCGCCGCTGCTGCGGAAAAGAATGACATAGGGATACATGGTCTTGCGGCTGCGCTTGACGCGCCGTTCGACCATGACGAGGATGACGATAATGCCGATGCCGACGCCAACCATGATGACGCTGGCGATGGTATCGATGACAGAGAGTGGTAAAAACATGGGAATAGTATTTTAATTATTTATCTCCTTTTTTCTGGGGAAATTCGAAACGCGCCCCGCCCTCGGAGTCGAGGACGATATATGCGTCGAATTTTGTTCCCTTCTTGCTGGTAAACCCGGACAGCAGCCCGGTTTGGCGATCCTTGATGAGTTTCTTCATCGTGTCGTCGGAGAGCCGCTTGCCGGCGATGTTTCTCCAGAGCGTATAGTTGCACTTCTTGCACCAGGCGCTCTTCTCATAGAGGCGGATCTCCTCGCCGCACTTGGGACATTTCAGCTTGTCGGACTGCAGGGCCTCCTGGACTTTCTGCAGCTTCTCTCCTTTGAGCAGGTTCTTGACGATCTCGCCGGTATACTCGCGGATGCCGTCCTCGAAGTCGGACTCTCCCCGTTTCCCCTCGGCAATTTCCTCGAGGGCAAGCTCCCACTGTGCTGTCATCTCCACGCTGGCGATGCTACGGTCACGGATGAAGGAATAGACGTTCAGCCCGAGTTTCGTCGGGATGATCTTCTTCCCCTTGTACATGATATACTTGCGCTCTATGAGCTTGTTCTTGATCTCTGCCCGGGTGGCGACGGTGCCGATGCCGATTTCCTTCAGGGCATCAGCATATTCCTTGTTGTCGCTGAACTTCCCGGCCTTCGTCATAGCCGTAAGAAGAGTCGAGTCCGTGAGGAGCGGCTTTGGCTTCGTCGTGTCCTCAACCAACTCGGACACGGCGACAGCAAGACGCTCCCCCTTTTCGATCGAAGGAAGAGGGCGCATCGTTATCTCCACCTCGTCGACGTCGTCGGGTTTCACCTCGATGATATCGCCGGAGCGGTTGACGGCGCGCCAGCCCAGGGATATCTCCTTGCGGCCCTTGGCCTCGAATTGCAGGTCTTCGCACGAGAGAGCCACGTTCGTGATGTCGGCGATGCATACCGGAGAGACGGCTTCGAGAGCGCGGGAGAAGATGAGGTTATAGACGTTCTCCTCCTGTTCCGTCAGGTCCTTCGGATGGCGGTTCGTCGGCAGCAGGGCGTGGTGGTCTGTGATCTTCGTGTCGTTGACGCTACGGCGGTTGAGCTTTTGCCCCAGCAGCCCGCGGATATACTCTCCATAGAGAGGATGCGAGGCATGTGCGCGCAGAAGGTCGGGCAGCGTGCGGTACACGTCTTCCGGGATATAGCGGCACCCCGTCCTGGGGTACGTGATAAGCTGCTTCTCATATAGCGACTGGGCGACGCTCTGCGTCTCGTCCATCTTGTATCCATATTTGGCGTTGGCGGCCTGCTGTAGGGACGACAGGTCGTGGAGCAGCGGTGGCTCCTCGGTCTTGCGCTCGGTCTTGATGTCGTCGACGGTGACGTAGCCAGCGTTGACAACTTTCTGGTAGTCCGCCTCCGCGTCTTTCTTGACGGAATAGCGGCCCGTACCGCGCCACGACATCTCGATGCCGTCCTTGACGCTCGTACCGCGGATGAACCAGAAGAGCTCAGGGGTGAAGCGCTGGTTCTCCACGAAGCGCTCGCAGATGATGCACAGCGTCGGCGTCTGCACACGACCCAAAGACATCACGCCGTCGGCACCCAGCGCAAGGGTGAACGCCCGCGTGGCGTTGATGCCGACCATCCAGTCGGCACGCTCCCGCTGTCGTGCAGCCTTTGCGAGGCCGTCGAACTCGCGGCTGTCGCGGAGATTGTCGAAGCCCTCCTTGATGGATTCTTCCGTCAGGGAGTTGACCCATAGGCGGCGGAACGGTTTGCGGATACCCATGTATTCATAGAGGTTCCGGAAGATAAGTTCTCCCTCACGCCCGGCATCGGTAGCTTCGATGAAGGAGTCGCAGCGCTGCATCAGCTCCTTGATCACCTCCAGGCGCGGGCGCTGCCCCTCGCGGAGCGTCATCTTGATGGGCGTCAGGCCGAAGGTCTTCGGGAGGATTGGCAGCGCCTCGAGCGACCACCGCCCCTTGGCCTCCGGGACGTCGATCTCGACGAGGTGTCCGTACATCCAGGTCACGATATAGCCGTTTCCTTCGAGCCACTCGCGACGGTTGGAGTCGGCGCCGATGACCGCCGCGATCTTGCGCGCCATATCAGGTTTTTCTGCGATGATAAGTTTCATATCTCAGCCTTTTTAAAGTCCATCAAAATCATTGATATCGGCCGGTTCGTTGCCGCCGTCCATAGCTTCTTTGCTGTAATTATTTCCATTACCGGAAGGACCTTCGTCCTCAGCCGGGCCTTCCGGACCGTTGCCGCCGCCATCGTTATCGGAAATCTGTCCCATGTTCGGGGTGTCGTCATCGTCTTCCTCTTCGCCCGGGATGAAATTGTTGGTGTCGGGCTCATAGGTGTCGGCACCGGCATCTTCCTCTTCGTCCAGGCCGTATTCGTGGAACATCATGTCGATCTCGCTACGGATGCGCATGTAGTTGTCCGAAATCATGTTCGAGCGATGTAGTTCCTGGTGATGCTTGACGACAGCCTCCAGCAGTTCGCTCTTCTGCTCGTCGGACATTTCGTCGTACTGTTTCTTGGCTTCCTGCTCGATCATCCAGTCCGGCTTCATGTTATAGGTATAATTTCTTTCGGCATTGAGCATCTCTTCTTCTTCGATCTTCTCCACGAGGTGCCGTATGCAATAATCTGCTGCCTTGCCCTGCACGGTCTGACGAACCTTGTCTTCGTCAAAGTATTTGGCGCCGACATACGGAATGTCGACGAACGCCTCCTCCTCCCTGTCGCGGGCCTTCTTGTTGATACGGATGGCGCCACAGAAGAGTTTATCCTTGATGGGGGCCTTCACGTCGTCCGCTACGCGGCCGCAGAAGACACCCTGCGAGAGGTTCTCGATGCGGCTCTGCGGCAGCAGCTCGTGCAGTTGGAAGCTTGTCTGGAGCGTGTCGTCCTGGCCGCCCGTCGTCTCCGTCAGCTGTGCGCGGAATTCCTTACCGAAGGTGGCGCTCAGGTCGCGGGCGGTCTCACCGTTCACCTGGCCTGCGATGATGTTGCCGACGGTATTGAAGATAACCGTCGCCTCCTCGCGTCCGTAGTCGCGAATGAGCTGACTCTTGTCCTGTGCGCCGAGCACCGCGGCGACTTTGTTACTTCGCGCCGTGGCGATGATGTTGTCGAGACCCTTGATGAAGATCGTGGGCAGCTCGTCGAGGAGCACGCCGCAGGGCAGGTTCCGTTTGCCGGCCGCGTTTCTCTTGTGGTTGATAACCTTGAAGATACGCGAGGTGTACAGGGCGAGCGCCGTGCCATAGATAGCCTGACGGTCGGGGTTGTTACCCATGCAGATGATCTTCGGAGAGTCGGGGTTGTTGATATCCAGCTCGAAGTCATCGCCGGAGAGCGCCCAGTAGAGCATCGGGGACGGGAACTTCAACAGAGGGATTGTAGCGCTCGCGATCTGGCCCTCCAACTGTTCCAGGGCCTTCTTCTCGAGGGCGCTGGCAAAGGGCCGGATCATGGTGTCGAGTTCGCTGTCCTGCTGTAGGATCTGGAACACCTTCTGGTAGTCCTTACCCATGAGCTCGATGAGGTGAGGGAACGTGCAGTAGGCGCCGTTCTTGTACTTCTTAAGGAGCCACACCAGGGCGGCGATGTACACCTTTGCAGACATCGAGAAGAAGTCCTCCTTGGCTTCACCCTTTGGATTGACGTTCTTCATGATGATCTCCGCGACCTCGTGGGCGTCGGAGGTGTCCTTCAGGTATTTCGGGTTGAGCGGGTTACAACGAAGGGACTTGCGCGGGTCGTCGAAGTTCAGGATACAGAACTGCGGCGCGTTCTTCGGGGGGACATAGGTCTTCTCCTTGATAGGTTTCCCCTTGGCGTCGAGGACGGGATTGCCGTCCTGGTCCTTGCGTTCGAGCATCTCGTACTTGCCGGGATAATACTGCATCCATTTGTTGTAGACGATTTTTGTCAGGTCATCGAACTTGTAGTCGTAAAGGAACATCGTGAAACCCTTCTTAATCATCTGATCTATAAAGGCATAGTATATTGCATAACTTTTTCCCGCTCCCGGTAATCCAATTATGACAGTTGCCCTAAACACGTTTACAAGGTTGATCCACCCGTTGTGCATCTTGCCCTTGTACTTGTATCGCGTCGGAATGTTCACGCTGTCCTCGGTCTCGATGAGGCGGTCGCATTGCTTGAAGGTCTCCTCGAGGTCGTTGGATGCACCGTTGAAGGTGAACGTCTTCCGTCCCATGAGCGAGAACCCGAGAATCATCATCACATAGCCGGACACCGTGGTGAAGATGAAAATCCAGTCCCCGAGATAGGGGCAGAAGAACAGCAGCAGGCCGATGCCCGTGATGACGAAGATCTTCTGCCAGGATACCTTCGTGTTTTCGCCACTGCGCACGATGCAATGGGCGAACACCACAAGCGCCGTGAGGAGCTTAAGACGGTATTCGCCCATCAGGCCGTGCCCGCCATTGTCGATCTTGACGAGGGTTTCGTCAAGGCTGGGTAACACAAGGCCCTTCGCGTAGAGCAGCCCGTAACAGTTCCAGTAGATTGTTATGAGCAGCAGTACGAAGCCGAAAATGAAAATCGGTAAATACAGCTTGTCCGCCTCTTTGCCGGTAAGGCCCTGTTGCATGGCTCCGGCAGTTACCTGCTAGAGGTTCTCTACGGAGAAGAGATCGCCCTCGACGTCCTTGGGCTCGTCACCACCCCCCTGCGGTGCACGGTTCTCTTCCTCATTGCGCTTGCGCTGGCTACGGCGATTGCGTTTCTTGGCGGCAGGATCTTCTTCCTTGGCGGCCTCTTCGGCCATGGCATTGAGGTCCTTGTCCGACTCCATCTTCAGTAGGCCATGGAAGACGACCAGGCTGTGGTTCGGATTGTCGTCGGCGCAGGCGCCGCGGAACGAGAACTTGCGGAAGCAGATGGGTTCGCCGGCCTCGTCAAGGACAGCGCCGTTCAGCGGGAAGTCAGGGTCGTTGCTGCGCATCGGCAGGATCTCGACATAGTTGCCCTCGTAGTCACGGATGTGTGCGGCAAGAGCGCCCTTGCGCATCTGGTCGGGGATCGAGGCGTCGAAGGCGAAGCTGCGCTCCAGGATGGCGCCGCCGATCTTGATGACGATAGGGTTGGCCTTCGTGCAGTGGCCGAGCATGTCGACCATCAGGCGACCGGGGTCCACGATGGCGGCGGCGTTGCCGCCGGCTTTCATCGGGTCGGTGGCATACCACTGGATCTGCCCGTTCTCCCCTTCCGCGATGAAGAGGTACGTGGGGTACATCTGAGTTTCAAGTTTCTGTTTCATTTCTCTTGAAATTTTAAG
>Ga0310696_10009827_pt1 | contig 11036 bp, 12 predicted proteins | sample AusTroGonzalo_MG_4_FD_203885 | JGI IMG/M metagenome (GOLD analysis project Ga0310696, IMG submission 203885) | Bovine rumen microbial communities from tropical cattle in Woodstock, Queensland, Australia - Gonzalo_02 (v2) (version 2) | ecosystem: Host-associated > Mammals > Digestive system >...
GTAATTTTAATTTATCAGAGAAAAGGAAAATTTAAAATGAATAACTTTAACAGTAATAAAGAACCGCAAGAAACGGTTCGTCAAACTTTGGAACGCGTGTGGCGTGAAAAAGAAGAACAGAAGCAATCGTCTTATGTGGCAAAAAATCCGTTGGCACGCGGCCTTCCTCGCGAAACATATATCAAAAATGACAGAAATTATGCGTGGACCACGTCTTCTATGAATAAAAGCTTGCCTAAGTATTTAGAGCAACCGGAAGCTCCTAAAAAATACAGTGTTATTGGTGGCGCACTGACCGGTTTTGCCGAAGGTGTTATGGGAGGAGCAGAAAGGTTGTTAAATGGTCTTACTTTTGAACTTTATGGGGACGGAGTTGACTATTTTAGCAACAATGCATATACAAATCGTCAAAACAGGTTACAAAACAGAGCCAATAGTGTCGGAGCTAAAACCGGTTTCGCAAATATGGTAGCAAATAAAATAATAGATACAGATTCGGAAGCTTTGAAATATGCTCTGTTAAATAAGATTGTAAAATTGAAAAAATAATTAAGGTACAAAAAATATTGACTTTTATTTGGTGTATTGTATAATGTATGCCAAATAAAAGTTGATATAAAACGAAGGAAAAATGTTAAAGAAATTTGTATGTGATATATTTGATTTTGTGTTATCCGTACTCACTTCAATACGGGTAGCTTTGTTTGGTTCCGAGGAAATAACCCCGATTTTATCCGCAAAGGGTGTGTTAAACAGGTCTCAGTTTTTGGCAATAGTCATAATTTTGTTAATGTTCTGTTCGTGGGTAAGAATGCTGAACTTGGAAATTATCAAGTATTTATTCGGATTGTTGTCTTTCTATTGTTTTTCTGTCGCAATACAGAAAAGGTGCAGAGACTTTCGTAGTAGGGGAACTATTTTTATTTTATGTTCAACGTTTTTAATGCTGGTTCTGTACGCTATCTATATGTTGGAAAGCCAAAATGTTATCGTATTGTATGTCAGGTATGTCGTACTTTTTACTCTGATATTCCTTTTGCTTTTGTTTTTCATACCGGGCAAGGAAGAAAAAGATGAAAATTTGTGCAGTCCGTTGTTGAGGTACCCGCTTTTGTACGCGGTAATCTGTTGGATACTGGCAATAGCCGCAACTTTGGCGGTAAGTAACTACGCCGGTGTGGAAATTAAACTGTTTTAGAAAAATTTTATCGTTGTTCGGGTAAGGGGGCTTGATTAATCAAGCCCCATTTTTGTAACTTATTAGAAAAAAGGAAAATTTAAAATGAATAACTTTAACAGTAATAAAGAACCGCAAGAAACGGTTCGTCAAACTTTGTAACGCGTGTGGCGTGAAAAAGAAGATGAAAAACAATCATCTTATGTTGCTAAAAACTCGTTGGTACGCAACCTGCCGCGAAAAACATATATCAAAGATGATAAAAATTATGCATGGACTGTTCCTAATAAATACGATCACAGACCTGACAATATTTGGGCGCAAATTCATAATTTTTTAGTTATGAATAAAGAACATCCTATACAAAAACCAATTACTACGGGTAACAGATATACAGACATGAGTATTATGCGAACTATTGCTACGAAATTGCCTTATGTCGCAAAAGAAATAACAGCTTACAATGTCGGATATATGGGGGCAGGGTACTATGATAATTGGAAAAGGGCAAAAGAAGTAGCGAAATATCCGGAGGTGCCTGAATTCGGATATGAAAATAAATTTTTCTTGAAAGATAAATAATATAGGGTAAACTAAGCGGCGGGAGAAAATGCAGTAATGAAAAGTTTAAGCGATGAAGTTTTATTGTGGGGAAGTTTTATACTTATTGCTTTCAAAATAATTTTTTATTTTGACGGATATATATTGGTAGGAAATCCTATATCTTCCTATCTGACAAGCTTGTTGGAGATGGTTATTTTTGTTTTTCCGATTTACTTTATAATAATTCTGGTCGGAAGCAGATTTATATCAGGTATTATGAAGAATCATCCCCACACATGCTATTACTTGAAGTCAATAGGTTGGATCCCGTACGCTTATCTCATAGGAATTATATTTTATTTAATTTTATTTGATTATCTGAATCATTATAAATTAGAAAAAATATGGAATGCCTACTGGATAAGTGAAATTTGCATTGCTTCTTCTTTAGTTATTGCTTGGGTGCGTAAACATCCGAAATTTTTGGCAGAATAAAGATTGTGTTTTTGAGACGCTGTCATAAGTCGAGGTAAATATGGAGAATAAAAGAAATCAACCTGTAACCGGTTATGCAAAAGAAATAATGAAGATGTTATTTTTTATGGATGGTGTTTTTAATCAACAAATGTTTATAGCCGGTTTGTGTACTGTTTATTTTGGCGTAATTATTATCAACTCTTTATCGGTTCCGGTTTTGGTATATGCGGCAAATCTGTTGTCTGTTTATCCAATCTTGCTTCTAATTCAAAAACGGTGTCGTGATTTTAATAGCAAGGGTACGTTTTTTATCGTAATATACACGTTATTGACGATATTTATTAGTGCCGAGTATTTTACGAATGATAAGAGTACATTGCCTTTTTATGAGTATATCAGATATACGGAAGCAGTTATGTGCGCCATAATAATGCTACTGTTTTTTATTCCGGGAAAAGAAGAAAAAGATGAAAATTTGTGTAGTCCGTTGTTGAAGTATCCGCTTTTATATGCAGTAATCTGTTGGATATTGGCAATAGCGGCAACTTTCATCGTGAGTAATTACGCCGGAATACAAAGTTGAGTACTTTTTGAGGACAAATAATGAAAAAAATTGTATATAATTTGAAAAGTATTTCGGTATTTGTTTTAAAACTGATGTGTACGATATTTGTATTAAGTATACTATTTTTCGGACCGATGATTTTGTATTGGAATTGGGAAGAAAACAAAAATATCAACGAGTGTATGCAAAAGGGTGAAACATACGAAAAATGCTACGAATTATATAACTGGTAAAAATTCGTTATTTTAGAAAAGTTTTATCAACGGTAAGGGGCTTGAACAGTCAAGCCCCCTTTATCTGTTTTATATTCTTGTTGTTGAATTACCTTTGAAAACTGTGTTTGTGTTCTGAATACTACCATTGCCGTGGTTATTAGAAGCAACACCGTATTTCATTGTTCCCTGTGCATCTTTTACGCTTCGGGTATCTTCAATATGTTTGAGTAATTTTCCGTTGAAGTTATCGGAATTTCCGCCTTGTGATTTAACTTCGGAGCAGAAATTATTTACTTCATCCTTGGTCATATTTCTGACTTGACCGTTTTCGGAAATCTTAAATTCCAAATTACCCTTTCCGTCGGTGGTTACTGCACGGATTTCATCATTGTGAACCAGAACAAAACCATTATTTGCCTGGCGGAATTCCGTTTGTTCGTAAATTTTATAAGAAGCGGAATTTCCTTCAAATTCATGAGTTCTGACGGTAACTCCTTCCGAGTGTGATAAAACGGATGAATTTTGCAATCCGAGCTGTTGTACCGATGCAGAATAATCCTGGTATCCGCTGTGAGAAGACTCATAGGCGGCTTTCTCGGCTAAGAAGGTGTCGTGCGCTTGCATTCCTTCTTGTCTGAATTGTTCAAATTCGGCATTATTCTTATCAACGGCATCTTTATAATCCTGTTGAACATTATTCAAGTTCTCTTGGTAATCTTGGTTTACCGAAGCAACACCATCGGAATATTCTTTATTAACCGATTTCATAAATTCTTCATAATCGTTTTTAGCACCGCTGCTAAATGAATCATAACCGTTGTCGGTTTTCATTCCTTTTACTCTGTCGGCAAGAGATGTCCTTTGGCTTTCCAAAGATTGGCCGTTTCTTAACTTGTTCATTTCCTCTGCGGATAATTTAGTTTCTCCTTTAGGTTCGTTGACTACGCCTTCTTTAACTTCTCCCTTAACGGCTTCTTGCGCCGGTTGTTCTTGTATAATGGCTTGTCCGTTGTCATCATATCCTGCGGCGGCAGTTTCTTTAAGCATATTGTTCCATGTTTGGTAACGCTGTTCGGCACTTTGTCCTTCCGGCGCCAATCTGGTTTGGTTTCCGTCCGTAATATAAACTTTACCGTCTTGTTCGTACTCGGTTAATTTCAAATCCTGATTTTCATTATGAAATTCGGTTACGTTTAAGATTTTTGCACCGTCCGGAATATTGTTGTTGGTATCAATGTCGGAACGACCTTCGGATTCCATAATCTTGGCCTGACCGGTATCGGTTTTGACTTCCTGTATATCATCCTTGATTTGCACTTCATCGGTTTCAATTTCGCGATGAACGGTCGTTTCCTGACCGATGACGGCTTCACCCTTCATAATATCTTCTTTTTGGGTTTCAATGGTAGCTTTTCCGCCTTCGCCCTCAATCACAACCGTGTTGTTTTCGGAATCAATTTCGGGATTATCTTGCAAATACTGCTCGCGGGCGTTGTCTAAAGTTTCTTCCAAAGTATTGCCGAGTTTGGCTTCCACATTTTCGCCGTTAACTTTCAAATCCACGGTCGGTTCGGTTTCAACTTCCTGAGCCGGCTCCGGTTCAGGTGCCGGAGTATCATTATGTTGAGGAGCATGATGTTGCGGTTGGGCCGCTTCTTGTCCTCCGTTTTCAAAATGTTGATCATAATCATTCGGAATATGCAGACTGTCGCGCAATTGGTCAATTGATTGCAATTCGTTTTCAAACTCTTTTTCCATAGCTTCTATTTTTTGCAATTCAAGAGCCGATTGTTCCATAACGTTGTTTGTAACGGTCAATGTGTCGGCTAATGCCGTACCGACGAGCACACCGGTTAAATGTGCGGTGAAAGCCTTTCTGGCTGCTTTCCATTTATTACCGTCTCCGGCCTGTGAATAGGCCTCATGAGCTTTGGCAATACCCACACCCAAACCGCTGACTGCCAATCTGGTAAGGCGGGCAGGGGAATAAGAATCTTTCAGCCCTTGTACAACTTGCGAAGTATCAATGTTGCTGACATTGGCAATCTTGTCAACCATATTGCCGGCGGCATTTTTCATACCGTCCCAACTCAAGCTTTGGGCAGCGTTGTTCAAAGCATCTCCGGAAAGAAGCGAACCGGTCATATTGCCGAGCAATCCGGTGTTATGCAGTGCGCTTTTAGCCATGGCGCCGAAGTCTAAACTGGTAACTCCCTCCATGGCACCTATTCCGCCGTATGCCGCAAATCCGGCACTGACAACCATGGAAGCGATTTTTCCGCTGTTTTTCTTCAAAAACTTACCTACAGACAGTGCTTCCTCGCCTTTTTCTGCTTTTTGCTGTTTATATTCTTTTCTCAAAGCATTGGCTTGTTTGGCAACGGTAATTCCGGTATAAACCATAATACCGGTCGGGCCGGTCAGCGCGGAAATAGCGGTTGTTTTGGCAAAACCCCATAAATACGGGTGATCTTTACTCATTTTGGCGTCAAAATCTTTAACGCGCTTCAACATTTTGGTTACGCCGGTTTTCAGCTTAAATTCCTTGGCAAATTTTTTGGCTTCCTTGTATTGCGGAACCATGGTGGCGTTAATGGCCGGAGAACCTACGGATATCGGAGTTGCCTTACCTCCGCTTAAAGTATTGTTTACACCTTCAAATACCGCCTTGTAGCCGTCCTGAAGTTTGGCCATATGCTCCTGCCTTTCTTTAGGAGTCAGTTTGGTAATATCCTGTCCGGCTTCCAAAACCTTAAATCCGCATTGGTTGGCAACCAGATTATAGGTAAGGAAGGACATATTATCAATGACGGCTTCTTGCATACGTTCTTTGATTTTTTCTTTCGGAAGACCGTCTAAAGAGGCGTCCGTAACCAAATCTTGAATGGCCATGATTTTAGCCATTTCCTGCATACGATCTTTAAGCTGTTGACGCTTTTTCAAGTCATCTTCGCCCGGTTGGGCGTTTTCATCTTCCGGAGCTTCTCGGTCAATCCACAGATTGTCATAAAAATTGCGCAACCCCGCGAATTTATCCTCGGCATTTTCATCTTGAGGTACGGCGAACACATCGCCTAATTCATCGGCCGCCTCATCAATTTTGTTGAAGCGTTCGGCGATTTGTTCTTTATTTTCATCATTAATGGAGTCTAAAAATTCCTGTTTATCAACATCTAAGACCGTATCTTTAATGTCGGCATCTTCTTTTTCTTCTGTCGGGGTTTCTAATTCTTCTTCCTTGGTGTCGCTCGGAACTGTTCTTTCTTCTGTAGGAGTTTCTAATTCTTCTTGTTTGCCTTCGGCATCCAATGCTTCTTTGCGTGCATCAAGCTTACCTTTGAGCTCGGCGGCCATTCCGCTGTATTCCTCTCCCACATGAGAGGCGAAACTGCCTATTAAACTTTCGTAGGCAGACAATTGTTCTTTGGATATACCGTCCAAAGATTGTCCGGCCAATTCACTGATAAGAGCGTTGGCTTTATCGTATAATCCGAGCCATGCCAACTGGTGATCGTCATTACGATCGGCGGGCTCAATGCCAGATAATTCTTTTTGCAGTTCAACCAATCTCTCTGCCGCATAGGATTGCATAAGCCCTTCTTCATTGTTTGCCGGATCAATCCCGTCGATTTCTTTTATAATTCCGTCGTAGTCAATGTTATCGTTATCAGCCATAGAAATTCTCCATAAAGAAATATATATCAATTTCTGCCGATTTTAACATTATACTCGTTTTTTGTCAATTAATTCTTATTCCGGATATGAATTTTTTGCGTATTCCGTTTAATATTTTATTAAAACATTATATGATAGAGTAAGGACAGTTTGATGGAAAGTAATACTTGAAAACTGAAAAAACATTTGGCCAAGGATAAAAAATGTCTAAGAAAGTTTTGATTATATCAGCCAGTTTTCGTCCGAACAGCAACTCGGATACACTGGCGCATGAGGCTCAAAGAGGAGCTATAGAAACCGGTAATGAGGTGGAATTTATCAACTTAAGAGATAAAAACATAAATTTCTGCAAAGGATGCTCGGCTTGCCAGAGAACTTTGAAGTGTGTGATAAGAGATGATATGGACGAATTGATTGAAAAGGTGAAAAATGCCGATGTGCTTATTTTCGCCACTCCGATTTATTTTTACGAAATGAGCGGACAATTAAAAACGTTTTTGGACAGATGTAATCCTTTATATCCGACAGATTACAACTTCAGAGATGTTTATCTTATTACCACCTCGCAAGTTCCGGAAGACCATGCTTCCGATACCGCAACCACCGGTGTGCTCGGTTGGATAACCTGTTTTGATAAAGCCAATTTGGCAGGTATCATAATCGGTGCCGGTGTAGGTACCGTTGCCAACGGTGCGGAAGATATTTCAAGTCGTCCGGATTTGTTGGAACAGGCTTATGAACTTGGCAGAAATTTGTAATTCTTAAAAAAAGGATAGTCACTTGAAACGTTTTCTTTTTGGCTTTGCGCTGATATGCGGTTTGATTTTCTCTGTTAATACGGAAGCCGCGGTGAAGTATTTTACGCTTGACGGCGCAAACGGTAAATTATCGGCAATGATACAAACTCCCGATAAAGAGAACTATCCTGTTGTTATTTTAATGCATGGCTTTAATTCAAGCAAAAATATGCCTCTGTTAAGGGATATTGCCGATAAATTGGAAGAAAACGGTATTGCTACGGTGCGTTTTGACTTTAACGGACATGGGCAAAGTTACGGCAGATTTGAAGATATGACAATCCCGAACGAAATTGAAGATGCCAGCAAAGTTTATGAATATGTCAGTCATCTGCCGAATGTAACATCGATATCGTTATCGGGGCACTCGCAAGGCGGAGTTGTGGCTTCCATGCTTGCCGGAGAATTGGGAACGGATAAAATCAAAAGCGTTGTTTTGTTGGCTCCGGCTTCAATCTTGCGTGATATGGCCGCACACGGAGATTTGTTCGGCGTAAAATATGATACGGATTATTTACCTCCGTATGTTGATATTCCGGGATGTTGCCGTGTCGGACAAGATTATGTGGAAACCGCCAAAAACTTGCCGATTTACGAAACTGCCGCACGCTATAAAGGTAAGGTTTTAATAATTCACGGTATGGCAGATGATCTTGTTCCGTATTCCTACGGTGTTGAATATGATAAAATTTACACTAATTCCGAACTGAAGTTGTTACCGGGCTTAAATCATAACTTTGTCGGCAATGAAGACACGGTTGCCGAAGAAACTGCCGATTTTGTAAAGAAAAACACCGACAAATAAATTAACCATATTTTAGTTATTGCCGACTACAATAAAACAAATTAATTTCTGGAGAATTTCAATGAAAAAGTTTATAGCTCTTTTAAGCTGTGCGCTACTTGTTTTGAGTGCTTGCGGCAAAGATGAAGACGACAGCAAAGCACAAAATAACGTTGCTCCGGCACAAGTTCAAAAAGTGCAGGGTAAAAAGGTAAAAAAATCTAAGTTGTCAGATAAAAATGTTGCCGATTTCTTAGAAAACTTTGAAAAATATGACGATGCCCAAAAATACTATTTTTGCGCCGCCTTTGCCATGGGTGCGATGTCGGTTGCCAAGCCGGTTACCGCTTCGGCGATGGTCAACTACTTTATGGGAGTCGGTGTGGCAAAATATAATGTCGGTATTAATGAAGAAACATATAAGGCCTTTAATGCCGGTAAAAATACTTTTCGTCATGAAGAACAGGTTAATGTCATTTTGAAGAGAAAAATTTGCGAAAATATCATGAATGATGCCGCCGATTTTGCCCGTGAGCGTGATTACCGTATTTCCGATTTGGATAAACGCGGTCAAAAAGAAGTTGAAAAAGTCGTACGGATGATAAAACAAAAAAAGAAATAATGTAAAAAAAATCAAGCTTTTTAATCCCGAAGCAAATTTCGGGATTTTTTTATTTGACAAAATAAGATAAAATATGTTAAACGTTGACAAGTTTGTTTTTATAATTAATCCATAAAATTTTTAAGTATGATTTATGTCGGAATTGTCGGGGCACAATCTCCCCTCGGGCAGAAGGTAACTCAGTTTTTACTTCCCCAAAAAGATTTGTATCGTATAGTATTTTACGTTGATGCCGGTTACCGGGTAAACTCGCCGTCATTGGCCACTTATGCGAGTGTGGAAGCGGCTTTGTCGTTCAATCAACCGCCTACGTTGGTTATTGATTGCGATGATCCCATCACGGCGATTGACAGGGCTAAGACCTATCGTTTCTACGCGGTTTCTGCCATTATGTGCTGTACATGTATGCCATCCGAGTTGGACGACTTGCGTTGTTCCTACGTTGCCGAGAATCAACAGGCTCCGTCCTTGTTTATCACGCCGGATTACCGGCCGAGAGTTGTTCGCCTGATAGATTTCTATTTGAATGTTGCAGCTCGGGACAGAAAGGACGTTGATCGCTTTGAAATTGAGGTTGATCTTCCGCCGCTCAAGCGGATTAACCTGGCGCGCTGGTTGTATTTCGGCAGCCTGCTGAACGACAAATTTGGTATTGCCGATGCCAAGTACAGCGTAAAGGGTAACGTTTGCAACTATGGCAACGTGATTATCAAGGCAGTCAACAGTAATTTGCTGACCGGTAATGCCGAAAATGTCCAAGCACGTTTGTATTATGGAGAGAAGCGCTCTTTGTGCTATACCTTCATGAAAGTCGCAAGCGATGATTGCGCCAAGGAGGCACTGCAGGGGGTTGACCTGATGCTGAAATGGTTCGTTTCTCATCCCGAGGAAGTATCTTCCGGCAAGGTGTTTGTTGATCATTTGAGCAAAATTTTGCAAGAAAAAAGAAAGAATCTGCTGTAAGGCAGATTCTTTTTTTTATTATACCGTCAAGCAATATTTACGGTTATTGATATATACTTTTGTTCTATCCCCCCTTTTTTTGCGGTAAAACAGGGAATATTTATCCGCTAAAAGGAGATAATCATGCACAAACAAAATATTGCGGATTTTATTTTGTACGATATCAGTAAAAACCATTGCAAAGGCGTATGGGGAGTTAACAGCGGTATTATCAGCGAAGTTGTTGAGAAATGGAACCGTGATGTATATGTAACTCCGCGTACGCAAGTAAAATTTCATCATCAATCAAAACTATCTCATCCGATAATCAATTAAAATTTCAAGCTGTTAAAATGGCCACGTTTATAACGGCGGATTTACGATTATGTTTAAAATATCGTTAGAATTATTTTGATGAGGTTAAAATGCAAAAGATGAAAATTAAAGAATTTGCCAAACTTGAAGACAGTTTGATGTTTGCAAGCACGATTTATGAAAGTTTTGAGGCGTTGGAAGAAGTTATGGGAAAATTAAAGTTGGAGCGTCCGTTATTCTTGATTTATTTGGCCAAAAAAGAATTTGCCGATGCGGTATTCAAGGCGGCAGGAGAGAAAACCGACGAGCATCCGTATTTGGCGCAAAAGCCGCCGTCTTATGTTGAAATATTTAATCCCAATTATCACAATCCGCAATAAAAGATTCCTCCGAAAACTCGGAGGTTTTTTTATTAAATTTTAATTTATTGCCGACATAATAAACAACAGTAAACTTAAATAAGAGAAATTTGATGAGTTATATTGCTGAAAATTTACCGGCAGACAAACATTGTTTTTTTGGCTCGGAAGGCGGAGTTTCGGGCGGTAAGTATACGTCGCTCAATACTAATTTGAGCAGCCTTGACAGCGGCGATAATTTACGTTGCAACTTTGAAATCATCTCCGGTTATTTCAAAAAAACTCCGGAGAACATGTTTACTTTACGACAAAGTGTATCAAATATTGCAGTAGAAGCTGAAAATCCTTCTTGGTTCAAAATTGCCGCCGACGGCGCGGTTACCACCGATAAAAACATATTATTGGGGGTTAAAACCGCCGATTGCGCACCGGTGCTAATGGCCGATTATAAAAACGGAGTAATCGGAGTTGCTCATGCCGGTTGGCGCGGTGCCTATAAAGGGATTGTGGAAAATGTGGTAAAAATGATGTTGGCCAAAGGAGCCGAAACAAAAAATATTGCGGC
>Ga0310696_10009828_pt1 | contig 11035 bp, 14 predicted proteins | sample AusTroGonzalo_MG_4_FD_203885 | JGI IMG/M metagenome (GOLD analysis project Ga0310696, IMG submission 203885) | Bovine rumen microbial communities from tropical cattle in Woodstock, Queensland, Australia - Gonzalo_02 (v2) (version 2) | ecosystem: Host-associated > Mammals > Digestive system >...
AGGGGCGCCGAGGTCGTTCCCGACGTCACGCCGAAAGACCTCCTTTCGCTTGGTGCTTCGCTCCCGACGGGAGGCTTGCGCGACAGAAGGACGGGACAGCCCTTAATCATCAACGACTACACGGCGCTCGAGGGACGCGTGGCGAACAACACGAAGGTGCTGACGAGAACGCTACGCGAACACCAGCGTGCCCTCACACGCGAACTGAAACGGCAGAGGTTCAACGCATACATCGAACAACGGACATGATAGAACGACTCGACCAGCTCACGCTCAAAGACCTCATCGGGCTTTCGTGCGGCGAACGCTCCGTCCTCATCGTCGGCGACGAGAAGCCGACGGAGGCGGAAATGCTCGCGAGGGCGGCGAAAATCCTCGCAGAGTACAAGGAGACCGCCTCGCCCGAACAGGCGAAGATGGACGTGACGGAGGGGGAGGAGCTGACTAAACTCCAGATGAAGGAGAAATGCCTGCGGATCTGCCTCGCCCTCTGCGTTCAGGAGCGCCCCGACATGGCGAAGGAGGTTATGCTCGAACTCGACGTGCCCGAGGAGTTCCTCTCCGACCCCGAAAAGATAAACAAGCGGTGTCGGGCGATGCTCGACGAGACGGAGTACGAGATTAAGCGCATAGAGGAGCTCAACGGCGACAGGGCGGTGAAGAAAGCAAAGACGACCGACGACGTGCGCCGCGCCTGGATGTCGGAGGTGGCTTATGTGATGTCGACGCTGAAGATGGCGATAGACCCCGCGACGACGAACGCGGCGATATACGCCAACCTCGTCGCCCAGGCGAACGAAAGGAACAAACAGCTGGCGAAAATGCCTCCGATGATGGGCATGTTTATGTAGTTACTGCCATTTTTCCACTATATTTCCCTTTATTTTTGCGTAAATTTTCGGCGTAATTCCCCGAATTTTTACGCATTTTTTTTAATCGTAGGGAAAATTTCCGTACCTTTGTCCCCGACAAACGGTTAAATCGAATGATTATGAAAGAAAGCGAAACGCAAGAGTACGCCGAGTGCTTCTGGTGTGACAACATCGTGTCCTACGGGACGGACGGTCTAATCGGGCTCCTCCACCTCGGCTTTCCCCGATGCTTCATACTTATCCGCGACCTCGACGGCTTCGAGTTCTCCGACTTCGACGGCTGGCGGGAGAACCTCGCCGACATCCAGTGGCTCGACTCCAACGACAGGGGGACGCCGCAGGAGCGTGAGGCGGTCATCGTCAAGCTGTGGAACTTCTCGGTGCTTTACGACCGCATGAACGAGGAAGAATATTACGACGAGCTGATAGCGGACTACGAGGAGAGGAAACTGACGGGAGAATTGGATGAGGACTGACCCCCACATTACCCTACAATCAACCCTACATTACCCTACAATTGCCCATTGTAGGGTTTATTTTTGCCCGAAAACGCCCATAAATGCCCATTTTCAAGCCTAAATACGGACTATAAAAAGCTTTTTTATAGCCACTAAAAAACACCCAAAAACCGAACATTTAGGCGGCAAATCGTTACTATTTCAATGCAAAAACCAATAAACTGCTTGACAAATGAAAGGTATTTACAGGGAAATCCGCGCTTTGCGTGCGGAAATCGGGGAAATCAGCCGCCGTCTGTGCGGCCTGGAGTGCGAGATGCGCCGCCTGAGGCGCGACAAGCTCGACGAAACCATAGACGCGATGCGGCGGTCGGCGCGGGACATGCTGCGCCTCAGCCGTGGGCTTTGAGGAGGAGCTCGTCGGCGCGTACTTCTCGCTGAAAAGGGAGGCGAGGCGTTATTACCGCGACGAGAGGGCCGACGACCTCGCCGCCGAGACGGCGCTGAGGGCGCTGGAAGCCCGCGAACGATACGACGGGAGGCCGATGGTCGCGTGGTGCCGCGCCATAATGCGCAACCTTTGGCTGAACACCGAGAAGAGGCTGTCCTCAACCCACACCCAGCGGCTCGGCTGTTGGGACGGGCAGGGCGGGGAGGAGGCCGACCAGCGGGCGATAGTCGGCGACGTGCTCGCGATAGTGGAACGCATGAGGTTGAGGAGCGTGGCTGTGGACACGCTCGTGGATTTCGCTTCGGGCTACTCCGTCGAGGAGATAGCGGAGGCGAGGGGAGTTCCGGCGGGGACGGTCAGGCGGAGGATACACGACGCGAGGGCGATGCTGCGTGCGTTAGTCAAAGTTAAATAGACAAGTTATTGGGTTTGAAACCGTTAAAAATGGTTTAATCGGATAAAAAAGGGCGTTAAAATGAACCGACTTTGTTATATTATGCTTAACTTTATAGTGTAATAATTAACTATAAGTCAAACATTTAACACCAATTATCCAAATGAAAACTTCAAGTTATCGCGCAAGAGTCATGAATTTCGCGCACCACATCCGCAGGACAACATCCGCAACTATGGCGGACGCCATGAAGAAAGCCTGGCAACTCTACAAGCTCGCCAAGATGATGAGAAACGGCACCGTCAAGTTCTTCTACGAGAAAGTCGACGGGAGCGCCCGCGTCGCATACGGGACACTCCGCGACCTCCCCTCGGGAGTGACGGCGAACCGCAACGCGAGGAAGGCGCCCAACTGCGGGACAATGTGCTATTGGGACACCAAAAAGCAGGCCTTCCGCTGTTTCCGAGTCGAGAACTTCATCGCAATGGCGTTATGATGGCGACGTATATCGGACAAAACGACGGAGTGAGGGAAATCGTCCCCGCGAACGGCGGGGACTTCACTCCCGAAGAATTGGAGTCGCTTCTCGGGGGCGTTCCCGAAGTGATAGAGCTGAACGAGTACGAGGTGATGATTAAGGACGACGCGGCGGAGTTCTACAGGAACGAGAACCACATCGCCACCTTCGTTGCCAAGTGCAACGGCGCGATTAAGGAACGGGGTTTCATAAGCGGCGACGTGATTGTGTGCCCGAGGGAAATGGCGGCGCAAGTGAAAAAAAAGTGTATAAAGTGAAAAAAAAGTGTGTAAAGTAAAAAAAAATGTGTGCAGATTTGCACACATAAAAAATTATGCTTAACTTTGTGCATCAAAAGTCAAACAATTTAATTCAAGCAAAAATGAGACTGAAACAATTCACCGAAATGTCGCTTGAGGGAATGGAAATCCTCAACGCGAAGAACGCCGCCGATTACGTCGGCAAGCGTGTCCACTTTTTCTCCAAACAGTACAGCGCCAACTACGACAGCGAGGGCATAGGCGTTATAACCGCCTACGACCCCGAAGCCGAGCGCCCCTTCACATTCGAGGTGGAGACTGGCGACTCGCTCAGGTACGCTTTCAAGGGCTGGGACGACGACTACTGCATCGGCGACGCCGACCGTCCCGTAGTAATCAGGGAGCTATGAGAACGCTCTGCTATTCGGTGCGGCTCAAGTCGCTGCACTCCATAAGCGAGAAAGCCGTCAAGGCCGTAGCCTACGACGGAAGCGAGGCGATACTCCCGAAAAGCCACGTTTTCGGCGTGGACTACGAGGTGGAGAGGAGCGACGCGTGGTGGATAAGCGCGTGGATACTGGAGCGAAAAAGCCTCCAGTACAGCCGCCGCAAGAGCCGGTGGTTCGACGAGAACGGCAACCAACTGCCCGACGTGACCGTTGAAAAGCATAAGCCGGAGAAACGCGACGCCGTTTCAGACAACTCCATAGACGAGCTGAGGCGATGAACGACCTGCAACACCAGACTGAGGCGAAGGCGCACCTTTCCGAGTGGAAGGTCGGGGCGCTGTTCATGGAAGCCGGCACCGGCAAGACGAAGGTGGCGGTGGACATCGTGAACGCCTCGCCCTGCGACTTCGTGCTGTGGGTCGGACCCTTGCAGACGATACGGCAGGGACACGTCACCGCCGAAGTGGATAAGCACGGAGGCTTCAGGATGCCGAGCCGTTACGTCGGCGTGGAGAGCATAGGCGGCAGCGACCGCATTTACCTCGAAACGCTCGAAGAACTGGAGAAATACTCCAAACCCTTCGTCGTGGTGGACGAGTCGCTGAAGATTAAGAACGCCGAGGCGAAACGCACTCGGAGGCTGCTGGAAATCGGCAAGCGCGTGGAGTACAAGCTCATCCTCAACGGCACGCCTTTGAGCCGCAACCTGCTCGACTTGTGGTCGCAGATGGAGTTCCTTTCCCCCCTTATCCTCAATATGAGCCTCGCCGAGTTCAGGAACACCTTCTGCGAGTGGACGAGGGTGACGAAGACGAACGGCTACAGAACATACTCGAAGGAGTTCATAACGGGCTACGAGAACGTGGACTACCTCTACTCCCTCATACGCCATTATGTGTTCAAGGCGGACCTCAAGCTCAACATCTCACAGCATTACCGCACGTTGCGCTACTGGATAGACGAGGAGAGCATAGGGAAGTACGGGGCAATCAAGGAGAAGTTCCTCGAAGACGAGATGCTGGAGTGGCGCAACAACAACATCTTCCTGGAGATGACGCAGAAGATGCAGCACGCGTATTGCACCACTCCCGACAAGGTGGAGAAGGTGCGGGAGATTTTGGAACAGGAGGACGTGGATCCGTCCCGCACGATAATCTTCTGCAAGTACGTCGACAGCCGCGACCTCTGCGCCCGTGAGTTCCCCGACTGCCTGGTGCTGTCGTACCAGAAGGACAGCCTGGGGCTCAATCTTCAGGACTACAACGCGACCGTCTACTTCGACAAGGTGTGGGACTACGCGCTGAGGACACAGTCCACGCGGCGCACGTTCCGAACGGGACAGGAGCGCGACTGCCTTTACTTCGACCTTACGGGCAACGTGGGCTTGGAGAAACTGATAGACCGCAACATAGACAAGAAAGTGTCGATGTCGGAATATTTCAAGAAGGCGACGAAGGAGCGCCTGAAGGAGGATTTATGAACGTGTACGATGCTTTGATACGTCGGCTTGACTTCATCTTCTCCGAGTTCGACAGGGTTGTGGTGTCGTTCAGCGGGGGCAAGGACAGCGGCGTGCTGCTGTCAATCACGCTGGACTACGCCGAACGGACGGGCAACCTCGGAAGGCTCGCCGTTTACCACATGGACTACGAGGCCCAGTACACCGCCACGACAGAATACGTCGACAGGGTGTTCGGCTCGCTTCCTGAGGAAGTGGAGGGGTATCGGGTGTGCCTTCCCGTGAAGGCTCAGTGCTCGACGTCGATGTTCCAGGCTTATTGGCAGCCGTGGAAGAAAGAAGAACGGGAGATATGGTGCAGGGAGATGCCGACGGAACACGTCATAAACGAGGACAATTTCCCGTGGGGCTTCGACTACGAAATCAGCGACTACGAGTTCAACGTCAAGTTCGGCAAGGCTGTCTATCCCGACGAGAAGGTGTGCTTCCTCGTCGGCATACGCACGCAGGAGTCGCTGAACCGCTGGCGGACGATGAACAGGCGCATAGCGGTGAACGAGTACAAGGGGACTCGATACACCACCGTTATCACCGAAAGGCTCGTGAACGCGTATCCGCTGTTCGACTGGTCTGTCGAGGACGTGTGGACCGCAAACGCCCGCTTCGGCTACGACTACAACAGGGTGTACGACCTTATGTACCTCGCTGGTGTCCCCCTGGCGAAGATGCGTGTGGCTTCCCCGTTCAACGACTGCGCCCAGGACGCGCTGAAACTCTACAAGGTTATCGAGCCCGACACCTGGGGAAGGCTCGTCGGACGGGTGAACGGCGTGAACTTCACGGGACTTTACGGAGGCACGACCGCGATGGGGTGGAAGCGTGTGACGAAGCCGCCGCACTTCACCTGGAAGCAGTATATGTACTTCCTGCTCGACACCCTGCCCGAGGAGACGAGGAAGAATTACCTCTACAAGCTCGGAGTGAGCGTCAGGTTCTGGCGCGAGAGGGGCGGCTGCCTGTCGGACGAGACCATTGCCGAACTCCGGGCCGCCGGTGTCGACATCGAGGTGTCGGACACCACCAACTACAAGACTACGAAGAAACCCGTGAGGATGGAGTACCTCGACGACATAGACATAAAGGCGTTCAAGGAGATACCGACGTACAAGCGGATGTGTATCTGCATAATCAAGAACGACCACCTCTGCAAGTATATGGGCTTCTCGCTCACGAAGGACGAAATGAACAGAAGAAAAGCAATTCAGGAAAAATACAAGGACTTATGAAATCTCCAGTTTACGACATCGTGGCCATACCGATTGAGGACATACAGGCCAATTCTTACAACCCGAACCACGTCGCTCCCCCAGAGATGCGCCTGCTCTACGAGAGCATCAAGGAGGACGGATACACGATGCCCATCGTGGTGTACCCGATAGGCAACGGCAAGTATGAGATAGTGGACGGATACCACCGCTACACGACGATGCTCCTCCACCGCGACATCTACGAGCGCGAGGGCGGCAAGCTGCCGTGCAGCATCATAGACAAGGACAGGAGCAACCGCATGGCGAGCACGATACGCCACAACCGCGCACGCGGAAGCCACTCGATAGAGCTGATGATGAACATCGTCGGCGAACTGAAGAGGGCGGGAATGAGCGACGCGTGGATAATGAAGGAAATCGGCATGGACGCCGACGAGCTGTTGCGTTACAAGCAGCTGTCGGGTCTCGCCGAACTGTTCAAGGACAGGGAATTTTCAAAAGCTGACGAATATGAAGGGGAAGATTGACGGGGCGCTGTTGCGCTCGTGCAGGACTGAACGGGGAATGAGCGTCAGGGGCTTGGCTGAGGCTTCGGGCGTGAACAAGACCACGATACAGCGGATAGAGAGCGGCGAGGTGTCGCCCTCGCTCGCTGTGCTGGAGAAGATACTCTCCGCGCTGTCGCTCAGCCTTAAGATAGACGGTGGCGAAAGCGACAAAAACGCACATAATTAGTCGCTGACAATCAAGCAAATAATACTTATTCGCCGATTTTCCGCGCCTCAAAAAAAAAGGTTTTCGGGAAATCGGCTGATTTATTGTGTATTTTTGCGGATATGCTGACGAAGTACACGATAACGATAGGCGCGACGGAGCACGAAGTTCCCGACGAGTGCCTGAAGAACTGGGACGAGATAGCGTTCACGCTCAAGCGCACCGACTATTCGGGCGTGATGCGCTCGTTCTCCACCGAGTTTGTGTTCGTCGGCGAAATCCGCGACCTTCTTTTGGCGGAATACAGGGACAACGGCTTCGGAGCCTCCGCCGCCGTTACCGTTTACACGATTACCGACACCCACGAATGGGAGGCGCAGTTCTCCGCCGCCCTCGACTTCTCGACGATTGAGGACGAGAACGGCTCGCTGAGCGTGAACGCGCTCGACGACACCCTCGCCGCCAAACTGAAGAGCAAGAAGTCGCAGAAGTACGAGTTCCCCGTGTCGGAGTTCGTGACGGAGGATGTGGAGGTGTCGCGCATGCGGATAAACAACAACGGCTTCTACCGCTTCACGTCGTCGGCGATAAACGGAACCGCCGACCTCGCCCTCGACGCGGCGAACACCGACGTGACATCGACGCAGTACTTCGAGCTGACAGACCAGAACGGCTCCAACTCGTTCTTCGCGCAGCACAAGCAGTACGGAGCCACGATGAACATGAGGATAAGGGGATATGTGCGGTGCTGGCTCGACCCGAGACAGAAGGACTCCAGCCTGCACCATTACAGCACGATGCCCGTTTCCAAACTCCACCTTATGGCAGACACCGACACCGACCCGTTCAGCCCCGTCAGCTTGCAGTTTTTCGACGACAACATAACTTACAAGAGGTTCGGCGGCGTGACGAAGACGGTGTTCCTCAACGGCTCTGTGCAGTCCTCGCCGTTCGCGACCGTGAACGACATGGTCGCCGAGGCGAAACGGCAGTTCGGCGAAGTCGGCTACCTATACTACAACGGGCTTTTCGGAGTCGTCGGAACTCGGCAGAGCTACCTCCTCGACGCGTACTGGGAGGACAACACGGTTTACGAGCTGTTCAACGGCTATTGGCTCAACATGGGAGCGCCGAAGGACTACTATCAGGACAAGTTCGTCGACGGAACGGTGGTTGAGCCGCTCAACTTCGGCGCGGTTCCCGACCATTTACGCATCGCCTCGATAGACGGGCAGGGCAACGACGCCGCCATGACGTTCTCGGAAGGCGAGATGAACGTGTGGTGGGACGACCCCGTCGGAAGCGTGACGGTCTGCCGTTGCGTGCGCCCGCTCGACTTCGTCACGAAGATAGTGCGGAGCATAACGGGCGAAAGCACGGCGGTGACGATAGCCGCCGACACGGGCGGCGTGCTTGCGGGGACGGTGCTTCTCGCCGCCGAGGAACTGCGGCAGATAGAGGACGCGAAGATTTACGGCACGTTCCAGAACTTCGCCGACTGGATGGAGGCGGTGTTCGGCTACACCTACGCCATAGACGACGAGGGGCTTCACTTCGTACACCGCTCGTCGGTGTTCGTCGGCACCGTCGTCAAGGAGATAGAGAGTTTCCGCGACTTGAAATACTCCGTCAACGACGGGCTGATTTACGCCACCGTAGAGGCGGGCTACGCCAAGAAGGAGTACGGCGAGATTGACGGAAGAAAGGAAAAGAACTTCACGAATTACTACTCCACTCCGTACACGCTGACCGACAAGAAGCTGTCGCTTGTAAGCAAGTTCCGCGCCGACACCTACGGCATAGAGTTCGTGGCGAGGGAGAGCGTGAAGGAGACGAAGGACACGAAGTCCGACGAGGACGTGTTCGTCCTTTCCGTCACTTCGCCCTCCGACGGGGTGCTTGAATACACGCCAGCGAACAACGACGCGTACAGCCCCGAGACTTGCGTTGAGAACAACGGGGGCTACATCGCCGCCGAGGGCAACGGCGCGGCGCTCACGCTCACGATGACGAGCAGCGACGGGGCGAACGCGCTCAGCGACGTGGCGATAACGGCGGGCTCGGCGCTGTTCACCGCCGGCGAGATTGAGTTCACGACCGACGAGACAGGGATGCCGCCGAACCTCAACGCGCTCATACGCCTCGACGACGGGGGCTGGCGTTACGAGGGCTTCATCAAGGAGGCGAAAGCCAACTACGGGCGTGTCAAGGGCGTCGAATACAAACTGATAATCAAGAGCATCACAGAGATATGAAGATAAGTCCTTTCACACCGCTTCATTTCCCCGAAGCCGCCAACGGCTCCGACGGGCTTCCGTCACGCTACCTGCAGACGTGGGCGACGACGGACACCATACTCATAGAACTGCTCGCCAGCGGCACGGACACCATGCCTACGGGCACGCTCAACGACGCCCACACGGGCGCGGCGCTTTCGGTAATAGCGTTCTCCGACTGGTCGATGAACGCCTCCGAGCGCCTTTGGTTCGCCGAGCTGTCGGGGCTTTCCGCCGGTCACTACACGGTGACGGTGAACGGCGCGACCTGCGACGAGTTCCGCGTCACCGACGACGCGACCGCCCTCGCCAAGACGACGCTCATCCAATACCGCTTCCGCGACAACAGGCAGCGCGACGACGTGGTTTCCGTAATCAACGGCGTGCCGTACTACTTCTCGTGGCGAGCACCCGGGGGCTTCAAGGACGGGGGCTGGCAGTTCGGCGTGAGCAACGAGCAGTTCACGACGCAGAGGGAGGATATCGTGGAGCTGTACGCCAACGACTACACGCTCAAGACTTTCACGCTCGGCGGCTCGTTCGGCGTTCCCGTATGGTGCGCCGAACTGCTGAACAGACTCCTGACCTGCTCGTATGTGTTCTTCGACGGGCATAGGTACACGAGAAGCGACTCCGAGACACCGCAGATTAACACGCTCGTCGAGGGACTGGACTCCTTCGTGTTCACTCAGCTGCTGAGGAAGGCGCAGAGGATAGACCCGACTTTCGAGCCTCCCGTCCGAGCGCCGCTGCGTATGGTCGGCGACCTCGACGCGAAGATTTACAGGGGCGTTTACGACTCCGAGGAAGAAGAGAACATTAACCGTTTAATTAAATAGAAAATATGACTTCAGAAGAATTACAGACGATTGTGGCGGCTGTGCTTTCGGCGATACGCACCAACAGCCGCACGATAGACGCGCTGACCGCCGTCACGGAGTTGGAAAGCACCGACTGCTTCGAGGTTGCGGGCGGCAAGAAGGTGTCGTATGGGGTGCTGAGCGCCCTGATAGCGGCCACCGTCGACACGGGAAGCCTCGCCACCGACATCGCGAAGGCTACCCTGCAGAGCGTTTCGTTCAGCGTTGACGGCTCGACGGCGACGTTGAGCGTGAAACAGGCGGGCTACAACGCGGTGACTGCGAGCGTACCCGTAGCCACGAGTTCCCAGAGCGGGATAATAACGGCGACCGACAAGGCTCACCTCGACGCGGCGTACACCACCGCCAATTCGGCGGTTACGGCGGCGGCTACAGCCGACGGGAAAGCCGAGGATGCGGTAATCGACACGTTCTCCATCGCCTCAGGCGTCGGAGGCGTGACGGTGACGCTCAAACAGCACGGCTTCGAGGCGAAAACCGTTTCAATTCCGACCGCCACGACATCCGCCGACGGGCTTATGACCTCCACCGACAAGGCGAAACTCGAACAGCTGTCCGTGACGGAGGAGAACATCAACCCCGACTATCCGACGATGCTTGCCGTAGAAGGCGAAGATTACACCGTTCTTAACGATAAGAGCGGCGCATATAACGGCTCAACGCTCGACGACACGCCAGGCAACTACTGCGTAGTCGTTGAGTTCAGGGCGAAGTGGCTGTCGTTCGTGAACAAAAAGAGTGGTTACGGCGCATTGTGGTTGTACAGTGCGGAGCCTAACAGCAGCGACTATACCGCTAATCGTGTTAAAACTGTGGCGATGTCGGCGAGTTCGGGAAATGTCGGGGACGAAGCGGACAACATCAAGTACGCCATTATCGACATCGGAGAAAATATCGACACGTTCCGCTGTTGGTTCACGGAAGGTGACCTGGAGCCGGAATATGTGGTGTCGAAAATCGGCGGCAGCGACATTAAGGTAAACGCTTCCTATCGCACCGATGAAAACTTGTTCGACGCGGAACACAACGTGCCAGG
>Ga0310696_10009829_pt1 | contig 11035 bp, 19 predicted proteins | sample AusTroGonzalo_MG_4_FD_203885 | JGI IMG/M metagenome (GOLD analysis project Ga0310696, IMG submission 203885) | Bovine rumen microbial communities from tropical cattle in Woodstock, Queensland, Australia - Gonzalo_02 (v2) (version 2) | ecosystem: Host-associated > Mammals > Digestive system >...
CAGCCCGCATCTTCGTGATATTGTTCTTCGGGGCCACCTTGCGGAAGGGTATGCCCCAGTCCGTCAGCGCGTCCTCCCATATCGTGGAATCCCGCTTGACGCTTCCGGCCCCTTGCAGCCGTGCGCGATCCCGTGCGGCGGTCTGCGTCCCGTACCATTTGCGCAGCCGTGCGTCCTCAAAGACCACCTCGATTCCGTTACCCTTGTACGCGAGCCGTTCCGCGAGTTCCTTGACGCGGAGCAGGGCGGCGTGTACGGGTAGGCTGGTCACTTCGAGAAACCGCTGGGCGGTGGTGTCCCATACCGCGAGGCCCGTGCGCGTGCCGACATCAATTCCGACCGCGATTGCCATAATCTTCGTTTTTGAGCAGTACGATAGCCGCGAGGGTTACAAGTGCGGCGGCGATAATCAGAAGGACACCCGCCCAAGTGCCGAGGGTGCGCGACACCAGCACCGCGAGGGCGATTCCCGCGAGTACGATGCAGAGGGCCACCGCTGCGAGGGCGGCGTATAGTAGTACGGTTTTCGCTTTGTCGTAGTCCATAAACTTTGGAATTTAAAGGAGGTCGGGGGCGGGCCGCTTTTCGCCCCCTTGCTCCAACCTAACTATAAACTATATCGTTACGCGCGGCCATTATCGTTTCGTGACTTCATAACCACGGGCGCGTAGCATCTCGGCCAGTTGTTCGTCGCTCTGCCGTGCTGCCGCCTCGCGGAGCCTTAACTTTGAATCGTGCTGCTTCTTTGCCATACACGGCTTGCAGTAGCTGCTCAGTCCGTCATACCTCGCCCCGCTGCGGTGGAATTGCTCATTCGGGAGGATTTGCCCGCAAGCGGGGCAATACTTCATCCCTTCCGGCACTTCGCGGTGGCGGCGTGGTGCGCCTATCTTCCCGCCCTTGCGCCGTTCATAGAGTTCGCGGCCATAGGCGTTGTGGCACTCCTTGCAGTCGGACTGGTAGCCGTCCTTCGCTGCGCTGCATCGTCCGAAGGCTGAGAGGGGGAGCGTCTTTCCACAACGGATGCAGACCTTCATCCCGTCGGGGGCCGATTTCGGCTTGTTCAGCCGTTGCGCCTCGCGGTACTTGCGCATATATTCGCGCTTCCGCTGGCGTATGTCCTCTGCCCGTTGCTGCTTCTTGGCTGCTTCCACTTCCCGCTTCTCCAGCCGTCGCGGTCGTACTGGCGGCGGGGTGTCGTCCTCTCCGCAGAAGCAGGGCCGGACGGAAAGGGCGTTCACGAAGCCGTGCATCGGACACCAGCCGTCCGTCTTGCGCATCCTCACGCAGTTACCGCAGTTGTGGTCGTTACTCATACGCCTCGTCAATGATCGCGTCGGCGAAGGTCTTGGCGCGTCGTGCCGTGAGGTCAGCGATGTCGGCCTCGCTCATATCCCCATAATCGTCGGGGATAATTTCGGGCGCGATGCGGGCCATAATTGCGGCCCTTTCCTTGCTCTCGCTCCCGTCGGTCTTTTCAATCTTGGTTTCGTACTCCGTTGCGATTGCGTAGGCGAGTTCGCAGACGCGCCTTGCAATCACATCGTCGGGAAAGGTGTTCAGTTCGTTGCCCCTGCATCCCTGCGCGGGGAACTTGTGCTGCGCCGCGAAAATGACGGCGGCAGCGGTCAATGCTTCGGTTGCTTTCATATCCGTGTAAATAGGGTTGATTCCTTGACGCTCACGCCTTGACAGTCCACCACGATTTCCGTGTGGGGCGTGTAGTTCTGCATCAGCCACTCTTGCAGCGGCGCAGCCAGTTCGCTCAGTTGTTCGTGCTTCGTGTAGTCCATATTACATTAGTTTTTGGAGTTCGGCATAAAGGGAAAGCAAATCATCCTCATATTGTTTTTCGTCTATGGGATTGACGCCGATAGCAAACTTTAATGCCATCATCTGCTCCTCGCTGGGCTTCCAATGGGGCTGTGGACGGAGGGATTTGAGCCAGTTAAGCATCTTATCTCTTGGGCACAATGGTTCATATAGAGAATTAGCTACTATATCCACCATAGCATCAAGCATCTCCTCATCCTCCTCGATCCACTCATCAGAGGATTCGAGAAGATACTTGTAAAGTCTTTCCGCTGCCTCTTGTGGAGTATGTCCGTCCCATTCGTCGGCAGTTTCTTTTTCTGGAATCTGAAACAAATCCCAATCTTTCAATTCATAGTGATTTGAAATTTGTCCAGTAGGAAGTTGTGCCATTACGACGAACCAACCGCCACCAAAACATTCTTCTCCAGTATGATGCTTCTTACTTTTATGTACCCATTCTTTAGGTAAAAGATTGAAGAATGCAGCATTATAGAGCATCCGATAATAGTAAAGTTCATTGAAGGTGTGATAGCCGTCTGAGATTTCTCCCTTATCTTCTGGCTCTTTCTGCTTTTTGAGCCAAGCGGTTATTTCAGCATAGGTAAATCCAGTATGGCAAAATTCTTCGTCTTTGATGCACCCGCCGAATTGTTTGACTAATGCCTTCCTTATCCTCTCATCCTCGCTCTCGGCAAGTTCGGGGAAGATAGTTTCAATATCTCGTATGCTACTCGCCCCTTCGCCAAGATTGCAAAGTATTGCTTTTGCGCGTTCCAGCGATTCTTTGTATCTCTTTTCGTAGTCCATTGTGTTCGTTTTTAATAAATTCTGTATTTCCGAATTTTTGGGGAAACGGGGGCGGGCCGCTTTTCGCCCCCTAAACCCCAATGAAAAGACAGTTGTAGATAAATTGCGGCCATAGTCGTTTATTCGTTGTCGTTATACCCCCGCGCGAAGGTTCCGTGCGTGACGCTCACGCCCGCCGTGACAATCGTTGCGGGGGCCGTGAAGCAATACCAGCAGCCCGCGTCGAGGTGCGTGCCGCCCTGCCCCGTCAGCCAGCTAACCGTGTACTCCCGTTCCGATCCCGTTGCGGACTGAGGTATCAGCCCCGCCGTGCATCCCGCAATCTGCGTGGACGGCTTGACGAACACCACCGCGAGGTCGCCCCCGTCGGGGAAGATAGGCAGCGCGTCCACCATATTATCGTAACGGATGCGGAAGGCCCGCGTCGTCTTGCGGTCAAGGATTAGGGCGTAGCAGGTCGGCGTACTGGTAAGCGGTATCGTGGTCGTCTGCGTCGTCACTTCTACCGTCTGCGTTACCGTTGCGCAGGGCGTGGTATAGACCGTTCCCAGCGGCGATGTCGTGTGCTGCGTTCCGTTGATGTCTGCCGTCGCGGTGTACGTTCCCACGGGGAGGTACACTTCCGTTCCGGGCGTGGCCGTATAGACCTTTGTCGCGTCGTCCGTCCGCGTCAGCGTGATAGGGGCGGTTCCGTAAGTCGTGACGGCATCCACGGCGGCTTGCAGCGTTTCGTCGGATGCTTTCGTCAAGGCTCCCGTCTGCGGGGCTTCAAGGGTAAAGCGCACGGGGACGAGGGCGGTTTTCTTCTGCGGTTCGTAACCTTCGTAGTTGAGGCAGGAGGCGGCCATTAAAGCCGTGAGAATAAAGGGGATGGTGTGTTTCATCTTCTTGTTTTTTTAATGGATTTTTCGTAACTTTATATCCCTGCCTCTTTCGGTTCGTAGTTCCGGCACTCCAGCGGCCACCGCCGTTGGCGGTAGTACGGCTGGTAGTCGCAGGTGGCAAAGACCGCGCTCCCGTCATAGGCTCGGTATTCGTGCAGCACGGGCCGCTCGTGACGGCAATCCTTGCAGCACACTTTGGCGGGAGCGATGGTCTTTCTGCGTGTCATTTATTCACTTCTTGTTATGCGGCAATACCCGTATCCTTTCGGCTTTCGGCATACCCCTTCGCGGTCGCGCCATTGGCATCCCGTACATAGGTTGTATCTCATATTATGCGGATTTTACGCTCAGTATATCGGCGGCCATATTCATCAGCGGGGCGCGGTCGATGATGCGGTAGTAGCGGTAGCCGTCGCATCTAAAGCAAGTCAGCCGAAGGGCCGCTGCCGCCGCATTGATGGCATCCCGTACCGCCTCGCGTGTTTCGCCCGTATTCCGTACCATAGTGCGCTCTATGTCGGAACGCTGGCAGAAGCCGTCGGCCTTGCGTACACGCCCCGATAGGGTCACGTTCATACCGTCTTGCATCGGGATTCCTACGCGGTTGTAGGTTCGCGTCTGCGGTATCTCCGGCAGGGAGGCTTGGACGCGCTGCGCCTCGGCCTCGCGTTCCATTTCGCTGAATAGATCGGGGCCGGGGAGCGATACGAAGATGCTGCCGTTGCCGCTGCGCTGGACGGGTTCGCGCCTCTCTACCTCGCGGGCTTTCTCGGCCAGCACTTCGGCCTCGATTGTGTCCGCGAGGTAGAGCAGCCGCTTGGCGATGTCGCGTAATTCTTGCGGGTTCATAGGTCAGAAGGGCAAATCCTTTACACCATCTTCGTAGGCTTGCTCGGCGCGGCTCTTTGGCTGCTGCCGTCCTTGACGCATAGGCCGCCCGCTCCAGCCTTCCCCGCTGCCCGTGTCCTCGCGCTTCTGCGCGAAACTTTGCACTTGCCGTGCGAGGATTTCCGTCACTTGATGCTCGGCCCCTTCCTTGTCCGTCCACTTTCGGTACTGGAGTTTTCCGAAAACGTGTACAAGGTCGCCTTTGTGGATGTACTGCGTGGCGAAATTCGCGGCTTGTTTATAGACCACGATGTTGTGCCACTCGGTACGCTCCTCGCCGTTGTACTTTTCGCTGGTGGCGATGCTGAATGTTACGACGATGCTGCCGTCTTGGAGGGTACGGGTCACGGGGTCTTGCCCTACGCGGCCCACGATGTTCACTTGATTTAATGATGCCATAATAGTTTGGATTTAGTGTTGATTAGTATTGAATTTTCACGGTCTTAACTCCGGCGCGGTGGCACGCTTCGGCATACGCTGGGACGAATGTGTTCATATCCACCCACTTCTTTTCGGCCATATGCTCCAGCCAGTTCTCCGCGAGGCGTTCCTTTTCGATGTAGTAGCCGTTCTTTTTGTGTTCAAGGTCGCCGCGATCCGATATGCGCCATTCGGGTTCCCATTTGGGCCGCGAGTTGCGGAGGCGTTCAAGGAAGTCGTTCATCGTTTCGATGCGGAGCAGGGATTCGTGGATGTTGCGTTTGGTTTTTTCCATAGGTCAAAAAGGGAGTTTATAGGTTGTATCTTCTTCTTCGTCGTCAGTAAGCGACTCTTTGGTTATCGTGTCGTTGATAGATGCGGGTTTCGCCTTCACGACTTCCGGCTCCGGCTGAGGCTGCGCCCCGTCGGGCATTAAAATGTCGATTTCGGTAAAGTCCGAATATGACTTGTTAGGCCGGACACGGACGCAGATGTCGCGCTTGTACTGGCGGTTTTTGCGTACCCATATCAAGATGTCACGGAGGCCCGTAGTCGGCTCGATGGTCGTGTCGTTCTCCAGCATCATAACGATGTCCGCGTCCTGCTCGATTGCGCCGCTATCGCGGAGGTCTTGCAGTTCGGGGGCGCGGTCTGCGCGTACCGAATCGCGGTTCAACTGGCAGAGCATCACGATAGGGATGCGCAGCCGCTTCGCCGTCGCTTTCAGTTCGCCCGTCATCTTGGCGATTGCTTGGTTCATATTCTCGCGGTAGCTGGTCGTTACGTTCATCAAGCCGAGGTAGTCGATGAAGGCTATCTTGCAGTTTCCGGCCCTCACGTTGATGGATATGCGCGAGATAATTTCCTCGATGCTCCGGCTCTCGTCGTTCACGTAGATAGGGAGGCCGCGCAGGGGAGCCGCCGCATCTTTGTAGGCTTGGCCGTAGATGCGTGCGAGGTTGATGTCCGTAGGTTGCACGTTGCCCGTCGAATAGAGCAGACGGTCGCCAAGTTCCTCATCCGTCATTTCCAGCGAATAGATCCCGACGGGGAAGCCGTTGGTCGCCGCCGCCTTTGCGAACTTCATCATAAGGGCGGTCTTGCCTACTGAGGGACGCGCCGCCAGCACGATAAGCTGCCCCGGCCCCCAGCCTTGATACGTTTGGAAGTCAAGGGCCTCAAACCCCGTCGGGACGCGGTATAACTTGCCCTCTTTTGCGAGGCGGTGGCGTTCCTCCAGTTGTTCGCCTATGCGGTCGAGAATCGTATCCAGCGGCACTTCCTTCGCCATAGTATTCTGCCCCTGCACTTGTCGGCTGAGGCTTTCCGAAAGGGCGCAGATGTCCTCGCCCGTTCGGCTCGGCTCCGTCGTCGCTTTCAGCATCTCGATTGCCGCAAAGTAGCCGCGTCTGCGTGTGGCCGCGTCGCGGAGCAGGGCCGCGTGCTGGATTGCGGTTCGCTGGGTTCCTCCGAGGTTTCCGGCGGCCACGCACTCGTTGATAAACGTGTCGCCGCCACGGTCGAACATCGTAGTCATATCCACGACCTCGCCACGGTTGAACATCCCGACGATTGTATTCCATAGGCCCTTGCGTCCGTCGTTGGTAAAGCACTCCGCGTCGATGAAGCGCATCGCGTCGCCGATCGCTTCGGGAGCCGCCACGATGTCGGCCAGCACTTGCCGCTCCAGTTCCACGGTCTTTGGCAGCGGGAACTCTTGTAGTGTTATGGTCTTAGTTTGCTGCATCGTAATAGGTCATTTCTCGATTGATAAGGTCGCCTATCGTCATAGTCTTGCGTGTACGGCTGCGCTGGGCGGTTATATGTTCCACGCCTCCCCAGTCGGGGCGAATCGCGCCCCAGTTCTGCGTGGGCCGTACCATAAACGCCACAACATCGTCAACGGTCACGCCCTGCATCTTGCATATAGTATTGATAGATTCTATCAGTAGGGTGTAGGCTTTCTGCGAGTTGTTGAGGCCCTTCCGCTTGCGAATTTCCAGCAACTTGTCCACGTGTTCCTCAGTCGCTCCGGCATTGATAAGCGATTCCTTGAAGGAGAATTTTTTATCGTTCTTTACGCGCGTGCGCGTATCGTTCTCTATATTATTATCTATATTATCTTCTATATTATTATGCGCAATTTTTGCGCTACCACCCGGACAATTTTGCTCTACCCCCTGCGCAATTTTTGCCCTACCCGTGCAATTTGCGACATACGTACACTTTCGCACGCCGCCCTCGACCGTTACCCGTTTCGTGATAAGGTCTTTCTTTTGCAGCGTGCTAAGTGCCGCGTCGATCGTGCGAAGTGACGAGCATCCGCACCAGTCGGCAAGATATTGACGGGAGCCGGAGAACACTGAGTCCCCGTCCTGCGAAAATCCGTAGATAATAGCGTACACGGTCTTTTCGACAAGACTGAGGCCCAGTTCGTTCATCCAAGCAAGAATTACGATGTAGTTGTCCTTTTTCATAGGGTGTTAATGGTTATTTGATTTGGAGGCTTTGGTTTTCCTCCAAGTGTGCGCCGCAGTCCTCTCCGGCCTTGATATGCGCCTTTAGGTCGGTCTTGTTTACCGTGGTCGTTACCTTGATGCAGTCCGCAGGGACTTTCGCCTCATCGTCCACGACAACCCGCTCCGACTTGCGGAGGCTGAGTTTCATCGTATCCAGCTCGACCTTCGGCTTGCCGAACAACTGCATCGCATCGACCAGCCGTTCCTCCATACGGGCCACGGCGTTCTCCGCGTACTTCTTGATGCCGTCCAGCCGTTCCTTCTCGGCCTTGACCGCGTTAATCATAGCCTTATAGCGGAGGATGGCGAAGCCGTAGTCGCGTGACTTCTCGACGAAGTTGGTTTCATTGACGGCCAGCAGGGCCTCGATTTCGGGCGTAATCTCGCCGCCCGTTTCTTGCAGCAGACTCTCGATTTCCCGCTGCTGCTCACTAATTGCGTAAAGGGTCAATTCCATTGTGGTAGGTATTAAAGGTTGTTATTTATCTTGTAGTCAATCACGGCTTGGTCGAACTCAGCGATCTCGGCCTCTCCCGCGTGGGTCAGTCCTATCCACGCGGTGCGGTACGGTCTGCCGCCGGGGGTCTTTAGGCCCTGGGCCTCTCCCGCGACATACTTGATGTATTTGTCCTCGGGGACGGGTTTGTACGCCTTTTCGATTTCGGCGTTTACCGCGTCGCGCTGGGCGTTGTCGCTCTCCAGCGGCAAGTCCTCTCCGGCATAGACGCAGAGGCCGAGGCCGTGGCGGGCCAACGCTTTTGTCAAGCTGCGCTGGATGCTCTTGTTTACATCGAAGGAGGTCACGCGGGCCAGCGGGATAGACTGGTTGCGGTTATCCATTACGGGGAGGTATTCGATTAACTCTATGCCCTCGATCGTTACGCCCGTCTTGACCCAGCAAGTGCGCCCGTCCGTGTGGTAGTTGAGGCCGTCGGCGTTCTCATAGACTTTGAACGATGCTTCGGGGAAGGCGCGTTTTGCGAAATACCACGCCCACGCCCAAGACACATACGAAAGGCCGTTCTTTTTCTCGACCTTGCCGCTTACATCAATCGCGGCCAGCGTTGCGAATACGTTGCTCTCCATAGCCTACGCCTCCACGGTTTCGGGTTCACGTTTCACTTCCTCCAGCGGGCCGAACTCGACCTCGTTGGCCTTGTCCTGCGCGGCCTTGTATCCGGCCACGTATCCGATAATGTAGGCGATAGCCTCAAGTGCTTTTTCGCCGTCGCAGCCTTCGTCCAGATTGAAGGAATACGTGAGGATGGTATCCTTGAAGTCGCTGCTCCAAAGGTACAGCTTGATGTCGCCGCTGGAGTTCAATTCTCCGTAGAAGTGGAAGTCGCTGTTGCCGTTGATAGTGCGCCGCGCGTGGCGCATCTCATTGTAAATGGTGGTAATCATTGGGGTATTGGATTAATTGTTCGATGTTTCCGTGGATTCCGTCAGCAGGGCGTAGGCCAGTCCTCCGGCGGTCAAGAAGGTAAAAAACTGGTGGGTTGCGCCGCAGATTACTGCGACCAGCGCGGCGATGGCGAGTGCTGCCAGTAGCAACGCGCAGAGGTTGATTTTCTTTTTCATTGTGGTACTAAATTAGGTTTAACGGTTCTTGTAAACGAGGTGGGCGGGTTCGTATGATTCGGCCTTCCACGAAAGGATGTCGATTACGCGGTAGTAGCGGGTTCCCGTGCGTCCGTTGCCTACGCGGACGGGTTTAATCAGTCCCCCTTCGACTGCTTCAATGAAGGGTTTACCGTAAACCCGTCGCGCTTGGCGGTCGGATATTTCGCCGTCCGTGAGGCCGAGTTGCCTCAGCGTTTCCGTGACTACTATCTGCATTTCGTAACGGTTCATACTTACGCCTCCCGTGTGATAATAAAGCCCCGTTCCTCGCGGCGGCGGTTAACCTTGTAAATGCGTCCGAATAAGAGGCCGAGTTCGCTGGCACAATGCCGTGCGCTATTCTCGGAATACTCGTCCATCGAAACGAACATCCCTTCGTTAACGGCCAGCGCGATGATGCGCTGACGCAGGGAGTTGGGGTTTACGTGGATTCTTACCATTTTTTATTAATTTTGCTTTGTATTTATTTCACGACACAAATATAAAACAAAAATTTTATTCCACCAAAATTTTCGGTTTATTTTTTTGAGAAAATTTAAAATAGTTGCTTTATGGACGGAAAAAAGATAAAGGAGGCCGTCAAAGCCGAGGGGAGAACCCTCGCCGACCTCGCGGCGTTTCTTGATATGTCGCCGCAGAACCTCAACGGACTTTTGTCGAAAGATGATATTAAGACGGGGACGCTGGAGCGTATCGCCGAGTTCCTAAACAAACCAGTATATGCTTTCTATGATGCAGAGCCGCAAACAACCGCACCCAGCGGGGAGCGCGTTCCGCTGATACCAGTTGAAGCACACGCCGGACACCTCAGCGACTTCGCGGATGCCGTCAGCGACTACGACTGCGAGAAGGTTGTATCGCCCGTGCGCGGCGCATCCTTCGCCATACAAGTGACGGGGGAAAGTATGGCACCGGCCTATCCCTCCGGCGCGAAAATCCTCTGCCAGCGCGTAGATGAAACGGCCTTCATAGAGTGGGGGCGCGTGTACCTACTCGACACCGTGAACGGCGCAATCCTCAAACAAGTGCGCAAGGCAGACCGCCCCGATCGCGTGGTCTGCTGCTCCCTCAACCCCTCGCCGGAATATGCACCCTTTGAGGTGGATTGCCAGCACATCCTCGGCTGGTATCGCGTCTTGATGATTATGTCGCTGGTATAGTTACAAATGACTTACAAATGGTTTACAAAAGGATTACAAAAAAGGGAGCCTTGCGGCCCCCTTTCCATCGAACACTATAATCCGTGAACTATATGACAAATAATCCCGTCGCAAATATACGGCGGGATTTTTCTATTCTTGCTTACCTATCTATTAATATAAGGAAGTCGGCCAGCGGAACATCGAAAGCACCCGCCGCGAAGCGTCCGCAATCCTCTCCCAGTCCCGCTCAGCGTATATGTCCGTAATGCGGAAGTCCCCAACGTGGCCGAGGGCTTCATCTACGGTGGCCTTCTCAATGCCGAGCCGCCGCGCATACGTGGCCCAGCTATGACGGCAAGCGTAGTACGTGAACGGAGGGAAGCCCCGCGCCTCGCACCACGACCGCAAATTGCGGTTGACGGTCTGCCCAGCTATGGCCGCATCCTTGCCTAAAGACCTCAGTACGGGCAGCCACCACGACGCGGAACGGCCAGCCCCTAAACGGGCGAGAAACGGCCCTATTTCCGGCGGTACGTAGCAGCGGATAAATGCCCCGTCCGCACGGCGATTGCGCGTCTTGCGGCGATTGTAGCCCCACCAGCAACCGCGAGGCGGCACGGCCTCCCACAAGTCCGCAAGATTGGCTCCCATCAACGCGAAACCCACCACGAAGATGTCAAGCGACCGACGCTGCGCAGGGGTGCATCCGGCATCGTCTATCATCGTCTGCAAGACCTCAACGGGCAGCGGCTCCTGCGCCGTAGTGGGGCGCGGGGGTGTCATATCCAGCTTGCGGAACGGACTGCGCGGGATCAAGACCACGCCCGCGTCCTCGTCGTTGTACCTATCCTTCGCCCCGTCGTAGATATGGCAAAGATGCGCGAGATAGTGCGGCGAGATTTTCCCCGTCCTCGGCTTGCTGCTCTCCACCACGCGG
>Ga0310696_10009830_pt1 | contig 11034 bp, 10 predicted proteins | sample AusTroGonzalo_MG_4_FD_203885 | JGI IMG/M metagenome (GOLD analysis project Ga0310696, IMG submission 203885) | Bovine rumen microbial communities from tropical cattle in Woodstock, Queensland, Australia - Gonzalo_02 (v2) (version 2) | ecosystem: Host-associated > Mammals > Digestive system >...
AAAAATTGAAGATTTACATGTTTCCATCAAGGGAAGAGAGATATTAAAAGGGGTGAACCTGACGGTGAATGCCGGCGAGGTGCACGCCATTATGGGTCCTAACGGTACGGGCAAGAGCACGTTGGCTTCGGTGATTGCCGGCAAAGAGGGCTATGAGGTCACCGGCGGCTCCATCCTGTACAACGGGCGCAACCTGCTGGACCTCTCCATTGAGGACCGCGCCCGCGAGGGCATTTTCATCGGATTCCAGTATCCCGTGGAGATCTCCGGGGTGAGCATCGCCAACTTCATGCGCACCGCCTTGAACGAGATCCGCCAGTACCGCGGCCTCGACCCCCTCAACGGGGCCCAGTTCCTCCGGCTGATGAATGAGAAGCAGAAGGTGGTGGAACTCACCGACAAGCTCAGCACCCGTTCCGTCAACGAGGGTTTCTCTGGCGGCGAGAAGAAACGCAACGAGATCTTCCAGATGGCCATGCTCGAACCGAAACTCGCCATCTTGGATGAGACCGATTCCGGTCTTGACATTGATGCCCTCCGTATCGTGGCAAATGGTGTCAACCAGTTGAAAACCAAAGACAACGCCACCATCGTCATCACACATTACCAACGCCTGCTCGACTACATTGTGCCCGATGTGGTGCATGTTCTGTTTGACGGCAGAATTGTGAAATCCGGTCCCAAGGAGTTGGCTCTGGAACTTGAAAAACGGGGGTACGACTGGATTAAAGAAGAATACGAACAAGGAAAACTGCGTTAGGATGAAATCATTCACTGATTATAGCCAGCAGATGCAGCGGTACCACATTCAGTCTACTCCGGACCCGTACCGCCCTGTGAAAGAGTATTTCCAATGCCAGGTCAGCAATATGGGCTCCGAGATGCTGCCCATGCTGAACGGCTGGTACGTGCATGAGGGCGAATCCCTGACCACTTATCCAAACGGTGTGATTGTTGGCAGCTTGAAGGCCGCGCTGCAGCTGTATCCTGAGCTGGTGAAGCCTTTTCTGAATGCGCAGGAGGATGATGCCGACCCGCTGATGGCCAGCAACGCCCAACAGTTCACCGATGGCGTTTTCCTGTACATTCCCGACAACGTGAAGGTGGAGAAACCCTTCCAGATTGTCTCGTTAGTCAACTCGCGGGAGGACCTGCTGGTGCAGAACCGCAACCTCATCCGCGTGGGACAAAACTCGGAAGTGTCTGTCATACAATGCGATGATTCCACCCGATACGGCAAAACCTTCCTCAATGTAGTGACGGAAATACAGTTGGCCGAGCATGCGCAGTTCCATTATTACAAAACAGAGAACAAGGAAGCGGAATCGTTGCTGTTTCATCATCTGTATGTCAACCAGCAGGCGCACTCGCTGTTTCACAGCAACGCCATCACCTTCAATGCGGGGTATGTTTGCAACAACATCCGCATCAACCTGAACGAGCCTTTCGCCGAGGCCAACCTGTACGGACTTTATCTGGTGGACAAGAACCAGCATTGCGACAACCGCATCCGGGTGGTGCATCACGCGCCCGACTGCAAGAGCCGCCAGCTGTACAAGGGCATCATGGACGATGAGGCGCAGGCCGGATTCCTCGGCCATGTGGTGGTGAAACCCGACGCGCAACGGACCGTCGCCCTGCAGACCAACCGTAACATCTTGCTGACCGACAAGGCCAAGATCAACACCAAGCCCTTTTTGGAGATTTACGCCGACGATGTGCAGTGCAGCCATGGGGCCACGGTGGGGCAGTTGGACGATGAGGCACTCTTCTACCTGCGTTCGCGCGGCATCGCATTACGCACCGCCCGCAAGCTCCTGATGTTCGCCTTCGCCAACGAGGTGGTGCAGTTTGTGGAAATACAGGCCCTCCGCGACCGGCTGAGCGACATGGTGCAGCGCCGTCTCAACGGCGAGCTCACCATCTGCGACCAGTGTCTGCTGCACAACGCCGAGCACAGCGACATGATCTTCCCCATTGACCCTGAAAAAATATAAGGTATTATAACAGATATCGTTACTCGCAAACCGTCACCTGGTGTGCCCAGCCGCTGATTGTTCCAAGAGAGTCGTGTTGCGTGATGTAGTAAGTGGTATCCTCGTTCATCAACGAACAATCCGATCGGGAATCAATCAGAAGAGTGTCGGAATAGTAGCGTTGTTGTCCTGCCAGTGTAATATTATTGGAAGTGATACAGGAACATTCGTGCATGCAGCCGAAAAAGAGTCCGGCACCGAAAAACATAGCGATTATCATGCAATATTTTCTCATTTCTCAATATTTTTAGGCGGCAAAAATACAAAATAATACGCAGAATCCGCCATCGGACGGGATTATTATTTCATAAGAAAAAAGCATATCATACACTACTTTTTTGTATATTTGCCGCGCTTTTCAAACAAGCAAAACAACATTAATAATTTTAATTTCAAAAAAATCTATGAACAACGCGAATTACGTCTTTAGAGAACCGAAAAACGAACCTGTGTTTTCGTATGCTCCCGGAACGCCGGAAAGAGCGCTCCTGCAGGCTGAATTGGACAAACAATATAACCAAGTTATCGAGATCTGCCCCATCATCGGCGGCAAGGAAGTGAAGACTGGCGACATGGGTCAGGTGGTGATGCCCACCGAACACAGCCATGTGCTGGCCAAATACCACAAAGTGGGCAAGAAAGAGGTCCAAATGGCCATCGATGCCGCCATGGCAGCCAAGAAGGACTGGGAAGAGATGCCGTGGATCCAGCGCGCTTCCATCATGATGAAGGCCGGCGAACTCCTCGCCACGAAATACCGCTATATCCTGAACGCTTCCTGTATGTTAGGCCAGGGCAAGAGCCCGATGCAGGCTGAAATCGACTGCCCGTGCGAGGCCATCGACTTCCTGCGTTTCAACACCTATTTCGCTTCCCAGCTGTACGGTCAGCAGCCCATCTCCGACCACGCCACGCTGAACCGCAACGAGTACCGCGGAATGGAAGGTTTTGTGTATGCCATCACGCCGTTCAACTTCACCTCTATCGCCTTGAACCTCAACGTAGCTCCCGCTTTGATGGGTAATGTCACCATCTGGAAACCCTCCACCACGGCCATCCTCTCCAACTATTATCTGATGAAACTGTTACAGGAAGCTGGTCTTCCCGATGGCGTCATCAACTTCCTGCCAGGCAGTGGCTCCGTCATCAGCGACGTGGCCTTCAAGTCACCGCACTTGGCTGGCATTCATTTCACGGGCAGCACCTCCACGTTCAAGAGCTTCTGGAAACTCATCGGTGAGAATATCGACATCTATAACACTTATCCGAAGATTGTCGGCGAAACCGGTGGCAAGGACTTCATCTTCGCCCACAAGACCGCTCCGGCACGCGAACTGGCTGTGGCCATCCTGCGTGGCGCTTTCGAATACCAAGGTCAGAAATGTTCCGCCGCCTCCCGCGCTTACATCCCCAAATCCCTGTGGGGAGAAACGTTGGATAACATCAAAGAGATGATGAAGACCGTGAAGATGGGTGATGTTCGCGACTTCTCCAACTTCGTCAACGCCGTCATCGATGAGAAGTCCTTCGACAACATCGCCGGCTACATCGACCGCGCCAAAGCTTCCTCGGACGCTGAAATCGCCCTCGGCGGCCATTACGACAAGTCTGTCGGTTATTTCGTGGAGCCCACCATCATCGTGGCCAAGACCCCGAACTACGAGTCCATCTGCGAAGAGATCTTCGGACCCGTCATCACGGTGTATGTCTATGAGGATGAAAAATATGAGGAGATGCTGCACGTGTGCGACGAGACCTCTCCGTACGCCCTCACTGGTTCCATCCTCGCCCGCGACCGCTACGCCATCATCCTAGCGGAGAACATCCTGCGTCACTGCGCCGGCAACTTCTACATCAACGACAAGCCGACGGGTGCTGTGGTGGGTTGCCAACCGTTTGGCGGCGCCCGCGCATCCGGCACCAACGACAAGGCCGGCAGCATGCTCAACCTTGTCCGCTGGATCAGCTCCCGCTGTATCAAGGAGACCTACGTTCCCGCAACGGACTACGGCTATCCTTTCTTGGCAAAGTAAAACAGTTTTCTGTTTCCAAATAAAAAAGGTACGTTGGAGATTTCCAGCGTACCTTTTCTATTATTATAATTATGGTATAGTTATTTCACTAACTTGTAAGTGTCCATGGCCATCACCAATTCCTCGTTGGTGGTCACAGAGACTAACTTCACCTTGGAGTCGGGTGTGGAGATGATGCCGTCTTCGCCGGCATACTTCTGGTTGGCTTCCTTATCGAGTTTGGTGCCGAGGAACTCGAGGCCGTCGCAGATGGCTTCACGCTGGAACCAGGCATTCTCGCCGATGCCGCCGGTGAAGAGGATGATATCAACACCACCCATGGCGGCAGCGTAAGCACCGATGTACTTCTTCACGCGGTAGGCGAACATGTTGAACGCGTAGGTGGAGCGTTCGTCACCGGCATCGCGTCCGGCGCGGATATCGCGCATATCCACACTCTTGCCAGAGATGCCTAACAGACCGCACTTCTTGTTGATGAACGTGTTGAGCTGTTTGGTATCCATCTTCTCGGAATCCATGATATAGATGAGGGCGCCGGCATCGATGTCGCCGCAACGGGTACCCATCATCAGGCCCTCCACCGGCGTGAAGCCCATGGAGTTGTCGATGGATTTGCCGTTCTTGATGGCGGTGATGGATGCGCCGTTGCCGAGGTGACAGCTCACAATCTTGCAGTTGTTGTAGTCGAGGCCCACCATTTCAGCGGCCTTCGGGCCCACATACTTGTGGCTGGTGCCGTGGAAGCCGTAGCGGCGGATTTTCTTTTCGGTGTAATATTCATACGGCAGCGCGTACAGGAACGCCTCGGGCGGCATGGTCTGATGGAAGGAGGTGTCGAAGATACCCACATGCTTCACGTTGGGTAACAACTTCATCATCACGTCGATGCCGAGCAGAGAGGCGGGATTGTGCAGCGGGGCCAACTCGCAGAGCTTGGCGATCTCCTCGCGCTCCTTGGGACCGATGATCATGCTGCGGTCGAAATACTCGCCGCCGTGCGCCACACGATGACCCACCGCGTTGATCTCGTCCACTGATTTGATGACGCCGTGCTTCGGGTCCATCAGGGCCTCCAACACTAACTTCACGCCCACCTCGTGGTTGGCGATGGGGGTTTGCACATAGTATTTGTCCTTGCCGACAGGCTTGTGGGTGAACTCACCCATCTCCAAACCTACACGTTCCACAAGACCTTTGGCCAAAAATTCGGGTTGCGGTTCCATTTCCAACAGTTGGTATTTGATGGAGGAACTGCCGCAGTTTAAAACTAAAATCTTCATATTTGATTGATTAACGGGTTATGATACTTTTTTAAGAATAAGCGGGGGCAAATATACAAAAAAAGCGGAAAGATGGGATTGGATAGGATGCGTTTTTCCTCTTCTTTTTTATATTGGGAAAAAATGTATTTTTGCCTCTTGTAAAAAAACAACATTCCAAATAAAGATTATAAACCATATTGTTTAACTTTTTTATCCAAAAACATAGGAAAATGAAACGATTCGCGATTTTATCAGCCCTTGTGCTCTTTTTGGGCACACTGTCTCTTTCCGCACAAAACAATACGGAAAAGAAACTCTCTTACAATATTATTAATGAGTACGGATTCTATCTGGGCGGTTCCTCCTGGGGCACCAATGTCGGCTTTGAGGGCGTGGTTATCAACAGTATGCTTTTCAACCGCACCCAAGACCTGCTCGGTATCGGCTTAGGCTATTCTGTTGACGTTTTTGCCGGCCATGGCGTTCCGATGTTCCTCAACTACCGCCACTATTTTGACCGTGGCCGGGCGGTGAAACCTCTTGTCAACATTGCGGCAGGTACCACGTTCATCTTCGGGGCCAATTATAACCTTGATTATGAATATTATGAAAACGGAGAGCCTGTTACGACCGTTACGAAAAAATCCGGATTCGGACTGTATGCCACCATTTCCTCCGGCTTCCGGGTGAAGGCATTTTCCTTCTCCGCCGGATTTTATCTGAAAAGCGTCCCCTCATACGATTATTTCTATATGGACAACGTCCCAGCCTCGCAGCCCGCTAACATTTTCAACGGTGGTATTCAGGTAAAGTTGGGATTTACCTTCTAAAAGACACTTGCCAAAACACAATCTCTCCAAAAGGATGAAAAACAAAGAGGCCAGGAAAAAATTCTTGGCCTCTTCTTTTCTTAACTCCTTAACTTTTTAACTTCTTAGTTTAGAAATACAAATCCCGTTCGCCGGCCTTGATGCGCTCAATGCGTTTCAACAGTTCGTCGTGGAATTTCTCATCCACATTGATGAGGTTGTTCTCGATGACCTTCCAGCCTTTGGCGGCCACCTCGGGGGTGGCATAGTCCACCAAGTATTCGCTCAGAGTGAGGATGGCGTTGGGCGTGCAGTAGCGCTTGATGAAGCCCGGCACGCTGAACTCCATGAAATGCTCGCCCGTGCGGCCCAGACGGTAGCAGGCGGTGCAGAAACTCGGGATGAAGTTGTTGTCCAGCAGCTCCTCAATGATTTCGGCCAAGGTGCGGTCGTCGCCAACCTTGAACTGCTCGCGGTGCAGGTTCTGGTCCTCCACCTTGTCGCTGTTCTTCTCGGTCTCCTCGTGGTGGTACTTGTAGTCGCCAATCTGCAGGTTGGTGCCGCCGTCAATCTGCGAAATGCCGTACTGGATGGCCTTGACGCGGAACTCGGGCGTCTCGCGGGCAGTCAGAATCAAACCGGTATAAGGCACTGCCAGACGGAAGATGGCGATGATCTTCTCGAAGGTGTCGTCATCAACAAAGTACTTCTTGTCAATGTCGAGGCCGGAAGCGTCTTTGATGCGCGGGAAGGATATGGTATGCGGGCCCACATTGAAACAGGCCTCCAAGTGGTTGGTATGACGAATCATAGCCATCACTTCGAAACGCCAGTCGTAGAGACCGAAGAGGATGCCGAGGCCATTGTCGTCGATGCCAGCCTGCTGGGCGCGGTCCATGGCGGTGAGACGCCACTCGAAATTGCCCTTGATGGTGTTGGCGGGATGATACCACGAGTAGGCCTCCGGGTGGTAGGTCTCCTGGAAGATCTGATATGTGCCGATGCCTGCTTCTTTCACGATGCGGAAACCTTTCACATCCAAGGGGGCGGCGTTGATGTTGACACGACGGATGGATCCGTTGCCCTTCTTCACCGAATAAGCTAACTTTGTGGTGTGGGCGATGAACTCCGGCGAGTATTTCGGCGACTCGCCATAAACGAGAATCAGGCGCTTCTGGCCGTCTTCTTCCAATGCCTCGATGTTGTGCACGAACTCCTCGTCAGTGAGCGTAGTGCGCACCTGGTCGTGGTTGGAGGAGCGGAAACCGCAATATTTGCAATTATTAACACAATAGTTACCCACATAGAGCGGCGCAAAGAGCACAATACGGTTGCCGTAAATGCGGCGTTTCAGCTCGCGGGCACCCTCTTTGATCTCCTCCACAAGCTCCGGTTCGGTGGTATTGATGAGCACGGCCGTCTCCTCTAACGTCAGACGATTCTTGTCCAAGGATTTTTGGATGATTTCGCGCACCCGCTCGGGGGTGCTTTTCGTGTTGTGGATGTAATCCCACAGTTCATCGGCATCGATGAAGGGTTTTCCGATTTCGTCGGGAATGCGACATTTTTCAGGATGAAATTGCATATTGTTATTGTTTTAAATTGTTGTGTATTTGTTTGTTGTTGTAGAGACGCGATAATATCACGTTTGTTGTAGAGACGTGATACTATCGCGTCTCTACAAATATTATAAATGCATTGCCATTACGATTTTGTCACCACCGCCTTGACCTCCACATGATCGATTTTGCCCAATTTTCCGGAAAGGGCGTTGATCTGGTTTACCTCGCCTTCGACAATGAGGGCGATTACCGCGACGGTACGGTCGTGGAAAGGCAGGCCCTGTCGGGCCAATACAATATCGGCATATTGGGAGATCACCGCGTTGACCTGCGGTGCCACGGCGCGGTCCTTGACCAGCACCGTAACGGTTCCAATTCTCTTTTCCATCAGTGCAACTTTTGGATTAGGTGATTGTTTTAATTACGGCGGCAAAAGTACAAAAAAAAACGTATCTTTGCCGCCCGAAAACGTGGACAGATTTGTAATGATTGCAACCACATAAAAAAATGCTAAAGACATTTCCCACACGTTTTCCGTATATTTATTTAATCACCTTTAATAAAGTTAGTTATGAGCTATCTATTCACATCTGAATCAGTATCTGAAGGACACCCGGACAAACTGTGTGATCAAATTTCAGACGCTTTGTTGGATTCGTTCCTGGCGCAGGATCCCGAATCAAAAGTGGCTTGCGAAACCTTGGCCACCACCGGACTGGTGGTATGTGCCGGCGAAGTGAAAACCAATGCTTACGTCTCTATCGATGATGTCGTTAGAGATGTGATTAAAGAAATCGGCTATGACAAGAGCGATTATCAGTTCGATTACAAATCGTGCGGAATCATGTCCACCATTCATGGCCAGTCGCCCGACATCAACCAGGGCGTGGAGCGCACCAAGGTGGAGGAGCAGGGTGCCGGTGACCAGGGCATGATGTTCGGCTACGCCTGCAACGAGATGGACAATTACATGCCGCTGCCCATCGAGCTGGCGCACCGGCTGGTACAGGAGTTGGCCGCCATCCGCAAGGAGGGCAAACAGATGACGTACCTCCGCCCCGACTCCAAGTCGCAGGTTACGGTAAAGTATTCCGACAACGGTATTCCCGAAGGCATCGACACCATTGTAATTTCCACGCAGCATGACGAGTTCGACAAGGACCGCGCTATGTTGAAGACTATTGAGCAAGATATCCGCAACATCCTCATCCCGAGGGTGGTTGCCAGTTGTCCCGATAACATCAAAAAACTTTTCGACCGTCGTTACAACTTATATGTGAACCCCACTGGCAAGTTTGTGGTGGGCGGTCCGAACGGCGACACGGGCCTCACGGGGCGCAAGATCATCGTGGACACTTACGGTGGTCGCGGCGCGCACGGCGGCGGTGCCTTCTCCGGCAAGGACCCCTCCAAGGTGGACCGCTCGGCGGCCTACGCCACCCGTCATATTGCCAAGAACATGGTGGCCGCCGGCTTGTGCGACCAGGTGCTCGTACAGGTGGCCTACGCCATCGGCAAAGCCAAACCCGTGGGCCTCTACGTGAACACCTACGGCACTGCGAAGGTGAACATGACGGACGGCAAAATCGCCAAGAAAATAGAAACCATCTTCGATATGCGCCCGCACGCCATCATCGAACGCTTCCAGCTGAAAAACCCCATCTACCAACCCACCGCCTCCTACGGACATTTCGGCCGCGACTGCTACGAGAAAAAAGTCAACGGCAAGAAGATCACCTTCTTCCCTTGGGAGAAACTGGATTATGTGGATATCCTTCGTAAAAACTTCGAAATCAAATAGATATTTCTTATGAAAGCCTATGTTTTCCCCGGACAGGGGGCACAATTTTCCGGCATGGGGCACGACTTGTGCGAACAGTATCCGTTAGCCAAGGAACTCTTCCAACAAGCGGATGAGATTCTCGGTTTCCCCTTGTCTGAAACCATGTTCCATGGAACGGAAGAGGAACTGAAGCAGACCAAGGTCACCCAGCCGGCGGTCTTCCTGCACGCGTATGTGGCCTTCCGCTGTTTGGCAGACGGACAGCCCGACATGGTGGCAGGACACTCGTTGGGCGAGTTCACCGCGTTAGCGGCCAACGGCTGCCTGACATTCGAGGACGCGCTCCTGCTCGTCAGCAAGCGGGCCCATGCTATGCAACGGGCTTGCGAGCTATGCGAATCCGGCATGGCTGTCGTCCTGAAATTCGACGACGCCATCGTGGAAGAGGTTTGCGCAACCATCCATGATGAGGTTGTGGTGCCGGCCAACTACAACAGTCCGCAGCAGCTGGTGATTTCCGGCAGCATGCGCGGTTTAGAACTGGCCATGGATAAACTCCGGGAAGCCGGAGCCAAACGCATGATGATGCTCAACGTGGGCGGGGCCTTCCATTCGCCGTTGATGCAACCGGCCCAGGACGAGCTGGCCGAGGCCATCCGAAGCACCCGCTTCCATGAGCCCTCCTGCCCTATCTATCAGAACGCCACCGCCAGCGCATCCACGGACCCGGACACCATCCGTCAAAACCTGCTGTCGCAGCTGACTCACCCAGTGCGGTGGACACAATCCGTACGCCAGATGATTGCCGACGGAGCCGTCTCCTTCCGCGAGTTCGGACCCGGCACTACCCTATGCGGACTGATCCGGCGTATAGACCCTTCCGTGGAAACTATCGACTTATAAAATTTGGGGAATCTTTCACTCGAGAGATTCCCTTTTTTTTCACAAAATCATTAATGCTCCAATTATCAACCCGAAAAAATATTAACGTTTTTTTGTTAATATTAAGTGGTGTTTTCATGGTCCCGATATGGGACCTATTTTCTATTTTAGCAGACTGAAAAATTTCCACCGAAAATTTCAGCCATTATATTCTCATTTAACTACTTACACTTAAAGAACTATCTGGTCGGATTGTCAGTTTTTTCTCCGTTTGCATCAAACCATCACCTTTGTAAAATAATAAACACTATTGAGTAAAGCCTATGAATAATGATTTATCTCTTTTCGGTTTCGAAGACGATTCTGTAGCTGAAACGCTAACCACTACCGGCGAGACGCCGAAGGTGTCGGAGTTGCTTCAATCACGCGAAAATGCCATCCAGAAGATGACGCAGCAGGCGGAAACGGATGAAATCGTTACTTCTGCGGCTGAACCGGAAAAAACTTCCATGAACGAAACCACCTCATCCATCCCGAAGAAGACCTACACGAAGAAAGAGATACTTGCCGATGTGGTCCGTTATTTCAACGGTGACGAGCTGGCTGCCGGCGTTTGGATTGACAAATACGCCTTGAAGGACAAGAACGGCAACCTGCAGGAGCGGAC
>Ga0310696_10009831_pt1 | contig 11034 bp, 9 predicted proteins | sample AusTroGonzalo_MG_4_FD_203885 | JGI IMG/M metagenome (GOLD analysis project Ga0310696, IMG submission 203885) | Bovine rumen microbial communities from tropical cattle in Woodstock, Queensland, Australia - Gonzalo_02 (v2) (version 2) | ecosystem: Host-associated > Mammals > Digestive system >...
GGAATCTGCGGACGCCGCGTTCCGGGACTCTCTGAAGATATTCGCCGGACCACAGCCGGGGCGGACGATAAAGGACTGGTCCTATCCCTTCGTCATGGAGGCGATTGTCCCGTTCCGCGCGACGGGGCTGAAGCCTGAGAAGGGGATGGTCATCCCGTTCAACGTGGCCGTGCACTCCTCCAGGACGGGGCAGACGGCCTTCTACGAGGTGCCGGCGCCGGACAACGACCCATCGTCGCCGCCTGGAAAGATCAAACTGGACGAATGACGGATGCAAGATGCTTGCGGAGACGGCAGGGGAATGTTAAAATACGGCTGTTCCATTGACAGACGGGGAACAGATGAACATAACGGTAAAGACAAACGACTCCATGGCGGTGATATCCCTGGAGGGTCGACTTGACACGGTTTCTTCGCCGGATCTCGAGGCGGTGCTGGAAAAGATGCCGGAAAACGTCAATTCGATCGAATTCGACTTCGCGCGGCTTGACTACGTGTCTTCCGCCGGCCTGAGAGTGCTTCTCTCCACGCAGAAGAAGTTCAAGCAAGTCGGCGGGCACATGTCCATAGCGAACATCTGCCCCACCGTGCAGGAGGTGTTCGACATCACCGGATTCACCGACATCCTCTCGATTGCCTGAACCTCGGACGGGGCAGATGAAGAGACGCTGGATCATAGCTGCATCAACGACAGCCCTCTACGTGGCGCTGATAGCCGTGATATGGGTCACGGGCACGGAGCAGGCCCACGAGAAGACGGAAGCGCAGCTCGACTACGCCATCCTCGATTTCCGGGACACTGTCGGCGGCGCCATCGACACGATGCTCGACTACGTCGCAAAGACTGCGATCCGGCGTCTCGGCAAGGCACAGCCGAGATCGCTAGAGGAGATGTCGGAGCTCGCCAAGGCGCTCGACATAGATGAGATAAACGTGGTGGACCGCACTGGCCACATCATCGCCTCGAACGATCCCACCTGCCCTGGCGTGGACATGGCGAAGAAGGCGGAGACGCTTCCTTTCCTCGCCCTGACGAACGGCGTGACGCCAAGCGTCTCGCAGCCTTTCAGAAAGCACGCCTACGCCACAGCCCGCCGCAAGTATCTCGGAGTGGCCTTTCTCGGCGGGGACGGCTTCGTGCAGGTGGGCCTTGACGAACGCCATCTCTCCAAGATGCTCCCCTCCATTCTCGGATGCATATTCGACGAGTGGCTTCTCGGCAAGACCGGCTTCTTCCTGTGCGCGGACCTCGCGACCGACCGCCTGATCTCAAACCCGTCCCGCCACCGCGACGAGGCCAGTACGCTCGCCGAGACGGGCTTCAACGCAGAGGCGGCAAAGGCATACGAGATCCAGACGCACAGGGACGTCGGCCGCACTTTCAGACAGCGGCTCTTCGGAGAGGTCTGCTACTGCCGCAACTTCGTGTTCGGCGGACATCGCTTCATACCGGCCCTCCCCCAGAGAGAATACTACGACACGCGCATGGTTTTCGTCACCGTCTTCGGGGTCGTTCTCTTCATCGTCTTGACGGCGTTCGGTTTCTTTGTGGACCGCATATTCCTCGACTCCGACCGCCTCAAGGCCTTCTACGCGGCGGAGGAGGAGCGCCGCGCCAAGGACCTCCTGCTCGCGAAGACCATCCAGAACGCCGCCCTCCCGGGCGCCACTCCCGAAAGCCAGTACTTTCAGCTCGCCGCGGCCATGATCGCCGCCAAGGAGGTTGGAGGCGACTTCTACGACTACTTCCCGCTCGGCCCCACGCATTATGCGTTTCTGATAGCCGACGTCTCAGGCAAGGGCATCACCGCCGCGCTGTACATGATGACGGCCAAGGCCGTGCTGAAGGACAGCTTCCTCGATCTCCGCGACCCTGCGGCCGCGCTCACCAGGCTGAACGAGGAGCTTTGCAAGAACAATCCGGCCTCGATGTTCCTGACCGCGTGGGCCGGAATGCTGAATCTGGAGACAGGCACCGTCACCTTCGCGAATGCCGGGCACAATCCTCCTGTATTCCTTCCGGCTCCCGGCTCCGGGGACGATATCAAGTTCCTGAATGCGAAATCCGGCCCGGCCATCGCCTTCATGGAGAACGTCTCCTACGTCCCCCGCACGATCACGCTGGCTCCGGGCGATTCTCTGTTCCTCTACACCGACGGCGTGACCGAGGCGATGGACCAGAAGAACGTTCTCTTCGGGGAGGAACGCCTGGCCGACACGCTGCGTGAGATACGCTCGTCGCGCATGACGAAGCCGTCGAGCGCGATAAACGTGGCGCGGGCCGCCGTCGCCGCATTTTCCGAAGGCACTCCGCAGGCCGACGACATCACCATCCTGTCCATCAAGTATCTCGCCCCCCCGCGCGTCGTGACGCGGTCCTTCCCGTGCGTGCGCGAGGCGATAGCGGACGCCACCGCCTACCTGGACGAGACGCTCGCCGCCGCCGGATGCCCTGCGGCCGTCCACACGAAGCTCGACATAATCCTGGACGAGATCACTTCCAACATAGTCAATCATTCAGGCGCCTCCGGGTTCGAGATCGATGTCGCATTCGTGGACAACCCCTCCGCCGTGAGGCTGACGTTCACCGACGACGGCGCCCCGTACAACCCTCTCGCGCACATTGACCCCGACATCACCCTCTCCGCCGAGGAACGTCCCATCGGCGGACTCGGAATACTGATGGTTAAGCGGATGTCCGACGCCGTGGAGTATTCGCGCGTGCGCAGCCGCAATGTCCTCACGATCCTCAAGAAGTATCCAGCCTCTGGCGAACAGACATGAAGACGCGCCTGGACACGCTTCTCGCCGCCCGCAATCCCGAATTCTCCCGCACGAGGATCGAGGGCCTCGTCAAGTCGGGCCACGTCACCGTGAACGGCATTCCCGCAGTGAAGGCAGGGCAGAAGGTTGACGATTCGGCGGACGAGATCGTGATGACGGTTCCGCCTCCCGTGCCCGCTGTGCCGGTTCCGGAAGACATCCCCCTTCGTGTGATATACGAGGATTCCGACATAATCGTGGTGGACAAGCCGCCGGGCCTCGTCGTTCATCCCGCGCCTGGCCACGTGTCCGGAACGCTCGTGAACGCGCTTCTCCACCACTGCCCGACTCTTGCCGGAATAGGAGGAGTCGCGCGTCCTGGCATCGTCCATAGACTGGATCAGGACACCTCAGGCGTGATGATAGCCGCGAAGTCCCAGCGTGCGATGGACGTTCTCGCCAAGGAGTTCTCGTCGCACGCGAACATGGAGAAGACGTATCTTGCCGTCGTCCACGGAACTCCCGTGCCTGCCGAGGGGCGCGTCGAGAACATGATAGGACGCTCTCCGTTCGACCGGAAGAAGATGGCGGTGGTGGAGCGAAACGGGAAGATCGCCGTCACGCGGTGGAAGGTTCTGCGGCGCGATGCGGCCTCGGGGCTGTCGCTCGTGCGATGCGACATAGAGACGGGCCGGACGCACCAGATACGCGTGCACATGGCGTCCATCGGCCATCCCGTGGCAGGCGATGCAGTCTACGGCAGGCCGCGCCTGGACAAACTGCTCAATCCTCCGCCGGCGCGTCAGCTTCTTCACGCATGGCGGCTGTCTCTGAAACATCCCGTGACGCGCGCCGAACTCTCGTTCGAGGCGCCGGTCCCGCCGGACTTCGGAGTGTTCGCGGCCTGGCCGGGCTGAAATCAGCCGAACACGCCCTTGAAGAAATCCTTCTCCCGGCGCACGGTGGCGAGGAGATCCGTCTTGTCGAAATCGTGCTCGAAGTGCAGGATGAAGGGCGCTTTGACCTTGCAGGCGGCGATTAGGCGCTTGAACTCGTCCCATGGCAGTATGCCTTCGCCGGCAGGGCACAAGTGCTTGCGTATCTTCCTGGACTTGCCCGTTTCCTGTTCCGGTCTATAGTCCTTGAGGTCCACGGCTCCGATCCACGGAGCTACGAGCTCGAAGCCGTGCGACCAGGAGCCGCCTGTCTCGAAGTGGGCGTGCATGAGGTCGTATTCTATGCCTACGTGCTTGGGATCAAGGTCTTTTATGCATTCCCACACGTCCCAAACGACGCCGCCGAAGACTGGCGGCCCCCAGAACGAGTGGTTCTGGTAGTTCGCCTTGAGGCCGAGGACTCCGCAGATGCCGGCGATCGAGGCGAAGCTGCGCTTGACGCGGCTGATCGTCTGGCGGAACGTCTCGTGCTTGGGGTCGTAGAAGAAGTAGCCCGTGCGGAACGAGGTGATGCCGCAGTCGGCGGCGGTCTTCAGGATGGTCTGCGAGAGGATGTCTTCGCCGGAAGTTATGGAAGTGCAGATCATTCGCGATTTGAGGCCGCGCTTTTTTGCGGCGGCCACGGCCTTTGGCAGATCTTCCTTCACCCTTGCCGGTTCCACGTGGCCCTTGGGCCTCACGGTCCACTGCACTCCGTCGATTCCGGCGGCGGCCATGAGGTCGCACAGCTCCTCGATGCTCTTCGTGACGGGCGGCTGGAACATCTTGGAGAAGACGTGGTATTCGCCGGGCGGCGGGGCGGGCGGAGGCGGCGGCGCGAAGGTCGAGCGCGAGAGGTTGAATTCGCCCGCGGCGGCGGAGCATGCGGCTGCCGCGCCGAGTGAGAGAAATGTGCGTCTGTCGGTCATTGTCTTGTTCCTTGTTGGTCCGGGTTTATGGCCGGGCATTGTGCTAGGCGTTGAAGCAGACGTCTGGCCATGCGGATATTGCGCGGAAGGCGGCGGGGAGAAGATCGTCGAGTCTGCCGATGTCGCGCCATTCGAATTCTATCCAGTCTTCCTTCGCCTGCACGTCAGATTCGGGCAGGGTCAGTTCGTACACCAGGTTTATCTCGGAGTGCGGACGCCCATTCTGGAGAAACGAGTTTTCCACCACGCCGAGAAAGGCGCCTGTTTCCGACTTGAGGCCAAGTTCTTCCTCGATCTCGCGGACAAGGGCCTGGCGGCCCGTCTCGCCGAACTCGATGTGGCCTCCCGGAAGGTACGTGGTGCTGCCGCCCTTCGCACGGCACAGGAGCAGCTGGCCGTTTCGGACGCAGACGCCGCGCGCGATGGTCTCTATCCCCGATATCTCGTAGTTATTCATTTCTTTAGGCCCATCCACGGCGGGAATCGGGTGGCGTGCGCCTCGCGGGACTGCCGCGTGGCTCCGGGAACGCCGCTCTCAAGCGCGGTGAGGCGTGCTAGAAACGCCTGCTCCGCTGCGGCGTGGCGCTGGCGCTCCTGCTCTGACTTGGCGCGTTCCTCCATAAGCTCCTTCTCGCGGAAAGAGAGGCGTTCGCGGACTTCCTGGAGCTGGCGCACCAGGGATGCGGTGTCGGCGAGCTGCGCGCGCAGGCGATCCGCCTCTGAAGAGGCCACGCGGCATCGCTGGGTGAGATCGCGTATCTGCTGTTCGGCTTCAATCGCCGCCCGCTCCTGAAGGATCTTGAGGGCGTCGTATTCGCGGCGCAGATTGACCAGGCGGGGGTCTTCGGGATGGGCATGAAGCGCGCGGCGCGTCATGTCGTCGGCGCTTGTGCCGATTCTCCTGAGAAGCTCCTGGCGGCGGGCGAGCAGACGGTCCGCGCGCTTGCTGGCGCGCTGGCGGGCCGCCTCGGCTTCGCGCTTCTCGTCTTCAAGAGCCTTGGCAAGATCCTCTGCCTCCTCGACCATGAGCTGATAGACGGCGGCGCGCACGTCCGCCGCCTCCATGGCCGTGGGCGGAAGACGCTGTATCTCGGCCGTGAGCTCAAGGGCCTCGCGCTGCGCGGCCTCTGTCGCGTCGCGCTGCGACGCCGCCTCGCGTTCCGCCGCGGCCGTCTCTTTCTGCGCCTCCTCTGCGGCGCGGCGCGCGGCGGCAGTCTCGTCCCGTGCAGCGGCGGCCTCCTCGCGGGCTGATTCCGCCTCTTCACGAGCCGACTCCGCTTCCTTGCGGGCGGATGCCGCCTCCTTCCGGACGTTCTCCATTTCCGCGTCCTGCGCGGGATCGCGCACCTCCACCCGTTTTTCTACGACCTTCTCGACGATCTTCTCGACCGGCACCTCCACGATCTTTTCCACGATCTTCTCGACCGGCACCTCAACGCGCTTCTCTACGATCTTCTCAACAGGCACCTCAACGCGCTTCTCTACGATCTTTTCTACGGGTACTTCGACGCGCTTCTCGACGATCTTTTCAACAGGCACTTCGACGCGCTTCTCGACGATCTTTTCGACCACCTTGACGCCCTTGGCTGATTCGTCTTCGGAGCTGGAATCGTTCTGTACCTCTTCGGCTCCAATCTCCACGAGGCGCGATCCAGGGGGAAGGCGTCCGCTCCTGAGAAGCGCCTCTGCCGCCTCCTTGTTGAACGGGCCGCGTGGAGTGCCGTCGCCGATGTCGATGGACCAGCGCATTCCGAGAAATGCGACCTCAGTGGCTGGCACCCAGTTCTCGCCGTCGGAAGAGATCTCCTGTCCAGGTTGTATGCGGCCCATGCGGGCCCATTCCAGAAGCCGCTCTCGCGTCTCAGGTCCGAAAACGTCGTCCTGCGTCCTCAAGTACCATTTCTCTGCCATGCGTCCCTCCGGGAGTGTCACTTCTTGCGGAAACCGAAGAACTTCTTGGCGCCCGAGGCGCCCATGCGGGCCAGTTCCTTGCGGGCCTGGGCCTCAAGCGCGGCAAGGGCGCTGGGGCTTGCGTTGCCGCCGAAGGCCTGGCGGGCGACGAGTGGCGGCGGTTCGTCGCTGACTATCTCGGGCACGACGACGTCAGTCGTCCACTCGCGGCTGTGGACTGCGTCTCTTTTCGCGATGTCCGCCTCCATTTCGGATATGCGTGCGTCTCGCTGCGCGAGCTCTTCCCTCAGGGCCTCGAGTTCCTTCTCGCGTCTTGCGGCTTCGTCGGCGGCTCTGCGCAGATCGCCGTCGCGCATGGAGATCGTCTTCGTTAGGTCTGCAACCTGGGCGTCGCGCTGCGCGAGTAGGGCTGTCGTCTCCGCGAGACGCGCGTCTCGCTGCTCGAGCGACTTCTTGACCTGTTCGATCTGGGAGTCCTTGCGGGCGGAGGTCTTCTGGGCCTCTGCGAGAGCCACGTCTCGTCTTGATATCTCGATGTCCCGTTCGGAGATCGTCTTCTCCGCGGCGGCGAGCCGCTGTGCGCCCTGTCCACGGTCGTCGCAGTAGAAGCGCGCGGAAGGGGAGAGCGATCCGGACTTCTTGAGATCGTCTATCACGTCCCGGTGCGTTGGGCCGTAGAACTGGCCTGGATTGTTCTCCACTATCCAGTTCATCTCCAGCTCCGGGAGCAATGGTGCGATCATCCAGTTCTGGAGATCGCGGGAGATGCCCGCGAGCGGCTCTATGCGCCCGTCGCGGACCCATTTCCTCAGCGTTTCCAGGTCGATGGGCCCGAAGACCTTGCCCGCAACGCTCTTGACATACCACTTGTCGTCTGTCTGCATGGCGTTGATTATACCATATTTCTGCGGTTTGCGGCGTGGAACGCGTCATGTATCTTGTGGGCCTATGCAGGACCTGGAGTGCTACGTGGACAACTCCCTGCGCATGGACAGGTCTGGGCGGATCGTGGGGCGCAACGCGGGGGTCAAGGGCTGGCTCAGGGAGAATCTGCCGGAGCTCGCGGAGCACTACTCCTCTGTGATGCGCTACAAGGCCGCCGCGAAGAAGCTGAGGCAGATCGTGGGCCTCGCCGACCCGACGCCCGTGGCGGCTGTGCTGGCGGACGGAGAAGGCGGATGCAGCGGGCCTGACGAACGCAAGGGTCCGGAGCGGCTGGACGAGGCCGCGACGCTGCGCAGCTGAAGGGAGAAGTACGCGCGTGAAATTACGGTGCGGAGAAAGGACTCGTGGTGGCGGAGGCTCACCGCGTGAGGACGCACGCCTCGGCGGGGAACGCATCGGCAAACAGTGGAAGGGTGCCAGAGTGGGAGAGCGCCAGGGGGGACGAGCGGCAGAGGAAAAGAAGGGCGGTGAATTTCGTTTTGACGCCTTTTCGCCGCTCGTTCCCTTGAAAGCAAAAAGCGCGTTTGACTCTTGATTTTATAGGGTGAAACGCACTTTTCAGATGGAGCCAGGTAAGGGATTCGAACCCCCGACCTGCTCATTACGAATGAGGGTGTAAAACCAGATAAATCCCAATAAATACAGGGGTAATAAATCCTAACCCCCTAATGTGTATGCATTTTTTAAGCATTTACCCCCTTGCCTGTTAAACCCGATTTGTGTTATACTGTTTCGCGTTGCCCCCCGTTGTATGGCGCGACAGGACGGCGGCAGAAATCGAGGTTGAGAATGGGATTGATACTATTGAAAGACCGAAACGGCACGTATCGGCGGACATGGTACGCGGTGCAGTCAATCAACGGCAAGCGTACAAGCCGTGCGCTGAAAACCCCGTTGCGCGGCAAGATACCGACGGACGAGATCGGACGTTTTTCGCTTGCGCTTGCTGGCGACGCGGCCTTTGAGAAATCCAAGGCGGACGCGCTGGCCGAACTGGATGCGGAGAACAAGAGCCGTAAAGAGGGCGGCGCAAGCGCACGGAAGAACGCCGAAGCCTTGGGCGTTCGCACGGTGCGTATCACAGACCTTGCGGACGAGAACGCCAAGCGCAAAAAGTATGCGCTCGTCGATGGGGCTCGAGAATACAAGTACAACCAATCCGTGCATCAGATACTGGCGCATTTCGCCGAGTGGGTTGCCAAACGCCCGAAGAAGAAGAACGGCAAGCGGTACTATCTCCTGTCGGACATAGACGGTGAACTTGTGCGGGAATATTACGCGGAGATCAGCCAGTCGCAGTCATGGCAAACTTTCAAAAAGTACGTGTTCATAATCAAGACCGTATTCAAGCATTTTACAGGCGGCGCAATCTCTAACCCCTTTCAAATCGAATACGAAGAGTACAAGGGCAAGAAGAGTGAATTTGGCGACAAGGCGAGCATCGCCCACAAACCACCGACCGCAGAGCAGATGGCGCGGGCGTGGGAATACGCCAAGACCCGGACAGACAAGCCGTATCTGCACCGTCTCGCAGTTGTCGCCGCCTGTACGGGGATGCGCATAGGCGACTGTTGCAATCTCACATGGGACAAGGTTGACTTGCGGGGCGGCGCGATTCGCGGCGTGAAGACAAAGAAAACTGGTGCGGAGATTTCCGTTCCGATATTCGACTACGACCCCAAAGGCAGGGACTACAACCCCGTATTTGGCGAACTGCGGCGCGAACTGGAGGCCGCACTTGCCGAGCGCGAGGAAACAGCCGGAGCGACAGCGGAGACAGCCGAAGATCGCGCAAAGTACGTGATTCCCGAGGCGGCGCGGATATACGGCTACAACCCTTCGCGTATAATCGAAGAGGGCAAGGACGTTTTCGCCCATGCGATAGCCGAGCCGGACGCGCCCGAAATCGCTATGATCGCTGGCGAAGAGCCGAAGCCCAAGACCCCCGCCGAGGTGCTGGCGGCGATTGACGCGGCGACATTCGCACAGGGAAAGAAAGAACGCGTCCGGCTCGTCTATGAACTCTACACAATGGGCAAGACCTACAAGCAGATAGCCGAGGCGACAGGCAAGACCAAAGCGTCGGTGAGTGAAGATTTGGCGACCGTGGAGCGGCTGACGGGCGAACGGTTGCGCAAGGGCGTTGCCGCCACGTTCGAGCGCAACAGGCGGCTTGAACTCATCAAGGCGACGCGACAGAGGCGCGGACAGGGGCGACTTGCGGCCTGTCTCTACGGCTGGCACTCTTGCCGTATGTTTTTCGTGGGCTATGCTTTCTATGAAATCGGCCTTGCCGAGGCGACCATCGCCGACATTACGGGACACCGCACGTTGACAATGGTACGTCACTACCTCTCAACCTCAAGTGCCGCCGCAGTGATGGAAGCCAAGCGCAAGAACGCAGAACACAACTATTCGCGGCGACTGCTTGCGGACGGGGACGCCGCAGGGCGTGCAAGAACGCCCGTAGGAGTGCAAGGCGCGAAAGGAGGCATGGAAGGCGTGGCGAACCTTGCGAACGCGATACAGGCCATTCTCGCCGCCCCTGCGCTCACGCCCGAAGCCAAGAACGCCGCCATTGCCGCAATCGCAGCGGCCAGCGCATCGAACGGCGGAAGTTTATCTCGTCAAAACCCGCCCGTGCTTTCGGGCGATAAACTTCCGCAGATTGCATCTTAAACTTCCGCAGAAAGGGAAACTAGACCATGAAAGACTTTCAGACAATCGAAGTCGCCGCCGTCAAATGGGGCATTACTCCGCGCCAAGTACGCACTTACTGCGCCGCAGGACGCATAACAGGCGCGACATTTGAGCGCGGCGCATGGAAGATACCTGCAGACGCGGAGAAGCCCGGACGCAAGAGCCGTCGCCCATTCCCCAACACGATTCTGGGCATACTGGCGGCGGAACTTGACGCACGGATGCCGGGCGGACTTTATCACGCCTTGCAGATAGATTTCACCTACAACTCAAACCACATGGAGGGAAGCCGCCTAACGCACGAACAGACGCGGTGGATTTTTGAGACAAAGACCATCGGCGAAATCGGCGCGGACGTTCCCGTGGACGATATCGTGGAAACCGCCAACCACTTCCGCGCCGTTGACGAAGTGATACGGACTGCCCGCGCCGCGCTGACCGAACGGTACATCAAGAATCTTCACGCCATCCTCAAAGGCGGCACGACCGACAGCCGCAAGCCGTGGTTTGCCGTTGGCGACTACAAGCGGCTTGAAAACACGGTTGGCGACCTCGACACCGTGCCGCCCGTGAAGGTGCATGGCGAAATGGTGAAACTGCTTGCATGGTACGGCAAGTCCGCTCACACGCTGGAGGACATGGCCGCGTTCCATGTGCGCTTTGAATCCATCCACCCGTTTCAAGACGGCAATGGGCGCGCAGGGCGGCTCATACTGCTGAAAGAATGTCTCAAGCACGGGATTACACCCATGCTGATTCTTGAACGCACACGCCGTTTCTACTACATGGGGCTTGGTGAATGGCAGAGGGACGCGACGCGCAAGGATCGACTGCTAGACACCTTCCGCGCC
>Ga0310696_10009834_pt1 | contig 11032 bp, 10 predicted proteins | sample AusTroGonzalo_MG_4_FD_203885 | JGI IMG/M metagenome (GOLD analysis project Ga0310696, IMG submission 203885) | Bovine rumen microbial communities from tropical cattle in Woodstock, Queensland, Australia - Gonzalo_02 (v2) (version 2) | ecosystem: Host-associated > Mammals > Digestive system >...
TCCTCTTTTCTCTTGAATGCACCACCTTCGTTGTTGTATGCTGCGACGATCTCTGCGCAGAGTTTTTCTGCCATGGAGCGGCCGGAACGCTTGCGGGCGTAAAGTATCATGTTCTTCATGGAGAGAGAAACTTTTCTTTCCGGTCTCAACTCGGTCGGCACCTGGAAGTTTGCACCACCGATACGGCGCGACTTGACCTCGATCTGAGGGGTCACGTTCTCGAGTGCTTTCCTCCAAATATCGAGAGGAGCCTTGTCAGAATCTTTCATCTTCTCGCCTACCATGTCGATGGCATCGTAAAAAATAGAATACGCGATACTCTTCTTCCCCTGCAACATAAGGTTGTTCACGAAACGGGTCACCTCGATATCGTGATACTTCGGATCAGGAAGTAGAATCCTCTTCTTAGGCTTCGATTTTCTCATTTTCTGGAAAAATTAAGGTGATAAATAAAATTACTTCTTAGATTTCTTCGGCCTCTTGGCGCCATAGAGCGAACGGGACTGGGTCCTGCCTTCTACGCCAGCGGTATCCAAAGCTCCTCTAAGGATGTGGTAACGTACACCCGGAAGGTCCTTTACACGGCCTCCGCGAACGAGCACGATGGAGTGCTCCTGGAGGTTGTGGCCCTCGCCGGGGATGTATGCATTGACCTCCTTGGAGTTGGAAAGACGTACGCGGGCCACCTTACGCATAGCGGAATTAGGCTTCTTAGGCGTGGTGGTGTACACACGCAGGCATACGCCCCTCTTCTGAGGACATGCATCCAGCGCGCGAGACTTCGACTTCACTTCGATAACCTCGCGTCCTTTGCGGACTAATTGTTGAATAGTAGGCATAAATGATTGTAAATCTATTATTTATGTTTTTTGTCCCCTTTTTGGGGACTGCAAATGTAGTAAGAATTTTCCTAATTAACAAAGTTATCAACAAGTTATTGTTCAATAGGATATGATTCGCATATATTGATTATCTTTGTCGGGTAATATAAAACGAGCATGAAGAAGCGTCTGCACATACATCCCATAGCAGCCGGACTGCTGCTGATCCTGGCCACGAACTGCGTCCGCGGCCCCCGCATGGAGGTCCTTCAGTTCACCTCCAGCCAGGAGACGGAGTCGGTCGCCGGCTGTCCCCTCACACACAGGCTCGACATCTCCCTGGAGTATCCCCTGATCAAGGGTGACAAGGAGCTGGCGGCCACCGTCATGCGCCAGACCATCTTCGAGGCAGCGTTCGGCGGGGGCTACGACACGCTGAACGTGTCGGACGCGGCGGAGCGCTACGCCGGCGACCTCGCCGCGGAGTTCAGGGAACTCAGCGCGGCGATGTGGCGCGGCTGGCGCCAGGCCGGCATCGAAGCCCCGGAAGTCACCGAATGGTCCGACGACATCGAGGGCTATTTCGCCGGGCAGAACGGCCCCTACCGCTCCTATATAGTAAATATAACGGACTTCACCGGCGGTCCCCACAGCAACAGCACCACCCAGGCCTTCGTCTTCGACACCCGCGACGGCAGCCGCCTGACGCTGGACGACCTCTTCGTTCCCGGCTTCGACGAGATCCTCACCGACATCATCAACTCCCACGTAGCCGAAAGCCTCTCCGAGGAAGACATAGACGCTCTTTTCGAGACCACGGTCCCCCCTACCGGCAATTACATCCTCACCTCCGACAGCATCACCTTCATCTACAACCCTTACGAGATAGGCCCCTACTCCATCGGCACGCCCAGCGTCTCCATCCCCATCAAGGAATGCCGCAAGGCCGGCATACTGGACAGGAAGCTCAGGGAGAGGTAGGGCCGACGAAATAGATTCCTTCGCTTCGCTCGGAATGACATAGGGGCGGAATGACATTCCCTGTCATCCTGAGGACGTTTCCTGTCATCCTGAGGACATCCCCATCCTGAGGACATCCCCATCCTGAGGACATCCCCATCCTGAGGACGTTTCCTGTCATCCTGAGGAGGCCGAAGGCCGACGAAAGGATCTAAAAAAGAAGGCGGCCCGGGAAACGGGTCGCCTTCTTCAGCGTAAAGCGGAAAGACTAGAGATTGAATCCTGCGAACTCGACATCCTTGGCGGCACGGGCCTTGAGGGCGTCGTTGGCGTATGCCTTCTCCAGGCAGGCCTTGACCTCATCGACCTGGCCCTGACGGGCGGCGATGATGGCCTTCAGGTAGTGGACCCTGGGATCGTTGCAGTGAACGGCGGCGGAAGCCTTGGAGAGCTGGCCGGTGAGGATGTAGGCGAGGACAGTATTGTTGCAGCAGCCCTCAGCGTCGGCGAGCTCCTGGGCAGCCTTCTCATAGTTGCCGGTGAGGATGTCGACGATACCCTGGTTGGCCTTGGCGGCGGCATTGCCGGCGGCGGCGAAGGCCTTGGTGGCGGCGGCGTAGTCACCCTTGCGGAGGGCGACGACACCCTTGACGTTCTGCAGGTCGGCGTCGGCGGCCTTCACCTTGGCGAATGCCTGGTCGGCGAGATCGGGCTTGTCAAGGTCGAGGTAAGCGACACCGAGGTTGTACTGGGCGCGGTCGCTGCCGTACTTGTCGATGGCCTTCTTGTAGATGTCGATCTTCTTGTCGGCATCGACGAGGGAGGCGACGCGGAGGAGAGCCTCCTCGTCGAGGACGTCAATATTCCTCTCAACGAGGTCCTTGAGCTCGTCGGCGGTGTAGTTCTGATACTCGACGTTGGCGATGAAGCGGGCACGGCGGAGCTCAGGAAGCACGCCGCTCTTCAGCTCGGTGTAGACCTCGGACATGTTCTTGATCTCGCTCTCGCGGACAGCAGGGTCGCTGTACATGGAGAGGACGCGGAGGATGAGATCCTTGTCCTGGATGTTGGACTCGGAGACGAGCTCCTTGAAGCCTTCCCAGTCCTCACCGATGCTCCTGACGTCCGGGTCGAGGGTCTGGCGGCCGTCGAGGACCTTGTCCCATACCTTCTCGGCGCTGCCGGCACGCTTGTCGGAGAGCTTGTCATTGAGGTCCTGACGGCCGTCCGGGGAAGCGTAGGCTACGATCTCGGTACCGGTGAGGGTCTTGCGGCCGTTGGCGGAGATCTCATCGAGAGCGGCCTGGAAGTCCTTGATGGACTGGCCCTTGAGCTGGGCGGCGCGGACGTCGGCGGAGTTGATGGCGTAAAGGATCTGGCCCTCGGCGGACTGAGGGATGACATCCTGATAGTTGTCCTCCTTATAGCTGTAGTTGCCGGCGGACTTGACAAGCATGTAGGTGGTGTTGCACCCGTCGGCTACCTTGCGGGTAGGGAGGTTGACGGACTTGGTCTTGTAGGAAACGATGCCGCGGAGCTCGAGATAAGCCTTCTCCATGCCCGGGACATAGGTGAAATGGACGCGCTCGGTGACGGTGCCACCGGCGGAAGGGACTACCTTATAATTGTCCTTGACTTTCTCGCCCTGATACATGAGGCGGGGCATGGCCTGCTCGCCACCTTCGTACACGAGGACGGGGGTGACGGCCAGGATGGCCTTGGGATGGAAATACTTCTCGGGATAAGTGACCTTGAGGGTGGCGTCGATGTTACCGGCGACTACCTCGAGGACCGTGGGGTTGCACTCTACGACTACGTTCTGGGCCAGCTCGGCCATCTTCTCGGCGGAAGAACAGGCGGCAGCGGTGATCGCGAGGACCGCGGCGGCAAAAATACGGATTGCTTTCTTCATACTGTATAAGAATAATATGGTTATTCGAAACATTACGTCTTGCAAAGATACTATAAAAATACTTTTTTCCCACCGGCCCGGGTGCTTTATTTAAAGTGATTTCGTAACTTTGTCGGTCCCAACATGTTTATATGGACAGTCAGGATTTACAGAGACTCAAGAACAGATACGACATCATTGGCAACGACCCTGCGCTGAACAGGGCCCTGGAGACGGCCGTGGCGGTGGCCCCCACCGACCTCACCGTACTCATCTCGGGCGAGAGCGGCGTGGGCAAGGAAAACATACCCAGGATCATCCACCAGTACAGCCTGCGGCGCAACGGCAAGTACTTCGCAGTCAACTGCGGAGGCATCCCCGAAGGCACCATCAACTCAGAGCTTTTCGGTCACGAGAAGGGCTCCTTCACAGGAGCCACCGAGACCCGCAAGGGCTATTTCGAAGAAGCCAACGGCGGCACCCTCTTCCTCGACGAAGTCGGCGAGCTCCCGCTCAGCACCCAGGTCATGCTGCTCCGCGTCCTGCAGAACGGCGAGTACATCAAGGTAGGCTCGTCCAAGGTGGAGAAGACCGACGTGCGCGTCGTAGCCGCCACCAACGTCAACCTCATGTACGCGGTCGCGCAGGGCAAGTTCCGCGAGGACCTCTACTACAGGCTCAACGCCATCCAGATACGCATGCCGGCCCTGCGCGACCGCAAGGACGACATCTACCTTCTCTTCCGCAAGTTCACTTCGGACTTTTCGGAGAAATACCGCGTATGCAAGATAGCTCTCACGCACGACGGCATCATCGCACTGCGCAATTACCGCTGGCCCGGCAACATCCGCCAGCTCAAGAATGTAGCCGAGACAGTCTCGGCCCTCGAGTCGGTCAAGCTCACGCCAGGCGCCGAAAGGCTTGAAATAGACGCAGATACGCTCCGCAAATACCTCCCTAAAGAGGAGGAGAACGTCCTCCCCGCCATCAGCGAGTCGCACGGCAGCGCCTTCAACGACGACGAGAAGAAGATGCTCATCAAGGCTCTGCTCGACCTCCGTCAGGAGGTGGACCAGCTCAAGCTCGCGGTGTACGGCGGCCACCAGGCCGCGCACCGGCTCCCGGCTCCGGCGGTCCGCGAGGAGCCGGAGCTCCGGGAGCCGGAGCCCTTCGACGAGGCCGACTGGCAGGAGCCGGAGCCTGCTCCTGCATCTCCGGCTGCCGCGCCCGACCTCTCGCTCCAGAAAGTCAGCGAGGAGCTCATCCAGAAGGCCCTCGAGAAGCACAACGGAAACCGCAAGCTGGCGGCCGCCGAGCTCGGCATCTCCGAGCGCACGCTCTACCGCCGCCTTTCCAGGGAAATGAAAAAATGAAGACCTTCAGACTCATAGCCGCCCTGATGCTGACCGCGATGCTCGCGGGCGGCTGCGGCATTTACTCCTTCTCGGGCACGTCCATACAGCCGGACGTGGAGACCATCACCATCAACTTCTTCGAGTACAAGGCCGAGACCGTAAACCCTACGCTCAGCAACAAAATCACCGAAGACCTCCGCACGCAGTTCCGCAAGATGACGCGCCTGGAGCAGGTAGACATGGACGGTGACCTGGAGATCGAAGGAGCCATCACCGGCTACAGCGTAGCGGCCTCAGCCGTCACGGCCGACGAAGTCGCCGCGCGCAACAAGCTCACTGTCACGGTGAAAGTCACTTTCACCAACCGCAAGCATCCTGAGGACAACCTCGACCAGAACTTCTCGGCCAGCGAGGAGTACGACTCCACGCAGTCGCTCGACGCGGTCCAGGACGCCCTTTGCGCCGACATCGTAAAGAAACTCATCGAAGACATTTTCAACGCCACGGTAGCACAATGGTAAACGGCATCATAGACCTCAAGTCCCTGTCCATCGACGAGCTCGCGGGCGTGGTGAACCTCTATCCCTGGTTCGGCGCCGCGCGCAAGGAACTGTGCCTGCGCATGTCGCGCGTGGGCGGCGAAGGCTGGGGCGAGCGCGACTATGCCGTGAACGCCCTCTACATGGGCTCCAGGGCCATCGTTTCGGACATCGTGCGTGCCGGCAAGTCGAAGGATTACTCCGACAAGGACCTCGAAACCCTCCTGAAGGCGTACACGGCGGGCGAGGCTCCGGCGGAGCCGGAGGCGCCCAAGCCGCGTACGCGCGTCGTCGGCGGCGACTTCTTCTCCCAGGACCAGTACGACTCCGTCCGCCGCTCCGACGACGCCGTCTTTTCGGGCTTCGCCACCAAGTCTAAGGGCGATGAGACCCACGCTCCCGACGGAGAGATTCCGCTCGATATCTTCACCGAGACGCTGGCCAGGATTTACGTGGACCAGGGCTACTACGAGCAGGCAAAGTACATTTATTCGAAACTACTCTTGCGTTATCCAGAAAAAAATGCTTACTTTGCAGCCCTTATCCAAAAATTGGGGTAAAAGACAGATAATTAAAACATAACAGGATATGAACACTTTATTTACCATTCTCACTATCGCTATCGTTTTTGCGTCAGTGATCCTCGTCATCGTGGTGCTGCTCCAGAACGGCAAGGGTGAGGGTCTCGCCAGCAACTTCATCGCCGGCAACCAGACCTTCGGTGTCCGCCAGACCGCCGACTTCCTCGAGAAGTTCTCCTGGGGTCTCGTGGCTTTCATCCTCGTGGTCTCCATCATCACTTCCTTCACCACCGGCACCAACGGCGCCGACATGGACGTGACCAACCAGATCGAGAACGTCGCCACCCAGTCCGCCCCCGAGTTCCCTACCGCTCCCGTGCAGCTGGACGCCCCGACCGCTCCGACCACCACTCCCAATGCAGAGTAACTGACAGATTGTCAGTCCGAGAGGGCTGGAATACAATTTGACGGATATCGTCTGTCCCGCTTTTGGGACGGACGATTTTTTATTTTAGCAGACAAGTATCATGGAAAAGACTGATTATCAATTCTTGAGCAAGTACGCCACCAACCTCAACGAGCTGGCGGCGAAAGGCAAGCTCGACCCGGTCATCGGCCGGGACGATGAGATAAGGAGAGTCTTGCAGATACTCAGCCGCCGCACTAAGAACAACCCTATCCTGGTGGGCGAGCCGGGTGTCGGCAAGACCGCGATATCGGAAGGTATCGCCGCCAAGATCGTGGACGGCAACGTCCCCGAGAATCTTAAGAGCCGCAAGGTTTATTCACTGGACATGGGCGCCCTCATCGCGGGCGCCAAATATCAGGGCGAGTTCGAGGAGCGCCTGAAGGGCGTGGTCAAGGAAGTCGTGGAGAGCGACGGAGAGATCATTCTCTTCATCGACGAGATCCATACGCTGGTGGGCGCGGGGCGCTCCAGCGGGGCGATGGACGCTTCAAACATTTTGAAGCCGGCCCTCGCCCGCGGAGAGCTGCGCACCATCGGCTCGACCACGCTCGACGAGTACCAGAAATATTTCGAGACCGACAAGGCCCTGGAGCGCCGCTTCCAGATGGTGATGGTGGACGAGCCGTCGCCGGCCGAGAGCATTTCCATTCTTCGCGGACTCAAGGAGAAATATGAGAACCACCACCGCGTGCGCATCACCGACGACGCCCTCATCGCCGCCGTCAACCTTTCGCACCGCTATATCAACAACCGTTTCCTTCCGGACAAGGCCATCGACCTCGTGGACGAGGCCGCTTCGAAGCTCCGTCTGGAGATGAACTCCGTGCCTGAGCCCATCGACATCCTCAACTCGCAGATCAAGCAGCTGGAAATCGAGCGCGAAGCCATCAAGCGCGAAGGTATCTCCCTGAAAATGGAGAAGATAGAGTCCGAGCTGAAGGAGCTCGGCGAGAAGCGCGCCGCGCTGATGAAGCGCTGGGACGAGGAGAAGGGCATCCTGCGCGACCTGCAGAGCGCCCGCCAGCAGATGGAAGACTACCGCACGGCGGCGGCGCAGGCCGAGCGCGCAGGCGACTATGGAAGAGTCGCCGAGCTGCGCTACGGCCGGATGGCCGCCACCCAGAAGCGCATCGACGAGCTGACCGCGCGCCAGGCCGCCATCAAGGACCCCATCATCAACGAAGCCGTTGACCCTGAGGACATTGCGGAAGTAGTGGCCCGCTGGACCGGCATACCCGTCAACCGTATGCTGGAGAGCGAGAAGGACAAGCTCCTGCGGATGGAGGACGAGCTGCACAAGCGCGTGGTCGGACAGGACAGCGCCATCGCTGCCGTGTCCGACGCAGTGCGCCGCTCGCGCGCCGGCCTCTCCAATGAGAAGCGCCCCATCGGCTCGTTCCTCTTCCTCGGCACCACCGGCGTCGGCAAGACCGAGCTGGCGAAGGCCCTGGCTGAGTTCCTGTTCAACGACGAGTCGATGATCACCCGTATCGACATGAGTGAATACCAGGAGCGGCACACCGTGAGCCGCCTCGTCGGAGCGCCTCCGGGATACGTCGGCTACGACGAGGGCGGCCAGCTCACCGAAGCGGTGCGCCGCAAGCCCTACTCCGTCATCCTGCTGGATGAGATCGAGAAGGCCCACCCCGACGTGTTCAACGTGCTGCTGCAGGTGCTGGACGACGGCCGCCTGACCGACAACAAGGGCCGCACGGCGGACTTCAAGAACACCATTCTCATCATGACTTCCAACCTCAAGCCCGACGAGATCAAGCTCACCATGCGGCCGGAGTTCCTGAACCGTATCGACGAGATCATCGTCTTCGACCAGCTGACTCCGGACAATATCCGCGAGATCGTGCGCATCCAGATGGGCATCCTGCAGAAGAAGCTGGAGGAGGAAGGAGTGGAGCTCACGTACACCAGGGCGTTCGAGGACAGCATGGTGAAGAATGGCTACGATCCCGTCTACGGGGCCCGGCCGGTCAAGCGTTTGATCCAGCGCGAGCTGGTCAACAAGCTTGCCAGGGCCGTCCTTGAAGGCACGGTGCGCAAGTCCTCGGCGATCGAGGTCGACTGCAGCGCGGACGGCGAGGTGTTGCTACGCAACAAGTAATATTTTCTTTTGGAAAAAAGCGGCGGAATGAGTAACTTCGTACATCATTAAAAACCAACTGTAATGAAAAAAGTTCTCGTTGTCGCCGCTTTTGCCGCGTTGTTCTTCGCTCAAGGAGCGAAGGCCCAGACCAACTTCCAGACCTTCTACGACTTCGGTCGCAAGCACTTCACCACCACCCTTGAGGGTTTCCATCAGGACAATTGGGGCAACACCTTCTTCTTCATCGACTACGACTACAACCATCGTGACGCCAACAATAAGGTGATCTCCCCCAGCGGTACCTACTTCGAGATCGCCCGCTGCCTGAACTTCTGGCAGGACAGCGCCCTGGCTCCCTTCAGCCTCCAGTATGAGTACAACGGCGGCCTCGGCATGGGCTTCGGAATCAACAGCGCCTTCCTGTTCGGCGTCGACTACTTCCTGCATTCCGCCGATTTCAACAATACCCTCAACCTGAAGGTCCTGTACAAGCAGTTCATCGGTATGAGCTCCAAGCTCCCCATGCAGTTCACCACTGTCTGGGGCTGCCAGGATCTCTTCGGCCTCAGCGGCCTGCGCTTCTCCGGCTTCGCCGATGTATGGTGGGAGGGTGACAATATGGTATTCCTCTCCGAGCCCCAGCTCTGGATGGGCATCGGCAGCCACGCCAGCGTCGGCGGCGAGGTCGAGTTCAGCTACAACTTCGGCGGCCTCGAGTACACCACCGGCAAGAAGTTTAACATAATGCCTTGCCTCGGCTGGAAGTGGGTCTTCTAGACCTGCCCCTGCGGACGCTTTCGGCACTCGATACGCTTGACTTCCTTCGAGTCTGCCGATATATGAAAACGGCTCCGGATGCTCTCCGGGGCCGTTTTTCTATGCTAGTCTCCGATTAATTTTCTTTCAGACTATCCTCCCGTTCTTCCGTAATGAATAAGTAGGCGTGCCGCTCTCCGTACCTTTCCACCAGCGGGAGGAAACGCTTCGGGCCGTTCTCTTCGTGATAAGCCCTGTAGAAATTGTCGGGATAGGAGAACTTCTTGTCCGCTCCCCTGTTTTCGAACATATCCTCGATGAAATGGCAGGCCCAGTCATTGTCGTAAGCCATCACGGCCTTGAAAAGCATCTTAATCCGATAGTAGTCCAAGTAGTTACGGGACAGTTCGAAATCGCGCAGCTCCTCCAGCGCCGGTATGAAAGCATCATCCTGCCGGCGCACGATAGCTTCCAGGGCTTCGTTGGTTCGCCCTTTTCTGCCGACAGATCTTCCCTCCGGGTCCAGGCCCTTTCCGTATTCCTTCAGGGCATCGATGACCAGGGAGACATCATTTGCATAATTGTATTCCTCGATGAGCGGCAACAGGTTCGAGTCACCTTCCAGATAGAGCTCGCGAACCCTTTCATAAACACCTTCTTCTCCCTTAAGCCTGACCGCGGAAGGGTATTTGTCCAGATGGCCCAGTCCGTGGGTGAACACTATCAGGCTGTCGAGATGATATCTCTGCTCCTGGGAAATAATCAGCGAATCCTGCTCAGCCCATTCCAGCATGAACGAAGACACCCTCATAGGATACCAGATGTCAAACGAAGCCACATAAAATGAGGCGGTGTCTGACAGACTGTTGAGAATGACCCCGTTACACCTGTCGCTATGCTTGGTGGCCAGGGCATGGAACGCCGCCGCCCTGTCAGCAGGTCCCTCAGCGTGAAGCGCCATGGACTCCAGGTCCGCATCCGTCGCCCCCTTCAGCATCTCCTGCTGACGCTCCCAGCCTCTGGGGACATTGCCCCAGCCATCATTGCCGGTCAAGAAGAAGACCTCTCTCTCCTCCGGCTCGGGCGGCGGCAGATACTCCGCACCCGCATTCTGCCCACGCGCTTCCAGCAAGCAACACAGACCTATAAGCAAACACATTATTCTGTTCATACCGCTAACCATCTGATTGTCCCACAGCCCTCTGCAAATTCCGCGCCTCCCCCCACCTATGGCATTCCCGCCAATGACCCCTCCCGCATGCACCTTCCCCGCCTTTCGATCGCACAACAGCGCTCTGCATATTACGCACCTCCTGTTCATCCCACCTGCCCCTTCCTTCCACCACCTTCCTCATCCGACATTATTACACCTCCTGCCTCCTTCCCCATCCGACTTCCTTCCACCTCCTAATCATCCCTTAGCACTCTGCGTATTCCGCGCCTCCACCTCCCCCGCCGTCACCATCCTTCCACCTCCCTCCCCATCCCACATCCTTCCACCTTCGGTCGAAGGTTAACGCCCTTTCAGCCAAAAACCCCCACTTCATTCCACCCCCGGTCGAAGGTTACCGCCATTTCCGCCAGAAACCCCCACTTCCTTCCACCTCCGGTCGAAGGTTAAC
>Ga0310696_10009836_pt1 | contig 11032 bp, 20 predicted proteins | sample AusTroGonzalo_MG_4_FD_203885 | JGI IMG/M metagenome (GOLD analysis project Ga0310696, IMG submission 203885) | Bovine rumen microbial communities from tropical cattle in Woodstock, Queensland, Australia - Gonzalo_02 (v2) (version 2) | ecosystem: Host-associated > Mammals > Digestive system >...
TAAAAAAAAGTGTATCTTTGCTGCCTCAAAACGGTTGTATAATCTTGGTTCGATTCCAAGACGAGGTGGTCGAGAAATCGCCGATGCGAAATCACGGTCGGTAAGCCCCGGTTGACAATGGAAGGTTTGGCTGTTTTTTTTTGAATAGATTTAACCGTTTGGCACGAGTTTGTCCACGTGCATTACGAAGAAAGTGGTCCGAATTGGACCACTTTTTCTATTAAAACTCCAGCGTATTCCACTCCAAAATCTTTTTTGCCTCGCTTCGGTGTGTGTATCGCTCGGTCATTTCCAATGAGTGATGATCGGCCAACTCCTTCACATATTTAGGCGGCACTCCCGCCTCAAGCATTTCGGTTATGCCAGTGTCCTTCAGTGAGTAAAACTGATAGGCCGCGGGCAATTTCAGTTCATCGCGCATCGTTTTCCACCGCTCCGCTATGCGGGTGGGGTATATCCGTTTCGGTCCTGGCGCGAAGGTGTTTTTGTCACCATATATATAATATGTATGCGGATAGTCCGCAATCTCCCTGAAATACTCCATTAGGCAGTCAGGCACACCCAACACCCGCTCGTTGTGGTTTTTTGCCACTGTAGAAGGGATGCGGATGGTTTGCTCCTTATAGTCGATATCGCAGATCCGCAACATGCAGATCTCCTTCGGCCGGATGAACAGCCGGAAGCACATCTGCATCACGGCTACATATCTGGGGCAGCTCGCCATGAAATAGTCTCGGATCACGGCGCGGTCGGCCTTTGGGATGACGGTGCGCTGTTTGCGGTCCACCTTCCGCCTTGGGAGCTTTTCGGCCGGATTTGATAGCGTATAGCCGCGGTCTGTGCAATAGTCAAAGAGTGTGAACAGGAATCCGGCATAATTGTTATACGACCGGTTGGAAAGGTCTGATGTCCGCTCGGCCCAGTCCATAAACCGCTGCAAATGTTCGTACTCTACTTGCATACATTGGGAGTTTGCCAGTCCGGTTATTCCGCACCATTGAAGGAACGCATGGGAGAATGACCGATAGGAGCGCATCGTGTCCGGACGGCAGGTTTTTTCCTTTGATTTGAGGAACTTGGCCACTGCTTCCGATACGGAGGCTGATGAGCCGCCCGTCCGCTCCAGCAGCGGGTTCCATCCAGCATAGAGCTTTTCGTTGATGCGGTGGCAAAGCACAGTGGCGTATTTTTCTCGCTCGGTGGGTTTTTTGATTCGGTTTAGCTTGATTTTTTTGCGTGTAAGTTTCTGTGTCATAGGGTCTGTGACGTAGTATGACACGTAGGATTCCTTCCCTTTGTGGTACTCCGCAGGCCGAAATGTTACGAATGGGATCATGATTTTGGTGGGTTTTTGGTGTGTTCCGATTCTGTCCCGTTTGTTTATAAAAATTTGGCACAAAACGCTGTTTTGCAGCGCGTTGCGCCTTGTTTAGTAGCGGGGGCAGGACCCGACAGAAAACCGACAAACAAAACAAAACCGTTGATTATCACTTAGTTGCTATTTGTAACTCATTGAAAAATATAAGTTTGTGTCCCGTTCGAGTACCGAGACACAGAAACATAAATAGGTAGTTATCAGGATTTTGACATGGAAATTTAGCAAAGGCATTATCAGCTATTATTGATAATCGGACTCCACTGGCTCCACGGATTTTAACAGCTCGAACAAATGAGACAGACGTAGGTAATATAAAATAGTATTGTCAAATTTCCCTTCCTTGTCAAAGCCTGGATTGCAGCCATCGTTGTAAAGCCAAAAACGCAAGATTTCAGACGTCTTGTCATCAATCCTGAACGCTATATCTGATATAGACATTGAAGATATAATCGAATCCGATTTTCCAGAAAATACGGTTTTGTAGTCTCTGTTCTTGACTTCGACGAAAGAAAATTCTCCGCCATTCCTTATTTCAACACAATAAGGCATAAGGTACTTAAACATGCTGTTGCTCATAAACTATTTATTAAAAATTTCAAGATTGTTATCTCCAAACACAAGTCTCAAAATCTGATCCTTCTTATCTTTCTTAATCTCTATAGACAAAAGCACCGTTTCTTCCTTTTGGGTAGGTATTTTGTCAAGATTGACATATGTATCCGGCCAAGTAATAACATCAACCAATGTAATGTCAAGAACCTGACAGAAACGGATCATCATTTCTAAGTCGGTTTTTGTAGTTCCGTTTTCAAAACGTGCATATTTCGATTGCGAAACGTGCATTTTATCCGCCATTTGATCCTGGCTCAAATTGGCTTTTTCCCTAAAAGTTACTAGATTGCTCAAAATTTTTTCTCTCATAAGGCAAAATTATTTAATTGATTATCAAGTTGTTATTCTATTTCCGAAAAAAAAAATACAAAAATCGACTTAAAAATTGCCGAGCAAGTCATTTTTTGTTTATTTTTGCCGCGTGATTATCAATAATATTATTAACGATAGAACAAAGAAAAATGGTATCGAAAGAGCAGAAAAAAAAACACATGAGGATTCTCCGGATGTTTCGCAAGATGATCGCGAACGGCAACGGGAAGATGGAATCCTACCAAAAACTGGCCGTGAAGTTCAACATGAGCGTCAGCGGAATACAGCACGCAATACTACGCGCTGAACTTTACAATGTGCCGAAAAAAAACGTAGAAGAGAACATTTAATCACCAATATTTATTCACCAAAAACTCAAACAGTATGGAAAGTATCAATTTAATCGTAGTGCAGCAGAACTACAAGGCCGAAAGGGCTAAAATCAGAGAAAGTTACAAAACGAGGAGGGCGAAAGCCTTCTTGGAATATCAAGAAAAATTGAAGGAGTTAAAAAACTCTGAAATCGAAGATATATTTGCATTAAACCGTGAAGAACAACGAGAAATCGAGGCTCTTAACCGCGACATGAGCGAAACGCAAGATAATACTGGAACGGAAGACGATACTCCATTCTAAAGATTCCACTCCTGGCATGGGCTGCGATATACACTATTTGAGCATTTACACTGTACATCCAATCCTGCATAATGAAAATCGCGGCCCCAGGAGTTTTTTTTTCAACAAACAAAGGTTATGGAAGCTATATACAAATGGAAAGACTGGTTCTCACAGCAGCGGCACAGTTGTCGCTGCGAGGTCTTAGGACGCGGGAAAACCGGCACAACAGCGGTCATTATTTTGAAAGAGTACGGACCGTATGGAAGACCTCCCGGAACCAAGATGACGGTAAAACTGTCATCCATCGGTCTGAAGCCTGAACGCCAGCTGAAGCAAGAGGTCTTAAACTGGCACAACTATACGGATTAAAACCAGCAAAAAAAAATAAAAACCAATAACGTATGGAAAAGAGACAATTAACAAAAGAAGAGATCGACAGCTTGGACAAACAGTACTCCGATCTGAAAACCACTCTCGACGAATACAGAGAGGTCATGCAAAAACGGGGCTATAAAAAAGCCTACGACCAGTCAACGAGAGAGCAGGCGGAGAAACAGTTTACGTTTTTCAAATCCGCTCTCAACGAGACGCTGATCACCCTTATGAGCCAGGACGGGCTGAAGGTTATAACCGCCATCGACGCGATCGGATGCCGATATGTTAAACTGTCTGTGAAATGGAGAGTTTCGCGATATTTGCGACACGAACGCAAGCAAAGAAAGGAGGCGTAAGATGGGAGATGAAATTTTCGGATTGGTACTATTGATTTTAATGTGCTTTTTCGGATTCCCGGTTCTTATTGTGCTATTTTCGGCCGGATGGGAATGGATAGAAGAGCGAATCAAAAACCGAAAACGTAAGAAAGATGAAAGCCTGGATTAAGATGATCGTTTATGCCGTGGTGGCGGTTGCACTGGCCACAACGACCACTGTTTCAGCCATACAAGGCCGCCACCTTCGGGACGTCCGGAAACAGGTCGCCGAGCAGTCCGTTATAATCGACTCCCTACTCACCATCAAGCGCACCGTGTTCGAGATCAACATGGCCGTCACCGACAAATCGGTGTTCAAGGTCAACGGGTCCCACAACAAAGGGGAGATTCATGTGCCGTCCGACAGGACGTATCATTTAATTATCGACAGTTGCAATGTAAAAATTAAGGAATAATATCAAACTTAAAATCAAATAATTATGTTGAAAATCGCAGAATACTACAAAGGAAAGAAGGTATTGGTACGCAGCTATAGAGCGGGCGTATATTTCGGAACGTTGGAAGATATGGATGGCGATAATGTACGCCTTTCCAATGTGCGTAATATTTGGCACTGGGAAGGTGCAAGCTGTCTATCACAGATAGCTAATGACGGAATAAAAGGAGATAAAGTTTCTCCGGTTGTATCCTCTATGGTGATTACGGATGTTAACCAGGTTATTCCGCTCACGAATAAAGCAATCGAAAATCTTGAATCTCAGCCGGTATGGATTTATTAGAATATATCAACAGCAAATACGATGGCGACGGCTCCGGCTACGGCGACGGCTACGGCGACGGCTCCGGCTACGGCTCCGGCGACGGCTCCGGCGACGGCTACGGCGACGGCTCCAGCTACGGCTACGGCGACGGCTCCGGCTCCGGCGACGGCTCCGGCGACGGCTACGGCGACGGCTCCGGCTCCGGCTCCGGCGACGGAAGAGCCGTAGCCGAGTTTGATGGTGTGAAAGGATACCTAATAGACGGCATTCGGACTTATTTGGAACATATACATGGGAATGTTGCAAAAGGATTTACACTAAAGCGTAACTATATAAAAATACCATGTTATATTTATTTGACAGACGACGATTTTATTGCACACGGCGAAAATCTGCACGAAGCCAGATCTTCTGCTATTGAAAAATCTCTTCAAAGAAGACCTATAGAAGAAAGACTTCGAGAATTTGTCTCCACTCATCCAGATATCAACGCCGAATATGGAGATCTTTTCAGTTGGCACCATATCTTAACAGGATCCTGCGAGTATGGACGAAAACAATGGTGTGAAATACATGGACTGGAACCAACAGACAGCATAACAGTAGATCGGTTTATCACAGAAACTGTTAACGACTACGGTGGTGAAATCATCGCAAGGCTATCTGATATGTATAATAAAACACTTAAGAACTAAGGCCATGAACGAGAGAAGCTGTGTATCATGCCGTTTTAATGGCGATGAGTTCCGTTGTCCTCTTTTCGATGCTTATAGGGCGTTGTTTAAAAAATATAACTCTATCATATACAACAACGCTTTTAATGAAGCGATACGAGAAAAGGGGGTTGTTTGCAACATATACGAAGAAAAACGATAGGTTATGATTAACTCGATTGAAAGCGACCGCCTCCAGCGATTGATAGACCGCAAAGAAGCGAGCTACAAGAAGATGAAGGAGGAAGATCCGGACAATCCGGCGTTGAAATATCTGAACAGCGAAATCACACTTTTGAGAGATGAAATACTGCCAATCATACTCTGCAACACCGTCACCGACTACGTGGAAATCAGAAACTTCGTTACAAAGTCTCTCCGTAAGCTGGAACGCCACCCGCTGGCCAGATCAACCAACGATCTTCTGGTGCATATCCACCTGAAGGATTCCGGAGTGGACAAGCCGCTGGCGGCGTTGGCAAGCAACTTGAGCGCAAGGGATGTTATTATTAACGACATAATGATAAACGAAATGCCAAGAGCCATTTGGCCTATGTATTATTCAACTCCAAATTTATATACGATAGATCATTCGCAAGATTATCACAAAGAAGAGCAGTGGAATGCTATGAGAAAAATTATCTCTCGATGAGACTGTAAAAAAAAAAAAAAATGAGCAAGAAAAAAGAGGACGAAAATGTTGACCTTGAGCAAGACGAAAAACAGGAAGACGAACGCCCGGTTATAAAGTCGCAGATCGATAAAATCAAGGACTTTATCATGGAAAAGTATAACTTCCGGTTCAACGCCATCACGCAGACGCTTGAGTATTGCGAAAACAACGGTTTCGGATATGACCAGCTGAGCGACCAGGTTAAAACCGATATTGTCATTCAGTTAAAACAGCGAATGTTCAAGAAACCGAAAGAAGATATCGACGACCTTTTCAACTCCAGCATGATACCGAGGTTTAACCCGATAAAGGAGTATTTCGACAGTATCCCGTACAACGGAGACGGATACATAGCACGTTTGGCCAGTTGTATCGTGCTCGATGAGCCGGACAAAGAGATTGCCGGAAACCGATACCGCGACCTGTTCCGTGCTTATTTCGAACGCTGGTTGATGGCGTGTTACCTTTGCTCCACCGGCAAACTCATTAACGACATTATGTTGATATTGATAGGAGCGCAGGGACGCTTCAAAACATCGTTCCTGAACTACCTAACACCCTCCTACCTCGAAGACTACCGAGTTTGTTCGCACATCAACCCGTCGCTCACCGACTACAACACCTCGAACTTCCTGGCCGAGAAATTTATGATCAACGTTGACGACCAGATGGAGACGATTTTCGGCAGGGATTACAACTGCATGAAGGCGATTATTTCCGCTCCGGACATCACAAACCGCAAGCTCTACCGCTCCAGCCATCAGCGGCGCAGACGCATCGCCAACTTCTGCGGATCCGTGAATGAACCGCGTTTTCTTCGGGACAGCAACAACCGCCGATACCTTTGCTTCGCCATCTCCGACATACTCCCGCAATACAACACGGTTGACATTGACTCCGTATGGGCCGAGGTGAAGCACAAAGCCGACAAAGCAAACCGGCTCTATATCTTCGGCAAAGAGGACTACGCCATGATCGACCTGATGAATGCCAGCTTCGAGGCGCCGACCGAGGAACTGGAGGCTCTTCAAACGGTGTTCATGCCCGCAAACCCGGACAAAGACACCGACTTCTACTATATGCAGTTCACCGAAATTCTCCGTGTGCTGCGTGCGCATACAGGAAACAACCAGCTTAAATCATACAACCTGCAAACGGCCATGCGGAAATTCGGCTACACAACGCGCTCCGTGAAGCAATCCCGTTTTAACATGCAGCCGCGTAACCTTTACCCGGTGAATCTGGTGAATTACAGCAATGCGGATTCGGTGCAGATTTACAGAGCGGAAAAGAAATAAATAGAAATGAAAAAGAGAGAAATCAAAGTAATACCGTATATATCGACAATTAAAAAATTCGGATATATAAACTTTTTGCCAGAGGTTTCAATACAGTATTCCAGTTGGCAAGATGATAAATACACACTCAAGGGGCAATACGGACTTACGTTCGGTTTCCTGATTTTCAGAGTGACAATAGAACTTAGTACTTGGAAAGAGCGATAGAATATGAATACCAAAATACAAGAATCGATAGATTTTATAAAGGAATACGCCCCGATAGCGGAAAAGTATGGAGGCTATAGCGTTATGTTCTCCGGAGGAAAGGACAGCCAAGTAATGTTGGATCTGTTCAAAAAAGCAGGTGTAAATTACAAGGCCTATTATAACGTAACTACCAACGATCCGCCGGAAAACGTTTATTTTATAAGAAAAAACTACCCGGAAGTTATATTTAATCATCCCAAATATACTTTCTTACAGCTGATTGAAAAGAAAGGAATACTTCCGACAAAACAGAAAAGATTTTGCTGTTCGGAACTGAAGGAAAAAACCGGTAAAGGGTTTGTCGCAATAGGAGTAAGGAAAGAAGAAAGCAATACGAGAAAAAATTATATCCCGATAGCATTTAACAACTATAAACCTTTTGACATAAAAAGGATTAGGAAGAACAGAAAGGTACACTTCCGGCCTATACTGTACTGGAGGGAGGATGAAATCTGGGAGTACATCGAGGAAAACGGAATACCAATAAATCCGTGCTATGATAATTACAGGCGTGTCGGATGTATGCTGTGCCCTTATGCTTCGAGAATAGAAAGGGTGAGGACATTCGAGAAATACCCAAAACTCCGAAAAAACCTTATCAACACAATACAGAAGTGTAAGGAAAACGGAAAGTTCAAACGGTTCAAGGATCCGGATGAAGTGTTGGACTGGTGGTTATCGAAACTGTCTATCGATGATTATTTTGACCAGAAGCGGCAGCTGCGTTTGTTTGATTGAAAACTTTTTTCCGAAATGTTTTCCACCGTATCAAAAAAATTGTATCTTTGCGCCGCTAAATAAACAGATAATATGAAAAACGTATCTGAAAGACAACGGACAGGCGGAGCGCGGAACCGGAAACGGCCGCAGGGCTTTCTGTTTAGCCCAGCAGCTCCCACCCTGCCCGTCTTTTTGTATTATGCAAAATAAAACAGAAGGTCAGGCACAGACTGAAAACGTGCAAGGAAAACAATGGACCGGGCAGGACAACTGCCAGCTTCCGGTCTGCTACTTCGGAACTTTAGTAAAGTGGGTGGACGTGGATCCGGACAACCACCCCGTGAAGGACTATATCGAGGCCCTCGACCAGATCGTGTGGAGGATAGACCCGTGCATCTACAACGGACGGCTGTTCCGCACCATCCGCGACCTGCGCAACGACCTTGAGTCCCTGGACCGCAACATCGAGCGCATCATGCAGGAAGGAGGTGCGGAATGATAACCCTTCCACAGATCGCAAAATGCGAGAACCTTTCCTTCCTTCTCGGCCTGGAAGCCGACAGCAGCGTTAATATCAAGGGCAGCTATATGGCCGCCCTCTGCAACGACATACGCAGGGAGCTTCCGGCTCTTATAGAGGTGAACGAGGACGAAGCCGACGTGCAGTCCGCCATCGCCGTCATGGGCCGCGTGGCCGTTATATTCCAGCGCATTATCGATGAGCTTTCAAGACCATTTTAGCCATTGTGCAAAAAGTACACACCAACGGCCTCTCCGGAGGCCGTTTTTTTTTCTTACCAGGTAGCGACATAGAAACCCTGAAATTCGATACACCGCTAACTACGCACACTACCGACAAATAAAAAAAAACAAAAATGAAAATTCGCAAAAACTACTCACTACCTTGCTACCGAAAACGGAAATGCCTCTATTTACTATATTATTCTCTTTTTTAAAATAGTTAGGGTAGTTAGTAATATTGGCTTTTTTTGGTTTTTTCGGGGGCTTTAGTCAGTTCGTAGCAAGGTAGCGGGTAGTTTTTGCAAAAAGTGAACTTTTGTGCTTTTGTGTTTTTCCGCTTGGTTTCCGGATATCTTTTGGGCGTATTCTTCGAGCGGTTTTCCGAAATCCTCCATAACGGGACTGTGTTCTAAAGAATCCATCCAGGTATACAGCCAAAAGAAAACCAAGTATTCATCGACATTTTGGCGTATTCTAAAAAAAATACTTAAAGTATTACTTTAAGTAAATATATTTTGTATCTTTGCGCCAGCTATTTACAAAAAAAAATATCATCAGTAAAATTAAAGAAAAATGCACGCAGAAGACCAAAAACTTACTTTCGGCGAAGCTATTGTAGCTTTGAGATCCGGAAAACGAGTATCCAGAAAAGGATGGAACGGAAAAGACATGTTTCTTTGGCTTAAAGAAGAGGTTATGATCCTGTCGCAGTGTTGCAGTGATCCGATTCTCAAAGAAGTATGCGAAACCAACGGAGGCGCAGTTGTCGCTTTGCCAACTATATGTATGAAAACCGCCGACAACAAAGTTCTGACAGGTTGGCTTGCTTCACAGACCGATATGCTATCAAACGATTGGTTTGTACTTCACTAATCTATTCACCAAAAAAAATCCTTATGAGCGAAAAAGAAGTTTCGGAAATCGAAAAGAAATCCAGGGTTGTTCAATTCTCCCTCAAGGTCACACAGGAATCAAAAGATCTGTTCAAAGACCTTAAGGATGATGGTGCCTATCCTACCGACGGTATGTTGTTTGACGCCCTGTTGGAGCGTTACAACAACCCGCTTAGGGTTAGCAGGGACTATGAGACCAAAATCTCCGAACAACAGCACACCATCGAAGAGTTGCAGGCCAAAATCAAGGAGAAAGAGGCCGACAATGGGGCCGCTTGCGACACCATCAACGAGGAGCGCGAAAAGCTGGCCAAGCTGCAAGCCGCTTTCGATGATCTTAAGCGTGAATACAACGCCAAGTGTGCAGAGGTGGAAACCTTAATTGGCCGCGTGAAAGACCTGGAAGGCAAAAACCGCCGCTACGACGGCACAATCGCCGTCCCGGTCACGGAACTTGAAATGCGCTGCCTGCAATGGCTTTCCGACCGCGAAAACGCACGCCGGAAGAGCGACGACGTGACGCCTGAGGTTTTCTTTGCATACGCCGTGTCGGAAATGCTGATCCGTGGCAACAAGTTTGCCATCGAGAGCGTCCCTAACCGCGTTATCGCACAATTTGAGAAAGAGATCAATGGCAAATAACGTCATACTCAAGACGCTGTTGAAATCGGTTATGCCGACCGTCACGAAATTCGTGGAGAGCGGAAAAATCGACACGCTCCTCCAGGAGCTGAAAGCACGCTACGCCGTGAACGCTAATATGGCAGAAGGCGAAAGTGTGGAAATCCTGATCACCACCGAAGCGGACGGCAACGAATATGCGAACATCGTTGTTTTCGACACAAACCTTACGGTGAAAACATTGCTTGCACAGCAGCGTCTTTCCGAATTAGTCACCGCATTGTTCAACCAAGCAGACTTATAATATGGGAATAGGAATACAAGACAAACAGGAGCGAAACAGCTTCGACGAATTTATGGAGCGGTTCAAGGAGGAACGCGAGGTTATCCAGGAGCCGACAATACCTGATCCAGAACCCGTCGAGCCTTCCGACACGCTGCCGGAAATAGACAGCGTGCCGGATCCGGCCGTGGAGCGTCAGAAACTCGACGTGGCCATGATACCGGCTGAAACCATCGTCGATGTGATCGACACCACGGCGGTATCCCTTAACAGCTATATCGCACAGGAACCTCAAGAGGGAGCCACCGAAAGCGAAAAGAAGTCGCTGCAAAACGCTGTGGCCAACTACCTGAAAGACACCGACATTGACATATCGCCGGGCAAACTTTGCCTGGTGCTCATCCTGATGATCTACGGACCGAAGACCATGCAGGCCTTCCAGACGCG
>Ga0310696_10009837_pt1 | contig 11032 bp, 5 predicted proteins | sample AusTroGonzalo_MG_4_FD_203885 | JGI IMG/M metagenome (GOLD analysis project Ga0310696, IMG submission 203885) | Bovine rumen microbial communities from tropical cattle in Woodstock, Queensland, Australia - Gonzalo_02 (v2) (version 2) | ecosystem: Host-associated > Mammals > Digestive system >...
GTTGATCAGACTTACCGTATCGGCAAGAAACTCGTACTGACGTTTCGCTTCTTCCCCTGTAATATTGCCGTTCTCTACGGCATAGCCAATCATCTTGCCAAGCGGAGAGTCCTTTACATAGGAAGCCGGAACATTCTCATCCTTGCTTAACGATCTGAGACTACCGTCCTCGTTCCTGTAGGCAAGACCGACTGGGAAGATATCTCCGGAAGAATTGTAATTGCGGAAAATAGCACGAAGCTCGTACTCAAGAAGATCCGGCTTTTTCTTGGACATCTCGTCAAGCCATTCCGCATAGGTCATCGTCTGCTCTCCGTCGGGAGTAGACACAGAATAAAGAACAGCGAGGTTTGTCCCCGCTGTTAACGACTCAAGGCTGTTTCTTCCCTGATCAATATTCTCTTCTTTAGACTTCTCGTATCTTCGCCCGAAGGCGTTGGCTTTTGTTTCACCAAACTTTGACACATCCAGCGTACTGATCGGGATATGTCTTGACCTCTTCCATTTTTCTACGGAGAACTTTTCCAGCCCAGTCATCTCCATAAAGGCGTGGACTCTTCCCATCATGCTGTTAAAGAACGGTCGCATCATCTGCGAAAGTTCCGGATCATTGCAGAAGTCCATAATTCCGGCATAGGTATCGGCGAGGATCTCCTCGTTTATGATATTGACGAGTTTATCCGTCAATATGATAGCACCTCTATCATCTACCTTTGCGTTGTACGCCGGTCCGTACTTTCTAGCATAGATCTGAACCATTGCATCATAGAGATCAGCTTTGCCCTCAAAGATGATTCGCATGGCAGTGTTAAGGAAAGACTTTTTCCGTCCATCCCCAAGTCTGCCAACCATGTTATGGACAAACTCATGGTTCGCTATGTTGATGACAGGAATGCCCTGGATACTGCTGTTGATGATGATAACGGACTTTGCTTTTCCTTTATTATCCGTTTCCACATCATAATATCCACGGGAAGTCTGTCCGGTAATACTGTTGACGAGTTTACCTTTCGTTATAACGACATGGCCTACACCGTTCCTAAGAAGATGAAGAACAGTCCGTTTCTCACCAAGGGTAAGAGCGTCACTGTCCTGTATATCCTGTTCAGTTAAGCCTTCGCTGTCAAAGGTTATCTCTCCGTCAAGAACTAGCTTTGAGTTTGAGAGGGCGAATATTTTTGCAGTATCTTCTTTAGATCTGACTGCGCTTTCTTCTGTCCTTCCTCCCACTGAGCCTGTTGCTCCGGAGTCCACCGTGCCACTTCCTCGCACTGTTCCTGTGTTAGCCACAGGGACTGTCCGTTCGGAAGATCCACCAACATTCTCTCCTCGTTCATTCTGCACCTCATTTGTTATAGTTTCGGCACTATGATACAGTACATTGCGAACCCTGTCAAGGCGGGTTTGAGCCAAATCCCATGCCTTCTGCATCCAGCCTATTTTTTCTCTACGGTCGAAAAGCTGTCTCTGTCTGTTTGTAAGAGACTCAATTTCAGCGGCGTAATCCCCTTTTGTTTCGGGCTTCGCTTCAACAAGCTTACCGATCTCTTCCAAACGGTTATTGACCTCGGTAAGTTCTTTCGCTACTGCATCCCGTTCGCTCTGGATGGAGGAGGCAAGTCCGTTCATCTGAAGATCGAGAAGTCCTTCAAGCTGTCTTGCCTTTTTACCGATCTTCTTTTCCACAGCAACCGTACTTCCGGTGGTTGTGTTCCTTGTATTCTCAAGAGCGGTGAGCTCACCTTCAACAGTTGCGATCTGGGCGGCAAGGGACTGACCTACAGTCGCACCGCCAAAGGAATTCCGACCGACATTTGTGGTTCCGATAACGTTACCAATCTGGACATCAAGAACAAGCTGGTCGAACATATCGTTTGCCTTTGCGGCACTGAGAGGAGCCGGAAGGGTTTCCCCATCCATTCCACTCTTACCGGACATATAATTCGCCACAAACTCCGCACGGGTAACGGTATGCCCGAATCCATCCGTAACCGTATCATCCCAGCTTCTTTCGCCCGGACTCATAAGGACTTCAGGCTCAAGCGACAGATCGGAATATTCCTCCGTAGGATTGAATACTTCACCTTCCGCCTCTGCTTTTTCCGTAGAGGCGAGTGCCTCCTCTAGAGTCTCTGCTTCGGTCTCGGTTATATCTACCGTATCCTTTACTTCTTCGGGAGTGTACTCTTTTTCGGGGGTCTGAAATTCGACTTCTTCTCCCGGAGTTTCCTCGAAGATGGCATCCTCTTCCTGTGCGGATTCTTCGGCTGTAGTACGTTTCTGCATTCTCTCGCGGCGTTGCTCTTTTGTTTCTGGGCTATTTCTCTCTGCTCTATTTTCGCCGCTTGTTGCCCGTTCACCGACAGTTTGAGGCTGAATCGAAGGATTGCTTGATTCTTCCTGTGCTGTTTCCTGTTCTGCCGCTCGCTGTTCTCTGACTTGCTGGTTTATAGCATGGAATTGATCGACAAGGTTCTGAACATATTGTTCAATCTCTGCAATCTGTTCGGGGCTTGCAGCGTGTGTCTTCCGCAAATCCTCAATGGCTTTTCTGCCGTTTTCGATTCTGCGACGGATAGCCTCTCGATTATCTGTAGGAGTCCCTTCACCTAACTGTGCAGGGGCGGCGTTCTGCTGTTTAAGAGAATCAATCTCGTCATCTATCTGACGGATAATGTCCTCTCCGACGCCGGTATTAAGGAACATTTCTTTTTCGTCTTCAAGATCACGAATCTGCTCTTCAATGGGTTTCCCCGGTGCTTGCTGTTCTGCCCGTTCTTCGCCGGAAGTATTCCTTTCGCCTTCAACCATTGGTGCTGACTGCGCCTGGATCTGCTGATTGATTTCGTCAAGCTGCGTAACAAGCGTTTGAAGATGCTCTTGCAGTTCGGTGAGGACTTCCGGATTTGCGTTTCTTCCACGGGCTTTGTCGATTGAATTTCTTGCATCTGCGATTTTCTTTTCAATATCTGCTCGACGCTCTTCCAAAGTTGGAGTTGACGGCTGTGCGGTTTCGACCGCTCTCTGCTGTTCTGCTGCTTCCGCCTGTTCCTGTGCAGCCTTATCCGCTTCAGCTTTGGCTTGAAGTTCCTGCCGTCTTCTTTCCTCGGCTTTCTCTCTAGCTTCTGCTTTTTTAGCTGCTTCCTCTTTGGAAGGAACAGGAGTAGGTTTATTTTTCTCTTCAGTTGATTCTGCTGCCGTTGGAGCTTCTGCCGGTTTTTCTTCCGCAGACTCCACTTCCGAAACCACCTCGATCAGGGGCTTCTTGTTCTGGAGATCATATTTTTCAAAGGAAGCGGAATATGTATTCTCCGAATCCGGAGAGACCTCGTCCGTGGTATGCATTGCGATAACATCGAACTGGGCGTTCGCCGCATCCCTGCCAAGGGGTGTGATATCCCGTCCATCAAACGGATCCTTCCCTTTTCCAAGGAAAGATACATAAGCATCACGGGTAACGGTCTTTCCGTTAAAGGTAAGCGTGTCTTTTCCGGAACGGTACTCAGGCTTAAAGCCTTCCTCTTCCGTTGCCTTGTTAAGGACTTCCGCATCAACAGGGGGTTCGGATTTCTTCTTCGTTTCCTCCGCCAGCTGCCTGTTCAACTCGGCGACGGCATTGATCTGAAGGGCGAAGTTCCCGGCAGCCTCTCTGGTTCTTTCCCAGGCCGAAGTAAGAAATTTCTCAAGGGTGGCAGTTACTTCTTCTGCGGAAAGGGTTGCCACTGCCGGAGCGGAATCTACGCCGGACAGAAGAGTAGCGGCAAGATCCTGTGTAGCAGTCTCTGCCTTGCTGTTCGTCTTATTCTTAGAGAAGCGTTCAATGTTTTTCTGAATATAATCAAGAACAAATCTTTGTGCGGACTCAAGCTTGAGAACGCCATTATTGAGTTCCTGCTTGATATACTCTGGACTGATCTGACCATTTCCGGTAAAGATCATTCCAAGGAGGTTGGACGCTTTGTAGATGTCTTCTGTCTTTTCTTTGCTCCCGATAGCCTCACTCATGCCGAGAGCAAAATCACTGAAGACTTCGGCATCCGGATGGGAGTACCTGATCGCATTAAATCGTGCTGCTTCTTCCTCGCCGAGAAGAGCTGCCTGTGCCTGGAACGCAGCGTTTGCAACACGAGCCGGAGAAATCTGCATCATGATACCGGCATTGGAATAGGCGAAATCAGACATGATCTTGCGGTCATAACGGTCTGCAAGCCATACCATATGACCGAGTTCATCAGCCGTAGCCTTGCCTTCTTCCGCTTTCTTCGCCAGTTCTACAAGCTTATTGAGTTCTTCCCGTCGTGCTTTGGTAAGCTTATCGGAATCTGCATACTGATACTGTGAAAGATACTCTCCAAGTATCTGAGCGGCAGATTTGTCGCCGTCTGTCTGTGCTTTTGAGAGTCGTTCTCCAAGTCCTTTTGTTTCTTCTGCTCTAGACTTATTCAGCGAAGAAAACTCAATACCGGAAGTAGAACCGACAGTTACGCCACCGGAAAGTCCGCCAGCAGCGAGATCCTGGAGAAGCTGAAACACCAAATCCCAAGTAGCTTTTTTCGTAGCTTCATCTTTGCTGAAACCATACTGAGCCATATATGCATTAACGGAATTGTTGAACGCACTGCCCTCTTTAAGTACGGCATTTTCAGAAAGATAGTTCGCAATAGATGTGAATACTTCTTCTGAGCCTTCGATAGCGGCACTCATCGCCACTTCTTTTGTCCAGTTTTTCCATCCTGACCAGTCTGCTACTTCCTTTGCGTGATATAACTTATCAAAGGAAATATGCTCAAAGGCTGCTTCTGCTACGCCAGCATAAACAGCGGCAGTCCAGGCTTTTGTTGGATCAATGCCACGATCAAGGAATTCCCTGTAAGAACTCGTCGCTGCACTGCTGAAGAATGTAACATCCGATACCATTCCGGCGACGGTCTGCCGAACACCGATGTTGTGGTTTAGAATACTGAATACCGTATTCCCGTTGAAACCAAGGGCATAGCCGAGCATATCGGCGAATGCACCGCCCACCGCCTGAACTTCCAAACTCTGTGCGATGCTTCCGTAAACGCCGTACATGAACTTAGCAACTTCAGGAGCGTACTTCCACTCAAACATATCGTCCACATCGGTAGCAATCTGGTTCGTATAGACCTGGTTGGAAATATCTCCCCACTCAGACAAACTCGGAACCGCCGATACGACACTATTCCCGATTCTGTTTATCTGACTCCATGTTTCAATAGCATCTACAGGAGAAGCAAATGATAATGCCCCAGCTACCCACGGGTTTACAACAGCGGAAATAACAAAGTTACCTTTTTCATGTTCCGCATCGTACTGAGTAACAAGAGCAAAATTATTTTCAATCTGCTTCTTATACTCACTGTTAAGCGTGTTGTTTACACCGAGAGCATACTTTGCTGCTTCGACTGCACCCTGTGTAGAAAGCAGATAGTAATAGTTGTTAAGCTGATCCTGGGAGAAATACCCAAGTTCCGCGTCCATTGTATACGAGGATGTAAACGCATTGGCTCTGGGATTGTTTCCGGAGTCAAGACGATGAGTCCGTGGGGCAAAGTCAGTCCCTTCAACACCAAGTGCGGCGAGGATGTTCAGAAGATTGTCCGCTTCTTCTCCGGTTACGCCAATTGTAGCCAGGGTATCAAGTGCCTTCCTACGCCCATACGGACTGTCCTGCATATGTGCATAAGTCGTTGCTGTAGTCAATGCCTCACGGTACTGGCTAAGATCCCCAACCATACGCATTCCATCTTCAACCTTTTGTGCGTAGTCCTTACGCTCCGGCAAATCCTTTTCAAAATACGCCATCGCCCAAGCGAGCTTCGCCTCTGCCTCAGACAGATCCGCCGTATTTTCTGCCGTAAGATCGTCGATCTTTTCGGAAATTGCCCGCATTGCGGCTTCTTGATTCTCTTCTGAGATCCCTTTTTCTTTCAGAAAATCACGAATCTCTTTGTACTCTTTTGTCTTTGGAAGGGCAGAATATTCTCCAATCGAATTAAGAGCTGCCGTCCAAGTGTCAAGAACCGCCGCCCTGTTCTTAATCTCGTTATACTCAGCCAGGGCATCGTCCTTCCACATGAGCAGAGAGTCTTCTCCGGCGTACTTCTTCTTCGCATCTTCATACGCCTTCTGTGCAGCAGCCGCGCCTCGCATCATCTGTTGCTGGGTAAGATATGCAAGCTGAGACCTTTCCTCTGCGGTAAGTTCCCTCTCTACCGGATTCTTTATATAGTACCGGACAGAAGCCTTCTGTGCAGCCAGTTCGTCTATCTCACTTTGGATCTGGTTGATCGCTTTTGCGGTTGCAGAATCAGGAACGGTTGAATCAGATTTCTTCAGAAGATTTGAAAGTTCTTCTTCCTTCTCCCTAATCTTTGCATCAATCTCGGCATTGCTTCCGGCAGATGTACTCTTTACAAACTCCGCACCATATTTAAGCTCCAGAATCTTCTTCTGAATCTCCGCATCGCTCTTATTCTCCCATTCCTTCTCAAACAGTTCCATCTTGTCGCTGTTGATACGGGCTTCTACATAAGCGATTTTATCCGCCAGAAGTTGCTGGGTAGCTGGGTCTGTCGTTGATGTTTGGAGTGCGTGAAGGTTTGCTAGTTCTGTTTCCCAGTTATCTTCAGAAGTAAACCATGCGTAGTCTCTTCCGGTTTTAAGATAAGTGTTCTGTTTTTCGAGGAAAGCTTTCTTCTCAAGAGCGTCTTCGTACTGCTTCTCAAGCTTTACTTTCTCCGCTTTTGCCTTATTGATCTCCTTGTCGAGTTCTTCACGGGTATACGCCTTTCCGTTTACCTCATACTTCCCAGAGGGGTCAGTAATATATGGGCTCTGAGTATCGCGCGCATTCTCCAGACGGACGAGGGAAACATCAAGCGCATCCATACGCTCCTTAACACCATCCGGCGTGTCACCACCGACATCAGAATAGTTTTGCTTATCGTTGACATCAACCAGCTTATCATCGTCATACTGGGAGAACACGCTGTTTTGAAGGTCAAGAGAATCATACAGCATCTTGGAGGAATCACGCAGATCAGAAATGCTCTTGACCACATCATGGAGACTCACAATGTAGGCATCATTCGCGGCCTTCTCTTCCTCAGATCCGAATGTAGAATTGGCGTATTCTGCCTCAATATCCTTCACACGGTTTGCCATATACTTGTACATCTCGTCATAACTGTAGTACAAGTTCGCGGCTTCCTGGGCATACTCCGCCACAGACGCTCCGTCCTTCCATGTCTCCGCTAGGGTAAAATCACGGACAGCTTCATAGCGCGTGTAGTTGTCGTAATAGGCATCCTCTATCGAAGAATGGTAAATACCGTTCTCATCGGTATAGCCAACCCAGTCTTTGTTTTTCCCAAATTCCGTAGCACGGCCTTTACCGAGGGTTCCCTCGATATCCATCCATTTGGAAATATCAGACTGGAAAGCGGGCATGGTACGGGTTGTTTTATACTTCAGAGCGTCATTCGTATAGTCCTGCTCTGAGTAAGAATTCCACGGAGCAACTTTTGTAGTAGCATTAGGAGTAGTCCCCTTCGGAGTAGTATCCTTCGGAGTAGTATACTTCGGGGTAGTAGTTGTTGTCTGACTCGTTACACCGATCTTCGGTGTAGAACTGGTGGTTTTCTTCGTAGAAGAGTCTGCCGAAGAAGTTGTAGCTTTTTTGATCCCCAGAGAAGGAGCTCCGGACTTTGTGGTTTTCGGAGTAAATGAAGTGGAAGAGTCCGAGGAGCCACTACCGGATGAACCGCCATGACTGGAGACAAAACTAGCAGCCTTGTCCTTTCCGGTGGAAATAGCCTGTTTAGCATTAGCGATCAGACTAGCCCCGGCAGGACTCGACGAAGTACTCTTTGTAGTAGTACTCTTCGCAGTAGATGCCGAAGAAGAGGAAGTCCACGGAGCCACATTTGTAGTAGCGGTAGAAGTACTGCTCCCCGATGCCGTATTATTCTGGACTAGATCCGATGCTTTTGGAATAACCATTTTTGTTGCCATCTATATTATCTCCTTTACAAGAGAAAAGAAATTAACCCACAACGGGACCGCCCGGGAAGTACTTCTGAAGATACGATGCCGCCTGGGATGTAGTCATACCCATCGCCTCAAGCTGCGCTGCCGTCGGAGCAACTCCGGCTTCCATAAGAGCCTGTCCGGATGCCGCCAAAAGTTCCCTGTTCTTCTGCTGGGCGGCATAGGTAGACGCACCATTGCTGAAGGCTCCGGTCGCTTCCGCAACATTCAACTGTGCGTTGAGTCTTGCGTTCGCCTCGTTCATCCTCTGGTTGGCAGCATTCAAACCATAATTTGCTGCGTTCAGACGATAGTTCGCCGCATCAAGTCCGTAGTTTGCCACATTCAGACCGTAGTTCGCTGCGTTCATCCGTGCGTCGAACAGAGCGTTCTCCTGGTTCATCCTCATGTTTGCGAGATTGAGGTTTGCGTTCTGTACATCGAGCTGCGCCCCAAGGAGACTCAGCTTGTAGTTCTCTTCCCACTGACCTACCTGAAGATTGAACTCGTCAATTCCAAGATTGGTCTCTTTCGCCCATGTATACAGATTCATCAGCTGGGATAGGTAGTTCTGCGTGATACTTAGAAGCTGATTCGCTTTCTCAAATTCTCCCTGGGATCTGAGATCCGCAATCTGCCGTGCAGTGTCCGTTGCTAACTTGGTTTGCTCTTTTTGCACAGTAAGTCGGTTCGTTGCCGCTGTGTTCTGGATCGTATTGTACTGAGCCTGACCGATACCGCCACGGTCACCACGGGCTTCGGCGTATAAAGCCTGGTTGTCCAATGCCCTCTGCTCATCGGCAGCGATCTGGTCACGCTGGGTTTGGAACTGGTTCTGTGCGTCCTGCATGGTTCGCTGGGCGTTGATGATTCCTTCGTTTACCGCCCTGTCCGCCTGTAGAACAGCCTGTTCTTTCTGTGCATCCGTTATCTGCTTCAGCATGGCTTCTTCCTGCTCGGTATCCACATGGTTGATTCGATCCATGTTGATCTTCGCCTTTGCCATTGCAGCGTCATAATCAAAGTCTTCCGGAATATCTACCTTATTCGGAAGAAGGATATCCGTAGACAGATCCGCTTCCTTTAGGGTAAGATCAGGAGACTCCACACCAAGAGGCTTGGTAAAATCATACCCGGCATTCTTGAGAAGGTCGTTTCCGGCTTCCACTCCCTTGGAGGGATCCGTACTCCCTGCCCCTGTTCCGCCTGTTCCTGTTCCGGCTGTACTTCCTATTGCGGCAGACCATGCGCCTGGGGAGGCTCCTCCACCACCGGAGTCACCGCCGCCCCCACCACCGGAAGAGCCGCCGCCATAATATCCGCCTCCCCCACCGCCGGAAGAGCCACCGCCGGAGGATCCGGAAAAATCAGAATAGGTTTCCTTCCCTGCATTGGATACTGTAAGAACAGCATTGGTATTGCCAACATTAACTACACTAGCTGCATTACTAGATCCGCCAACTTTAGCAGTATTGGTAGCTCCACCGACATTGGAACTACTGCTACTCGACCCAGAAGTTTGGGACACCCATTCTTTTCCGTTGTAATAAGCCATTTATCCTATCATCTCCTTATACACGGATAACCCCATCCGTTATGTAAACGGATGGGGTGAATTATTGTCTATTTACTTATTCCGTTTCCAACTCGACCTCGTCCTGAAGAACGTTGTCGATGTAGACGGAGGTGGAGGAGTCGGCCAGTCCTTCGCCGATGATGTATGCGATGACCGTAGCCCCGGCAAGGATCAGTGCCGTTACTCTCTCCGCAGTCTCGGTTGTGCCGCCCTGGAAGACGATCAGGTTCGTTACAAACGCAGCGATAGCCAGCCAGAACTTACGGCTCGTGAGTTTCCTAACAACAGTTTCCCATGTAATTTCGTACATATCTATTTCTCCTCCTTTATGTTTTCAACGGCAAGGCTTTTATCTTACTCATTATCGTGTCCAAATAACCGTTCCCACCCAGGGTCTCGTGATAAACCTCCCACATTTTTTGGAGATCTGAGAGGTCTTCAGGAGTGATACTGCCGTCCGTGACATAGTCTTTACCCAGACGGTCAATCTCGATCTTCAGTAATGTTCTGACCCCGATGATCGCCGCGCTGTCCTTTTCCTTCCTTCGATCAATCAGCGTAAATATCCGGTTGATGATCGTAGTCAAAAGACCGCTGCCCAGAATGGCTACAATGATTTTTACAGTTGAATCATCCATGCTCTGCTCACCCCTTTATTTAAAGTGTATATCGCAACTATCCTTTCCTTCGCAGTCGTGCGAAGCATCAGAAGGGATATGCAGTTTCGGTGCGTGTTCACAGCACCAACAGAGCTCTTTGCCCTCCGGTACTGTATCGCCGCAGATCTTACAAGTCGGAAGATTAGTCAATGGTCAATTCCTCCGATCTCAAGCATTCTTCATCTCCATACAGCATCTCATTGACTTCCGCCCAGAGCATGTTAAGTTCATGCTCCGTGGCGGCCCAATGAGAATCTGCCCGTGCCTTTTCGATAAGCACGATGGTGGCAAGGCACATGATGGAGAGGGACGTAACAATGTTCAGCATTTTCTTCACCATCCGCTTTGGGCTCCTTACTCCCCGTAAACCTCTACTACGAGGGCTGTGAGCTCGGCGTACTGGTCGTCTGTGAGGCGGTTGACCGCATAGAACACATCGAGTTTCATCTGTGCTTCTTCAGCCGTGTCGTAAAAACGCTTGTTGATCAGCTTCCGCATAACAGTATACATATTCTTTTATCCTCCCTTATCCGATCATATCAAGATCATCCTGGTATATCATCTCTATCAATGCCGCCACCTCTTCCAGTGGGACAGAGTTCTCTATAATTTCTTCGATAGGAGTCAGAAGCCTGACCCCGTCACGATAATAAAGACCATCCGAATAAATGTCGCCCTGCATCACAGGGTAGTCCGACACATTCTTCAGATCAAATTCTTCCGGTGTATCCTCGTTCCAGCTCTC
>Ga0310696_10009838_pt1 | contig 11030 bp, 9 predicted proteins | sample AusTroGonzalo_MG_4_FD_203885 | JGI IMG/M metagenome (GOLD analysis project Ga0310696, IMG submission 203885) | Bovine rumen microbial communities from tropical cattle in Woodstock, Queensland, Australia - Gonzalo_02 (v2) (version 2) | ecosystem: Host-associated > Mammals > Digestive system >...
AGGCTCTTCGCCCTTAAGGACGATGAGGCAAGAGACTTGGAGCGTAAGATAAAGGATCATCTGAACATAGCCAAGCAGTTTTTGGATCACGCTAAGGCTGACTATGAGGCATCTGCCAGAAGAGGTGGAGGGATGGATGGTCAGGAATTGGCACATCGTGAACAGAAGCTTCAGTATTATACGAATCTATACAAAAAAGCCCAGAACTATGCTGAGTCTGCCAAGAAACTCTACCAGAACATTCATGGGGAAATGGAGCGTATTGAGTTTATGACCAACCGTCAACGACACAAGTTAGAGCAAAGCAAAGAAGAGGGTAACAATTTCCTGAATAAGGCAATCGCTGCATTAAACGAGTATAAGCAATGAGACAGTTGAAGATGCTTTTAGACGAAATGCACCAATATGTGCAGGCGTTCAATCGGAATAACCAAGTTCTGAGGGAAAATTGGCAAGACAAGAAATCGGAACATTTCAGCGATACGTGTATCACTATAGTTAATAATACTTGTCAGGAATATATGCAGACTGTAGAACAGGTGCAAATGGGCATCAACAGCTCTTTAGAACAATTAAAGAGCATGGAGCAGGAACTCGCAAAGGAACTGAGAGCCCTGTAAGGGAATTGTCATTTATGGTGGCTAATCAAGACAATATGCTACTCACTTTCGATGAGTGCAATATGGAGTATTTTGAGGGAAAGTTGCTTTTCCCTCAATTTGGCTTGTTGCACTCTTATCGGACTTTTGGCTATTTCAAATATTCGAAAGGAGGATGGTTTGACAAGACGATATACGATCCTGTTATTATGATAACAGACTACTATGACTTCACGCAAGAGCAGTTTGTTAACATAATGGTACATGAGATGATTCACTATTATCTGGCGTACTTTGGCAAAGATAAAAGATGTAGGCATGGCAAAGAGTTTAAGGAAATGGCAGAAAGACTGAATATAGTTTATGGGCTGAATATTACCCCTTATTTGAATATGTCAATCTACAAAAGAAGAGAAGGAACTCCTTGGCTTTCTTATTGGATTCTACAAAAAATTGGTTATGTGTAAGCGTGAACATTTGAATAGGAATGTGTGTTATAAGATGTCACAACAACAGGAGAATGCCATGAGATCTTTCTCTCGTGGTTGCAATTGTTATCACCTGTGATTGCAAAAGTTGGAATCACTGATTACAATTTCTGCGCTTGGTATGTACAGCGGTTGAATTCAAGGAGTACAGCGGCTGTACTTCTTGGTTGCAGAGTGTGTTTTCTTGTTTGTCGTTGGAGACGTAATATATATAGGTGTCTCCAACAACAAACAAAAACATGCTGCAGTTTGCTGTCGTGCTAAGCATCTACCAAATAACATTGTTGCATATCGTACTATCACCTTGACCTAATAATAGAAGAAGGTAAGCCAAAGTAATAAGTTATTTCCGCATGAGCTTTATGTACCAATTCTCACTAGGAGAGTGACCGAAATAGTGTTTTCCATCTCCACCAAGATCCCATTGCTCGACAATCTCCCATTGACGATTAGGAAGGATATCAAACTTTTTAGAATGAACAAGAACCTGTTCCAATCTGCGAAATTTGCGATGGCTGATCTGTTTGCCTCGCTTTTGTGACTTGCAGCAGCACCAAGTGCATACTGGAGTCTTCTTTCTGCTTTTACCCATAATGTCTGTAATGTTGTGAGGGGTCGCAGACTCTTGCTGCGCCACTCGGTTAAACATTAAAGACAAGATTTGTTATGTTCATACCTATTTGTATTAATAAGTAGTTAACGTTCCATCCAGTTTTCGACCTTCAAGCCATCGATGCGCTCAAAATGGTCAAGAGAAATGCCTGCTCTCGCGGAGGAAACGTTTCTTCTCCTCGGCTGACAGTTCACCTTCATAATGTAGAGCCTGAAGTTCCTTCAACCACTCCTCGTCGCTCTTGTGCTGTATGGCTCGTTCCATTTCCTTTGGCTCTACCAAGTGCTCGGCAAGCCACTGGCGATTGCTTAGGCTTAGTCCGCTCAGCATGTGGAGAATGCTTTCAAGTGAAAGGGTTGTATTCATACTTCGTCTTTTTATGTATTCACGCTGCAAAAATACAAATAAAAAATGAAATAACAAGCAAAACGATGAGAAAAAGAAAAAAAATATTATCTGTTCGCTTTGAGTGAACGAATAATGGGATGATAGATGTATGTTCATTCTTGTTGTGGTTATCCTAATTGGCTTCGCCCAAAATGCTACGCCTCAATAATGCTCAAACAAGCTTGGCATTCTGTTCGGCTTAAACGCATTTTTCACTTAACTCCAACCACTGCATGGATTTGGTGTCGAGTTCTTCGTTAAGCAATGGGAGGCGTTTGGACATCCTGACGATTTCGTCGACCGATGTGCTACCACCGCTGAGGGCGGTTTCTATTTCTTTCTTTTCACGTTCTAATTGTTCGATGTCGACTTCGAGCTGTGCCATCAGTTGCTTTTCCTTGAAGGTGAGCTTGCGAGGACGATGCCCCCCTTTGTTCCAGCCCCCCTTCCGTCCCCCCTCAATGGGGGAAACTTTCTCCTCTATGGAGAGAGGCTTAGACTCCAGAGGCTTATTGGTAGATTCATAGGCACGGTATTGGGTGTAGTTGCCTGGGAAATCCTTGATTTGCCCGTTTCCGTGGAATACCAGAATATGATCTACGACTTTATCCATGAAGTAGCGATCGTGGCTGACGATGATGAGACATCCACGGAAGTTCTGTAGGTATTCTTCGAGTATCTGGAGGGTGATGATGTCGAGGTCGTTGGTAGGCTCGTCGAGAATGAGGAAATTGGGATTTCGCATCAGGACGGTACACAGATAGAGTCTTCGTCGCTCGCCTCCACTGAGTTTGGCGATGTAGCTGTATTGCTCTTCGGGCGTGAAGAGGAAGTGCTGAAGGAATTGTCCGGCACTGAGATGCTGGCCGTTTCCCATATCGACATATTCGGCTATATCGCGTACGGCATCGATGACTTTCTGGTCTTCACGGAACGATAGGCCTTCCTGTGAATAATAGCCGAAACGGACGGTCTGCCCTATGTCGTAGGTGCCTTCGTCGAGCGGTTCCACTCCTAAGAGGGTCTTGATGAAGGTGGACTTTCCTGTGCCGTTATTACCGACGATGCCTAACTTCTCATAGCGTGAGAAGGTATAGTTGAAATGGTCGAGTATCACATTGTCACCGAATGCCTTACACACATCTTTCGCAATGAAGATCTTACTGCCGATATAGCTGCCGCTCATCTCCAAGCGGACATTGCGTTCGTTGATGCGCTGACGGGCTATCTTCTCGAGTTCGTAGAATGCTTCTTCACGATAGCGTGCCTTGTGTCCTCGTGCTTGGGGCATACGTCGCATCCACTCCAACTCCGTGCGATAGAGATTATTGGCTCGTTCGATTTCGGTTGATAGGTTGTCGAGCCGTTCCTGACGTTTCTCAAGATAATAGCTGTAGTTCCCTTTGTAGGAGTAGATGCGCGAGTCGTCCATCTCGATGATGGTCGAACAGATGCGGTCGAGGAAATAGCGGTCGTGGGTCACCATCAGGATGCTCATGGTGGTACGGCTGAGGTAGTTTTCGAGCCACTCGATCATCTCTAAATCAAGGTGATTGGTCGGCTCGTCGAGAATGAGCATATTGGGGTCTTGAACGAGAATCTTTGCAAGCGCCACTCGTTTGATTTGTCCTCCACTCAACTGACTGATTTTCTGGTTGATGTCGAAGATTTTCAGTTTGGTGAGATACTGCTTGGCTTTCAGTACGATAGGGGAGTCTTCATAGCTGTGATTCCCGCTTTCGTCGAAAGTGACATTCTCGAGTACGGCTTCGATAATGGTGTGGTCGTGCTTGAAGGTCGGTGTCTGCTCGAGATAGCCGATCTTCAGCTCATTGCGGAAAATGATGCGTCCTGCATCATATCCTTCTTCGCCTGCAAGGATGGAGAGTAGGGTGGACTTACCCGTTCCGTTTTTGGCAATCAACCCTACATGTTCGCGCTCATTGATGGTGAACGAAACATCCCAAAACAGCACTCGGTCACCAATGCGTTTGCCGAGTGACTGTACGTCCATGTAAGGTTGGATTGTGGCCATAGGATTTCTCGAAATTTAGCCTTCCCCAATTGGAGAAGGCTAAATGTCATTTTTTATTGAATGGTCAATGTTTTGATTTCCCATGTCGGAGCACAATCTGTTGTGCTCTTATAGTGGAATACAATCTTGATGGTCTTGCCTGCATACTTAGTCAGACTTGCCGTTGCATCTACGTAGGTGTAGTCTGTTCCTGCGGGCCATGTGGAGAGTGCCAAATCTTCGGTTGTTTCGCCGCAGATGACCTGAACAGCTACGTAGTCAGCACGTTCATGTCCTTTGAGGAAGTTGAGTGCATGATTGATAGACAGGTTTGCACCAGCTGCAGGAATGGTGAACTCAGGACTGATGAAGTCGGACTCTGCTGCATTGTTCTTACTGCTGTAGAACGCAGATGCCTTCATGCCGTATGTCTTGTCCTGCTTCCATACGAAGTTCAGTCCTCCAAGGTCGATGTCGTTGATGGTCCAACCTTCCGTAGAACTGGTGAAGGTGATGCTATATGGAATGCCTGTATCGTCACCTGGATTATCATCTGGATTATCGTCTGGGTCGTCACCCGAACCGTCAGCCAATCCTCCGTCGGAAGTGGTGAGTTCTACATCGTCGATCAAAACATTTGCACCAGGATTCTTTGGATTCATGACTAACAGACAAATGGTGGTCTCACCGCTCAGTGTAAATGGATTGTTCACTTCGGTCCATTCGCCTGTTGTGAGGTTGTTTACATAGTCGCCGTATTTATATCCGCTGCTGCTGTTAATCTTTCCATCCTCAACAATAGCATATCCAGGACGTACGCTTCCTCCGGCTGACGTAGCAGCTTTAGCGTAGAACTTCATGTTGTAGCTACCTGCTTTCAGGGTAATTTCCTTGTAGGCCAGACGTTTGTTGCTTGAACTTGTTCCTTCTACTTCGACAGAATAGCTGCCGCTGTGTGATTCGTTCGACTGACTGAGTGTTGCAGACGATGCGGTACTTGCTGACTTCCAATATACAGGTTCGCCACCGCTCCATGCTTCGAAGGTACCGTTCGCAATGAGGTTATCACCTGATGGCTCTGGTATATCGGGGTCTGGGTCAGGTTCGGTTTTTCCTCCCTGATGAACCTTGAAGTTCTTCAATTCCCATGTGGTTGAGTTCTGGTCGTTGCACTCGAAGCGGAATGCGAAGTAAACCTTTTCCTGACCTACCAATGCTGCCGGCAAGGTGAGGGTAGGAGCTGCATAGAATGTCCAGTCTTTCGTTGCTGATTCGACAGCTTCGAAACCAAGGTCGGTCCATGTGGCTTTCGATACATCACCCTCGAAGTCGGTGCTTGCGTAGAGTTTGTGATATGCTTTCACATCTGTACCATCACCAACATAACGGAGTACGTAATCGAAGTCAACAATAACAGGCTCGTCGTTGCCTTCTGCTTTCGTTGTGTTGATAGCAGGTGAAACCAACCAAGAGATTGTAGGAGTTGTTGCGTTGTTTGCATAACCAGTAGCCTTTGCATAGGTGTTGCCGAGACTCCAAGCTGTTCCCTTTTCGGTTACAACCGTAAAGCCGTCCTTCAGACTGCTGCTGGTATATGGCAGCACGTTCTCTTCGGTTGGTCCAGGTGTTGGCTCTGGTGTACTTCCTGCTTCACCCTTCATTACCTTCAGGTTCTTGACTTCCCATGTAGAACTGTTGGTCTCGCACTTGAAGTAGAGCGCAATACGTACTTTCTTTCCCATGTACTTCTGTGGGATTTGAGCAGTAGCTGTGTAGAATGTAGTATAGTCGCTTCCTTCGGTGTGGTTGGCGATGAGGGTTTCCCATGCTTGTGATGCTACGGTATTGGCATTCGGTACGAAGTCTTCGGCAATCAACAGCTTCTGATAATCCTGACTGCGATTGAAACGAAGGATATATTCATAGGTGACGTATGCACTGTCTGCATTGGTGAGGTCAACAGCCGGACCGACAAGATATGCTGTACCGTCTGTCGTGGTTTTCGTTGCATTGTCATAACCCGTTGCAGTCGCACAACTGTAAGAGTTCTTCCAAGCTACGCCACCATCGGTGGTGAAGTTGGCAAATTTGCCAAGTGATGATGCAAAAGTTTCCGAGAGCAAAGTCTTGGTGTCAGAACTGCCTTCTGAATTGATGGTGTATGGTGCAGGCACGTCTTCACAGGCTGTAAACACAAGTGCCATAGCTGCACATACCAATGATAATAATTTTTTCATATCGTATTGTTATTTAGTTGTCTTACCCTTTGTTTATTCTTTGATGATTTCCATATCGTCTACCGAACGCAGCTGCAACTGCCATCCGTCGTAGAACGACAGCATACCTGTAAGTTTTACAGTGCCCTTAGGCATTTTGAGGAACGACACATCGTTCTGTGTGCTTGTACGTACGGTGATGGTTGTGTTGCCGATCTTGAAGTCGCGATCCACGCCCATACCGGCATCTTTCAACTCATCGGGTGCCAGGATGGTCTCGTCGTCACCAAGTACGAACTTACCTGTAACGGTTACAAGCATCGGTGCGTTTTTGTAGTTCTGGTATGAAGTCTGGTGGAACATCTCGTGGCTGTCGTCCTTGATTTCGAATGGCTTTATCTTATTGATATAGTCCGATGGTTTACCAACAAGGTAGATGTTCGTCTTGCACAGCTCGAAAAGCATAGGACCCAGTCGCAGGTTGTTGCTGCTGGTGTAGTAGGGTTGCCCTATCTTCGGCAGTTTGCTATAGCAACCCACATACAGTCCTTTGAGGTTCACACGTACCATCTGTCCGTATGCGAAATAAGGATAGAGGCATGTACTCTTTACAGCCAATACAATACCTCGTGCAGGATCTACCACATCATAAGTGGCATCATATTGTGCCAGCATCAGGGTCTGATACAGGTTACCTCCCTTATCGTTCGCTACTACCACACCTTCCACGATTTCGTCGTCCTCAATCATCGTGAATGCATTGTTCTGGGTGAACACACTTTCGTACTTTTCCTTGAGGTTACGGATGGATATCGTCGTATCGCCCACAGAGGTTTCCTTCGTGATAGAGTAATTGCTGACATCTGGTGCATCGTGGTCGTCCATACATGCCGACAATGCGATGCCCGTCATCATGAGCGTTAATGCTCCTATGTGAAATATCTTTTTCATGTTTAATTCTTCTTTGATTTTAATAATTACATTGTTCTTCTACACCTTATTTATATATTAGAACCGATAATTAACATTGAGGAAAGCATTGAACGCATTAGCATAATAGTACTTTGAGTTCTTTGAGAACTTGTATGCGCGTGCAACGCCGGTACTGTAGAGGTCGTCACGATTCTGTTCGAAACCACCTGTGCGGAGGTTCGTATTGTTCGTGATGTTTACTAATGAGAGGTTGATAGAGATGGCGCGTCCACCACGCAAACGGATGAACTTACCGATAGAAGCGTCGAGCATGAAACCACCTTTATACTTCTCCAGACTTGGACTATATGAATCTACGTAGTTTCCGTTTGTGTCGAAAAGTACACCGCCGTCTTCTTCCAGAATCTGTTCGCTGGTGCGCCCCGTTTCGTCTGCAATATTGAATACAGGTGTGCCGCCTACTGAACCTGTAGCGGTATAGTTCTTCAATACGTTACTCAATCGACGATATGCGGAATAGCCTACGTATACACGGTCGTAGTAGTTGAGGTCCAGTTCCAGATACCAGTTGTTCACGTTGTAGTTCACACCGAAACTAGCTGCGGTCAGTGGGGTGCTGCCCACCTTGATGTCTTTCATGATGACACGCAGCGGCATGTTCTCACCAGTTACGGAATTGGTCCATGTGTTCAGCGCCTCGTTGGTCTGTGAGTTCATTCCTTCGTAGTTGACTTGAGCGTATGGGTTGTCGATGTATTTCGCATCGCTAAGAGTTCCCATCAAGTTGAACGACAGATTGCTATTCACCTGATATACCAATGCTCCTTCAACTCCCTGATGTTCTTTGCTGATACCTGTCATGGTGAGATAGGTGAAGCGGTTTTCCTGGTCGTTATAGAATGCGGTCTGTTCCACTTGATTCATGAATCTTGTGAAGAAACCTGTGAACTTACCTGTGAGGTTGCCGAAACGGAACTTCCAGTTGAGTTCGGCACTGAAGATATCTTCGTTCTGAAGGTTGTCCACGAAGTTGTTCTGCATACGAGGTGCCACGAAGGCATTACGAGCCAGTGGGGCGTTGGTGTCCCATCCCAGTCCTAAAGAGATGGAATTGCCAACAAACGGACGTAGATTCATCAGTACCTTTCCTCCGGCACCGAAGAACTTCGCTGTACCACTTGAACCGTATGAATTCTGAGGAGCACGTCCGTTCTGCATCTTTCCGTCACGTTCGATGGTCGTTCCTTCAAGGTAGAGGCCAGGCATGATGTCGAATGCTCCGTTAGTGTGTTGCATCACCCCCCATGCCTTAGCTTTGTTGACATTGATATTGTAGTCGTAGCCGAACTTATCGCCTTCGTTGATACGCTTGTAAGGGTTGCGCAGGTCGTTAGCAGATTCGGTCGGATTGGCAACACTTCCCCTGCCGTATTCGTTGGCACTGAACTTATCGTAGTCATAGTAGAGATTTCCACCCAAGAGGTCGTCCATCGTCTTGTAGTGCATACCTGTCGTGTGATTCAGGCTGATGCCCAACGAATATTTGTTATTGATATCGATATTGTGGCTGAACGTTGAGTTGAACGCGAAGACCAGTTGGTTGTTGTGACGACGTTCCTGATAGTAGAGCGTTTCGTCGCCGTTCTGGTTCTGCACGCTATTTACGTAGTACATGCGATCCCAGTTCACCTGACGATTGGCTTCGCTGGCAGTCCAGAAGTTATAGAGGTCGTTGTACTGACTCAGGAAGTAGGGATTGTCCTGCAGGAACTCTGGATTGTTGCGGTTCGTCAGGTCGTACACATCGAAGATGCTACTTGGCAGGTTCTTGTAGTAATCAGGACGTGGATCGTAGGCATCGCCGTTCCATCCGAGAGCGGAGGTGCTGTAGCGACTATATTTTACGCCTGCTGAGGTGACGAGCTTGCGGCTGTCATCCATCTTCCAGTCCCAAGTGAGGATGGCGGTCGGTTCGAAGTCGTGAACCACACGTGAGTTACGCTTCTTCCCATTCTGGTAGCCCCAATAGGGGTTGTAGTAGTGTGAGTTCGCCAACCAGTAAGCTTCTTCGGTCGATGCGCCTTGCTGAGCACGTTCGGTTGGTGAGCCGAAGGTGACGAGCGACAGACTGTGATGGTCACCAAGACGTTTCTCGACTGAAAGCAGGTAGGAGAAGGAGTTGTAGAACGTACCATCGATGACACCCTCCTTAGCCCAACGATAGCCAATCGTACCTGCGAATGCCCATCCGTTTTCCATCAGGCCGGTAGCATAAGTGTACATGCCACGCAACACATAGTTGCGGTTCGTACCCGACAGTGTCACCTTGTGTCCTGTAGCAAAAGCTGAGGCTCGGGTGTTGGTGTTCGAACCTCCTCCGACAGGTGTCAGTCCGAAAGTGTTGTACTCGAATCCCGCCACGCCTTCCTTGTTGCGCGTAGCGTCGTTCATACCGCCTATCATGCTGTACTGGAACCTTCCGGTTTCCACGTCGTTCAGCAGCAGGCCATTCATGTAATTATGTTCGTACATATTGTCGTATGCACGAACCTTGAAGCGCATCGAACTGAACCGATAACCAACCTCACCGAGATAAGGGTCGTTATTCGATGACGAGATGGTAGACACGGTCTGTGCTGCATCGTTGTCATCATCCAACTGGCTCTCGGTAAAGGTGAAGTCGTAGTTGTCCGACTGAAGTGTGTCAACAACTACCTGTGCCGTCGCTGTTCCTGCGACGCACAGTAGCATTGCCACCAGTTTTAAACATTTACTCATAGTTTGATTATTATTGCATTAATTTTAATTTCTTAGGTTTTGCAAAATTAGCAAATTATTTTTAATCTTCTATTTTCAATCTTCAATTATTTCTGTTTTTTCTCATTTTTAATTCCTTATTTTTTTATTTTTTATATTTTCTTGGTTTTCTTTGGCTATTTCAGAGAAATGCATTACCTTTGTAGTGATAAAAAAGTAATTGACAACAGTAAATAAACATTTATGAACAGAAAAACAATGATGATGGTATTGGCTGCCCTTTCTTTCATGCTGACAGCATGTGGAGATAAACAAGCCAAACAGGTACTCGTTGCCGAAAACAAGACGGAAACCGCAGTTGAAGAACAAACCGAAGAGGAAATCCTTGCCGACGGAGAGATGGAAGATGACGGAGTAGCACTTGGCGATACGGAACTGCCTGCCATTCGCAAAGCATGGGCATCGAAAACTCTTACGACCATCGCAGCTGATGAAGAGGTCAACATCGAACGGTTTGCCTTCGCGTTCTGTCTAGAATATCAGCAATACGAACCCTGCAAAGCACTCCACGACTATCTGGCATTCCCATCACGTTACGATGAGGAAGAGGCAGATTACCGAGTTGTCAATAAGAAGAAAAACGGTTATCTGTCATGCTATATGAAGAGAGACCTGGATTGGGGGATCGATTGTTGCTATTGGAACCGAAAGAACGGTCATAAGCTCGTAGCCTTCTGGTTACCTGAATATCATACGTCGTGGAACGTTGATGAGCACCTGCTCGCCTTCTACGATTATGATCCTGCAACTGACGACATGACGCCAGAGCCAAATCTCACCAAGAAGGTAGAAGAAGCAGTCGCTGATTTTGATTCCTATTGGGTAACACTGCCCGCTGAGGGAAAGGATATTGAACTCATAGGCATCCGTATTTTCGACCACTCAAAAGATGCCACAGATCGTCCCAACTTCCTCCTTCGATGGAATGGCAACGATTTCAAAATAGAACAGAAGGATTAAATC
>Ga0310696_10009840_pt1 | contig 11029 bp, 5 predicted proteins | sample AusTroGonzalo_MG_4_FD_203885 | JGI IMG/M metagenome (GOLD analysis project Ga0310696, IMG submission 203885) | Bovine rumen microbial communities from tropical cattle in Woodstock, Queensland, Australia - Gonzalo_02 (v2) (version 2) | ecosystem: Host-associated > Mammals > Digestive system >...
AGGATTCCGCAGGGTTCGGAGACGTCCGAGGCGGAGGCTACGGCATCGTAGAGCCCTCTGTGGGCGGCGAGTATGTCCGTGTAGTTGCGGCTCACGGGATACTTGCCCTTGTGGCAGTTCACAAGCCAAAGCTTCGCGCCTTTCAGCCCGGCGAAGGCGCTCGTCACGAGTTTCGCGTGCATTGCGGCTGCCGACTTCGCCCAGGGATTGTGCGGGAAGGTGTCGGCCTCGTCGAGCAGCAGGCACCCGCTTCCTTTTGCAAGGTCGATGTTTTGCATTGTGAATATCAGGGCGGAATGGAGATCGGATTTCGGCGTGTTTTCGGTGTATTGCCCGTTGCCCAGCCGGAAGAAGGGGGTCTGTCCGTCCGCAGCTAGCGTCTGGGCGTATTCCGGCACTCGCACCTGCTCTCTCGGCCAGCCGGGCTGGCAGGCGCCGGCCGGAATCGAGGGGTCCACCGAATTGATGCCTTCCCTGACGAGGGCGCAGACGCCTTTGGCCGTGTCTTTCTGCAACTGCGAGAACGCCTCGTCGAGCGGATCGCCGCGCTTCCAGCCGTTTGCGGCGGCGCGCATCGTCGCCGAATCGAATTGAGCTCCTGCGCGGCGGTTGAACTCGGCGACGTGAAGGGGGCAGAAGCACTCCGCCTTCGGGGAGAAGTTGCGGACGTCGTCGTCGGTGAGGATCAGGCATGGGCGGCATGCTGCGAGCTTTGCCGCCGTGGTGCGGATGTAGTCGCGGAAGCGGGGGTCAAGGGGACAGAACCGTTTCACCGTGCCGTCGAGCATGAGAGTCCTCTGCCAGGGTTCTACCTCCTTGTCCACTCGGTTCCAGTGTCCGAGAATGGCCTGTAGCAGTATTCCCGGCTTGACGTCCGTTCCCTCGAGCAGCTTTGCGAACTTCATGTAGCTCGCCACTGCCGCGTCCACTTTTGCGGAAGCGGGCTTTCCCTGGGGGTGGAGAGTGAGCGAATAGAGCACGATCCTGTTGCCGGTTCGGGCGGTATATTCAATGGCGTCTTTGGCCGCGACGTCCTCGCGTTCCGGCGAGAAGGGGATTATGTTGTACATCGTGAACTTGTCGGGCGTGGGTTCTGCCGTCGGCGTCCTTGCCGCTGCGCACGATGTTGCAATCGCGGCGAGTATCGCTGCGAGTCTATGCCAGTTCGAGATGTTCGTCGTCATTTTTCCATCATCCTTTCAGAAAATCTCACTTCGTGTATGTGGAAGGCCTTCTTTCGGCGCGGTAGAGCTGATAGGCTGCGCCCATTCCATTCACGGAAAGCCACTTCACACGGTCGCGATGGGAAAGGTCAATGTCCGCGTAGCAGAATCCGTTCTCTTCGGTGACTTCCGCCAATGTAGAAGTGTCATGGCCTATGATGCGGCTCGGACGCGGACCCTGGCGGATGGCAACTGCGATCGGCAGCCCCGTGTCGTAGGAGCGGGTCGCGAAGACCTTGTCGATTCTGTCCTGGCTTGTGGCGGCTATTGGGTAGAGAACGAGTTCGGCGCCGTTCAGGTGGAGCTGGCGAATCGCCTCCGGGAAGAAGTTGTCCCAGCATATCAGGAAGCCGACCTTGCCGAAGTCAGTCTCGAACACGGGATAGCTGTCGCCGGGCATGGTGCCGTCGAGGATTTCGCCGTAGGTGAGATGAGTCTTGCGGTAGGTGCCCACGAAGCGTCCCTTGCGGTCTACGAGGACGGCTGAATTGTATGTGAGGCCGTCCTTTGTGACTTCACGCAGTCCGCCGGCCATCCAGCAGTTGTAGCGCGCGGCGTAGCGCGAAAGCAGCTGGAAGGTCGGGCCGCTGTCGGCCGGCTCGGCCACGGTGCATGGCGCCAGCGACTCGGCAAAGACCTCCGAGCATGCGAGCACTATGTCTGGATGCGCGACGTTTGCGAAGAGGTTGGTGAGGGCTGCTTCCACCTGCTGGAGTCTGCTTTCTATGGAAATGAACTTCCTGCCTCTGCGAGGGTTGGTTATGGCCACGCGCGCGATGCGGGGCGGAGGAATGGCGACGGTCTCCACGGAGAAGTTCTTGAAGACGGTTCTGCCGGCTCTCCACCGCATCACCGGCTGGATGGTCACCTCGGTGCAGTTGGACGGCACGCATATAGTCTCGTCGAAGCGGTATGTGGTTTTGCCGCCGCAGAAATTCTCCACCGGGTTGAGGTAGTCCGTCTGGAACTCATATCGGGAGCGTGGGGCAAGCCAGTTGACGCAGAATGATACGTCGTTCCCGGCGCATTCGCCGCTTGTCAGAACGGTCTCAGCCTCGGCGCGGAAGCGCATTGCCTTCCCGCGTTCACAGGGAAATTTCCTGATCCACCATCCCACAGCGTAGTTTGAGGGAAGGCGTATGTCCACCGATCCGTCGCTTCCGGCTTCGCCGGTAGCCGCCGCGGGCGCCGCCTTTGCGGAGAAGAACTGCCATTCTTCTGCCGAGACGCCGAACGCCGTCAGCAGGGCAGTGGCTGCAAACATCAGATTTTTCATAGTGTAGCTCCTTGTGTCGAGACCGATCATGCCGACCTTCACGATTGCGAAGGACGCGCAAAGTGACATCATGACTTTGCGAACCTCTCTTCATACCATGGGAGAGGCTCCAGAACGTTGCCGGACTTCTTCCAGTAGTCGCCGCCGAGGTCGTAGACTCCGTCGTGCTGGGCGATCCAGGGCGCGCTTGGATCGGGAAGACGCGAACACATCTCGTCCCACTTGGCGTAGTTCTGGTGCCCGTTGGACTCGACGAGCCCCATGGCGCCTATGCCAGGGAACATCGGCAGCATGCCAGCGACGATCTTGTTCCATTCCACGTTTGCCGGCGAGACCGTGAGATCTGCGCAGAAGCACGGCACTTTGGCCTGGCGGGCGACCTCCGCGACGCGCATCGAGACGGAGAATGTCTTGGCGATTGGCTTGAGGGCCATGGCCCTGTAGCCCATCGCGATGCGTTCCTTGGCGTCTTCGGGGGTGTGGGCGGCTTCGTCGGAGGCGAGGCGCACGGGAATGTCGGAGACGTCGATCTTGTTCATCTCGTCGAACGGCTCTTCGATGATGGCGATCTGATCGAGGGCGCCGATCTTGTCCGCGTGGTCGAGAAGCCGCAGAAGCGTCTCCTTGCGCTCGTAGCGTCCGTTCGCGTCGAAGTAGTACGGAAGCTTTCCGGAGACCGTGTGGGGCGTGCGGCGGTCTTTGAGGGCCGCGTGTATCTCGGAGAGGCGCTTCATGTCCTTGGCAAGCATCTCCTCCTGCGTACCGCCCTGGCCGATCTTGATCTTCATGAAGAAGTAGCCGTCGTCGACGAGCTTGACGACGTCCTTGATCGGCACGGAGTAGCTTACTAGCGGTATTGCCACAGCTTTGCTGTGGTGGCTGGGCAAGGCGGCCTTGAACTCGGTCGGCACGAGATCGTCGATGTTCTCGATTCCGTTTTCGCGGGCGAAGAGGATCCATGCGGCGAAGTCGACGGACACGAGCGCGTTGAGCGCAAACGTCGCGCGGAGATCCTTCTTGTGCGTGATGTACCTGCCGTACTCCCACAGCTCCGGGAAGAGCTGGTCGATCAGCTCGGGCGGAGTGGTGAAGCTTTTGCCTTCGGCCATCGTGAGCGCGTGGCGCGTCATGGAGTACATCATTGCCTCGATGGCGCAGCCAGGGTTCGCGAGCGCCGCGCTTACGTCGCTCCACACGCACCCCTGGTTCGCGATGCCGATGCCGTGCTTCCCGGAAGTCGACGTGAGGCACGAAGCCAGATGCCACGAGCCGATGTCGCGTTTCTGCACCACTCCTTTGAATCCGAACGCGCCTTTCATGGGCCACAGCTCCAGGATGCTGGCGCCTTTCGCGACGGTAATCCGCTTGAGTGGCTTAGCTGTTGCGGCAAGGGCCGCAGGAGGGGCAAGCGCGCCCGCGGCAAGGGCCGCGGCTCCACACATGAATTGACGGCGTGTGTTCATGGCATTTCAAGCCTTCGGCGCCCAGCCAGGCTCGTAGGTGCGGTTCCAGAACTTCGCCGACGCGCAGTTGGGGTCGGCGAGACGACCCGTCTTCGGGTCGATCTTGACCGCCTCGCTCGCGAGCAGCGACACGTTGCCGGCTGCGGTGAGGAGGTTGGACTTGACCGCATCGTCCAGCGTGGTCGCCGTGCGATGGTCGCCATTGCGGATGCACTCCGCGAATTTTCCGGCATGGGCTATCGTCGTGCTGCCGCCTCCCGAGGTCGCGTTGACCCCGAGGCTTCGCGCGGCAGGGTCGATTCCCGAAACGGTCCACTCCTGAAGCAGCTTCTTGCCTTTCTCGTCGTATATCTTGATTCCGCCGAAACGATCGTGCTGCACCACGGCGCCTTCGCAGTAGACGACGCATCCGCAGGAGTCTCCGAACTGCGGCATGGCTGCGGTGTGGGAGCATCCCTCCCAGGTGAGGAACTTTCCATCGGGGAACTTGACGTTGAGCATGTGTGTGTCTTCATACTCGAAGCACTCGCCGTCGTGGAAGAGTTTTCCGCCGCCGGCGTAGATTTCGGTGGGCCACTCGGCGCAGAGCAGCCAGCGCGCCACGTCCACGAAGTGGAGTCCGTTGTTGGGAAGGTCGCCAGTGCCGTAGCCGCGGAAGAAGCGCCAGTTGTAGTGCACGAGCTCTGGGCGGAAGCGGTTGATGCGCGGTGCAGGCCCCTGCCAGAGGTTCCAGTCGAGCGAATCTGGGACGCTGCACGGTTTCGGCGCGTCGAAGCGGGGGCGCCCGGAGAGACACCACGACTTCGCCCACAGCGGCTTGCCGTACTTTCCGCTTCTGATTGCGGCGACGGCGTTCTGTCCGCCCAGTGAGCTGCGGCGCTGCGTGCCAAGCTGGAAGATGACGTTGTTCTTCTTGTGGCATTCGGCGAGAATCTCAGCCTCGCCGGGGGTCACTCCGATGGGCTTCTCAAGATAGAGCGCCTTCTTTGCCTGCATTGTCCAGCATCCCGCCAGGACGTGCCAGTGGTCGGGAGTGGCGACGACCACGCCGTCGATGTCGGGGTTGGCCAGCATTTCGCGGATGTCGCGGTACTGCTTCGGGTCGTTGCCCGCCACGCGCTTGACCTCGGACGCGGCATACGCCGTGGCGTCGCTGTCCACATCGCAGACGGCTCCTATCTCAATGCCGGGGTTCTTGAGGGCGTCCATCATCACCTGATAGCCACGGCCGCGAGTTCCCTTCGGATTCATTATGTTGCGTCCTGACACAGGATCGAATTTGGTGCGCGAACATCCAACGATGCCCAGCCGCACGCGGCCTGACGGCGAATTGACCCCCAGCGCCTTGCCTGCCGCGGCTATGAAGAAGGCCCCTGCGGCGCCTCTTTTCACGAATTCTCTTCTGTTCATTCTGAGTTCTCTTTTTGATTCGGTTATGTAATTCGTACGTCAAATCCAACAAGATGGGGCACATTCTCCATTCAGAGCCGTGCCCGCGGGAACACAAGTCTTTTTGATGTTTCAGCCATCTTTGCCTGATGCATGTCTGGATTGCTCATGAAACCAGAAAGCAAATTACCAAATTCCGCGTGAAACCGCAAGCCCATGCGGCGATTTTCGAAACCCTGCCGGACGTACTGCCTGCGGATGCCGCATGTGTTAAACTATCCCCGTTTCTGGAGATAGGTGGAAATGAGAGTCGCATCGATTTTCTGCGCCACATTGTGCGCTGCGTCCATTCTGCGCGCGGACCAGACGGCCGAGGGGATCGCTCGTTTCCCCGCCTGCACTGCCACCGCCGCAGCACGTCTTCGTTCAAGGCCGGCGATAGTCAGAAACAGCCGCGCACTGGCGATAGTCGCACATTGACACGCCGAAGGCCATTCGAAAGATTCGCTTGGCGTATCGGGAGTCGGCGAAGCCGCACATGGAGGATATCTTGCCGGGCGGCATGTCGGTGTCAAGGAGAAGCTCCTTCATGCGTTCGAGCTGGCGGCGGCGGATGCATTCTCCCACGCCTTTGCCCTGAAACTGGGCGAAACGCAGATAGAGAAGCCGTCTTGAAACGCCCAACGCCTTGACGACATCGTCTACTCCAATTCCGCGGCAGGCGTTCTCGTTTATGAAGGCGAGTGCCTGATCGACAAGATGCGCAGCAGGCTGCATGAACGATGTGGATTCGCGGACGACCATCTGCGCCGGCGGCATCTCCACCGTCCGCGTCCTTCTGGGCCGCCGCGCCGTCATTATCGCATCCAGTTCCTGCGCCGCCAGGAAGCCTTCGCGTTCGTAGCCCGGGTCGACGCTTGAAAGGGAAGGCGTGACGTAGTCGCAGTAGAATCTGTCGTCGTCGACGCTTGCAATGGAAATCTGCTCCGGAACACGGATCTTCGCCATGCTGCACGCCTCAAGCACCTGAACTGCGCATCTGTCGTTCGCGACCATCAGTATGGCCGGCTTCGGGAGGGCGTCCAGCCAGCTGGCAAGATCGGCGCTTTGCATGCCGACCATGTCGTACGTGCTGCAGTCAAGTCCGGCAGAATGGACAGCCTTTTTGAATGCGGCCTTGCGTCTCAGCGACCATGCCGGCGACGAAGGGGCGTTGACAAATCCGGCCGAGCGCGCCCGCCCGAGCGACAGCAGATGGTCGGCAACCATGCGTCCTATCGCCGCATCGTCCACGTTCAGGAGCGTCGTGTTGGAGCTGCGCCAGGAGAAAGTGCCGGGAGCGACGTCTATCGCGACAAGCGCCGTGGAGTCCGTGATGCAGCCTTTTGCACGCATCGCATTGCGGTCTTCGGCGCAGATGACGCCGTCGAAGTGTCCGTCAAGCGGCGTTTCAAGTTCCTCTGGATGAGTGGAGAGGGCCACGTTCCAGCGTCGCGCATGGAGTTTGAGATATCGGAAGAAGCCGACTAGCTGCTGCCTCCCAGGCATGATCTCGAGACGAAGCAGAACTGCGACATTCTTCGTTGCGGTATTCTTCTCGTTTCCGCCTTTCACGGCCATGTTCCGATTGCGAGTTCTGCGCATGTCCTTCCGCCTCCGTTGTTTGCACGATATTATACAAAGTGTTTGCACGGATTGCAACATAGTCCTGTTGACTTGGCAGGGCTGATTCTGCATAATCTCCGTTGCGACGGCAAATAGGCTGGCGCGGGCGAGAGATGGTCCGCAAGAGAGGAGATGGAAATGCAGAGAATGACAGGAATCGCATCGGGAACGGAATGTGTTCGCCGGGAGTGCAGGCATGCCTTCATGGTGTTGGCGGCGGCGCTGACGCCGACGATGCCCGTTGCGGCGCAATGCGGCGACATGGAGCTGTGGCCGTCCGGTGCGACCGAGCTTCGCGCGCAGCCGGATTCCAGCATTGAGCCGCAGGCGGATGGTTCGATGCTCGTGCGCACTGGGACGCAATACAGGTGGCCAGGGGCGAGGATGGAATTCCGCTCGGGGCTGTGCGACCTTTCCGCATACGGAAGCATAAGAATCGCCGTGAGCAACGTCTCGGAGAGGGCGCTCACGGTGCACTTGAGCGTCAAGGGCGATCTGATGCAGGGAGAGTCGCCGGGAGGCGGCATACGTCTCGCGCCGCGCGCCGCGGGGGAGCTGAAGGTCGAGCTCTGCAGCATGCCCTGCGTGCTTGACGCGCCACTGGCGTTCGTAGGCATGCGCGGCTATCCAAAGCACACGAACGGCGGCGCATTCGATGTCCGCAAGACTCGCTCTTTCCACATCTTCGTTTTGCAGGACGGCAAACCCGCGGAGTTTTGCGTGCGCCGTATCGTCGCATCCTGCGCGGCGGCGAACACCAGGATTCTTCCTGCCAAGATCCTTTCTGCAAAGACATTTATGCCTTTTGTGGACAAGTTCGGACAGTTTGCGCATGACGACTGGCCAGGAAAGGTACATGACGACGGGGAACTCGCCGCCGCCCGTTCGCAGGAGGAGAAGTGGTTCAAGGACCATCCGGGAAGCCCGATCCCCGACGCCGACCGCTTCGGCGGCTGGGCGAAGGGGCCGCAGCTCAAGGCCACTGGGCATTTCCGCACGGAGAAGGTGGATGGCAAGTGGTGGCTCGTCGATCCAGACGGACATCTCTTCTTTTCGCACGGCGTCTGCGTCGTGAAACTTGCGAACGGCACTGGCGTCAGTTTCCGGGAGAAGTACTTCTCTTGGCTGCCGGAGAAGGACGATCCGGACTTCGGCGGATTCTGGAGGCGCACGTCATGGAAGGCGGCAAATGGATTCTACAGCGATCCGGCGCATCTACCGTATGACGTGTTCGATTTCGCGCAGGCGAACGGAAGGCGCAAGTACGGGCCGGACTGGAAGCGCACCTATTCGGATATCGTCCACGCCCGCCTCAAGGCCTGGGGACTCAACACCATCGCGTGCTTCAGCGACGCGGAGATATACAGGCTCGACAGGACTCCGTACACTGTGTCGATCTGGATGCTGGGAAGCTGGCCTGTAATCGAGGGCTCCAGAGGCTGGTGGGGGAAGCTGGGCGATCCATTCGCGTCGAAGTTCGCCAAGATCGTGAAAGAGCGTGTTGCATGGGAACTCAAAAAGATAGGCGACGATCCATGGTGCATCGGATGTTTCGTCGACAACGAGCTGAGCTGGGGGAGCGACGATGTCGAGATCGGGCGCGCCGTTCTGCGTTCGCCAGCCGGGCAGCCGGCGAAGGTGGCCGCACGTGCGATGCTCGAGAAGAAGTATGGCAGCGTGGCGGCGCTTGATGCCGCATGGGGCACTGAATACCGTTCGTGGGAGAAGTTTCTTTCCGTCACGAATCTTCCGTCCAGCGAAAAACGCTGTGAACAGGATTTGAAGGAAATTCATCGTTCAGTGGCGGCGCTGTACTTCCGCACCGTGAGCGATGCGATCAAGGCCGCGGCCCCGTACATGCTGTATCTTGGCTCGCGCATAGCATGGGGCGGAGATTCGGTCTACGAGGAATGCGCGCGGTACTGCGACGTGGTGAGCGTCAACATCTACAAGCGGCGTCCCGAGCGCGATCTGCCGCCTGGCGCGCCAGACAAGCCGATGATCATCGGAGAGTTTCATTTCGGCGCGCTAGACCGTGGAGTGTTCCATACTGGGCTCGTTCCGACTCGCGACCAGAACGAACGCGCCGCATGCTACCGCGACTACGTGAACGCATGCATCGACCATCCGCGGTACGTGGGCGCGCACTGGTTTCAGTGGCAGGATCAGATACTCACCGGCCGTGGCGACGGCGAGAACTTCCAGATCGGGTTCGTCACAATCGCGGACACGCCATATCCCGAGCTTGTGCAGGCCGCACGGGACATCGGATCCACGATGTATCGCCGCCGCTATATGGGCGAAGGACGGGCTTCTGCACGATAATGCACAAAACTGTTGCACGATTGTCACTATGCCTGATGTTGAAATTGAAACGCCAGTATGACATAATCTCGTCTGCTGTGAAGCATTGTACGTCTAAGGAGGACAAAAAATGAAGTTCTTTGCCGGATTGGCTCGGCACGGCGGGCATGGCCTGCCGCGCATTGTCGTCTCGTGTCTTTGCGCCGCGTGGCTTGCGGCTTTCGTGAAGGCCGACACGCTTACGTGGATAGGCGGCACGTCTGGCGATTTCACCTCGCCGGCAAACTGGTCGAGCTCCGGCTCGCACACTTCGCCGATGCCTGGAGACATCGTCAAATTCACGAGTGCCGGCGTGACGGTCACGGCAGAGTCTGCATTCGACATTTCGGGCGGAGGACTCACAATCGACTGTGATTTCTTTCAGTCGAGCGACATGAATAGCGACCGCGAGAAAGGCGTCATGTTCGGCGTGGAGCTGACTGGAAGCGGATGCCTTACAAAGACGGGAAGAGGTCAGATGATGCCGAAGGTGGCGTTTAACCATACTGGCGGCACACGGGTGGAGAATGGATACATGTGCGCACGTAAAAACTTCTCTGGTGATTATCCGTTCGGCACCGGCAAGATAACGATTGACCGTTCAAGCGGCAACAATCCGCAGGTGTTCCTGTTCTCCGGTGGCCTCCAGATCACAAACGACATGGAAATCGTCGGCGCGTCTTCATCCTCGCCTCCTCCTCCGTCGTTTGCGGCTTCAAATGACTCTGGCACGTTCATGGGCAAGGTTGTCGCATCATCTGACATCACGTTCGCAGGAGGACACTGCAATTCGTATTCTGGTGCCATTAAGTATTTCACAGATTTCACATGCGATGTCGATAATCCCGGCAACACGCTTTTCTGGGGCAGCTGCGTCAGCTGGGGTACCTTCATCAAGTATCGTGGCAACATCAATTGTTCGATGAACGTGGGCGGATACGGAACGGCCACGGTCAAATGCTTCGATTTCTCGGGGACTGGCACGGTGGCGGACGTCACGCTGCGGCTCAATGCGATGACGAACACGTTTTCCGCCGCCGCCGTCTGGGCCGGCACCAACATAACGGTGGCGGCAAACCGTCTTCTGGTGCTCAATGGCGTTGGAAACTTGTCTCCGCAGACGGAACTGACGCTCGAGACGGGAGCTGCTGTGGTGTTGAATTCGAATTTCTACGTCCATTTGAAGAAGTTCTACGTAGACGGGACGGAAATGCCAAAAGGCTCGTACAATGCTTCAAACCTTCCGGGCCGGATTTCCGGCAAGGGGCGCATCATAGTCAATGACAAGATCTCGTTCTGGACTGGTGGGGCGGTAGGCGACTGGAACGAGGCGTCGAACTGGTCTCCAGCCGGAGTTCCCGGGCCTGGAAGTCTTGTGGTGTTCACTGAAGCTGGGGTGACAGTTTCAAATGACGTTCCAGTTGACATATCTGGTACTGATCTTGAAATCGAATGCGACTTCACGACTGCGAAAAACATGAATTACGACTACGCCGAAGGACTGTTGTTCGCCGTGCAGATCGCGGGCAGTGGCCGAGTCATCAAGAGCGGGCCAGGGCAGATGTTGATAAAGAAGTCTTTCGTCCATACTGGTGGCACCTTGCTGACTGATGGATATGTTTGCTGTAGGAAGGCAGATTCAGGAGAATACCCTGTAGGCAGCGGCAAGG
>Ga0310696_10009841_pt1 | contig 11029 bp, 7 predicted proteins | sample AusTroGonzalo_MG_4_FD_203885 | JGI IMG/M metagenome (GOLD analysis project Ga0310696, IMG submission 203885) | Bovine rumen microbial communities from tropical cattle in Woodstock, Queensland, Australia - Gonzalo_02 (v2) (version 2) | ecosystem: Host-associated > Mammals > Digestive system >...
TGGCACAAAATGTTTTGTTACAGGAAGAAAAACCTGCTCTTTATTTTTATGAACAGGCGTTTGTCGACCATGGCAAAAAAATGGTAAGAAGAGGTTTTTTTGCTGCATTAAAAATAGAAAACCCTCACGGTGGAGCGGTAAAAGCTCACGAAAAAACACTTTCAAAGCCTAAAGCAGACAGACTTAGTTTGTTAAAAGCCGTTAAAGCAAATTTAAGTCCTATTTTCTTATTATTTAACGATGATAAGAAAAAAATCGTTAATTTATGCAAAAATATTTCAAAGAAAAAACCCGCTTCGGTTGCAACGGATAAAGAAAAAACAGCTCATAAATTGTGGGTTATAGATGACGAAAAAATAGTAAAAGAAGTAGAAAACTCATTGAAAAATAAAAAAACGTTTATTGCAGACGGTCATCACAGATATGAAACTTCTTGGAACTATTTACAATATATAAAAGGTAAAGACAAAAAATTTTCCGATAAAAATGAATACGGATATGTTCTTGCATATTTGTGCCCTATGGAAGATCCTGGTATTTCAATATGGCCTACGCACAGAGTTATTGAAGAACCGAAAAATCTTGAACAAAATATCGAAAAATATTTTAATGTTTTACCGCAAAAAGATTTTAATAAATTACAAAAAGCAAAAGTGCAGCCGATTTTGTTATTTAAAGACGGCAAATACAGAACTTTGGTTATAAAAAATGAAAGCTTGTTAAAAAAATCAATGCCGAAAAATTGTAAAGCATTTAGAAATTTGGGTGTAAGTATATTACATAATATATTGATACCTAAAGAACAGGTTACCGCGGACAAATATGTTTATGTTAAAGATGAAAAAGAAGCAATATCTCTTGCTAAGAAAACGGGCAAAATTGCAATTTTGGTTCCTGCTACACCTGTAGAAGCAATAAAAGAAATTGCATTGAATAACGAAAATATGCCGCAAAAATCTACTTACTTTTTCCCGAAACTTGCAAGCGGAATAGTAATACATAAAGTATGTTAACACTTATAACGGACATTATAATAATTTTGTTGTTACTTTTTTTGTTATACATAGGTTATTATGCCGGTATAATTAAAAGTTTTTTTGCTGTATCGGCAGGTTTTTTTGCAATACTTTTAGCAGAAAATTATCCTTACCAAATAGGCATAAACTATTACCTTGTTTTTGCGGTAACGGCTTTTGTTATTTTTTTGATAGGATTATTGATATTTAAAATAGTTAAGTTTTTATACTTATCAATTTTTGATAAAATTGCAGGTGCATGTCTCGGTTTTTTTGTATGGTTTGTATTATCGGCAAACTTCGTTATACCTGTATTGAACAAATCGGCAGATAAAGCCGAAACGGTTACAACGAAAACATCCTCTTATATATCGGATTTTTCGTCAAAAGTTTTTCCTGTTTTCGGGCAATACGTACCGAAATTTGTTTTTGATAAAAAATTAAAACACAGTAAAGATTATATATTATTGACAAAGGAGAAAAATTAACGGTGAAAAAATTAAGATTGGGATTTCCAAAAGGCAGTTTACAAGAGTCAACCATTGAACTTTTTAAAAAAGCAGGTATAAGAATAAATGTTTCTTCAAGATCATATTTCCCTACGTGCAGCGATGAAGAAATAGAAATTATGCTTGTTCGCTCACAAGAAATGGCAAGATATGTTCAAGACGGTGTATTTGATGCCGGTCTTACCGGTTTTGACTGGATATGCGAAACCGGGGCAAAAGTTAAAGAAGTTTGTGAGTTAAGATATGCAAAATCAGGTTTTAGACCTGTAAGATGGGTGTTAGCAGTACCTGAAGCATCAAAAATAAAAAGCGTAAAAGATTTGCAGGGCAAAAGAATAGCTACCGAACTTTTAAATTATACAAAGAAATATTTTGCTAAAAATAAAGTTAAAGCAAATATAGAGTTTTCCTGGGGGGCAACGGAAGCTAAAGCGGGTAAACTTGTAGATGCAATAGTAGAACTCACGGAAACAGGTTCTTCTTTGAGAGCAAATCACTTAAGAATAGTTGAAGAAATTTTAACTTCAACAACACGTCTTATTGCAAACAATTCAGCTTGGAAAGATTCTTGGAAAAGAGAAAAAATAGAAAATCTTTCAATACTTTTGCAAGGCGCATTAAATGCCGAAGGTATGGTAGGTTTAAAGATGAACATACCTTTCAAAAAATTGCCTGAAGTTGAAAAAATATTGCCTGCATTAAGAAAACCTACAATTTCAAATTTAAGTGACGGAAACTGGATTGCTTTGGAAGTTATTATTGAAGAAAATATTGTAAAAAAAGTTATCCCCGCACTTAAAAGAGCAGGGGCTGAAGGTATAATAGAGTATCCTTTAAACAAGATTATATACTAAAATTGCTTTGCAATTTTGGTATACAGCTTATAACTTAAAGTTTATAGTTTAATGTAAAAAACGGGAAGATTTTTTTCTTCCCGTTTTTTGTTGCAGTCAAATACATATCATACATTACGTTACAGTTTCATTTCTTCCATAGCTTCATACTGTGCAGGCGTAAGTATCGTTTGTAACTCTTTTTTTGTATCTTGAGTTATTCTAAATATTTTCATTGATAACTGCGATATTTCATTTTCCAACTTGTTTAACAATGTCTGGTCAGGATTTTCTTTTTCTTTTTCCTGTTCCAAAGCAATTGTTTTTAATGCTTTTTCGTCTCTTATCGGTGTAAGTTTTTCTCTGTTTGTATCAAACAAATTTTTTATTTTATCCTGTTGTTCTTGCGTAAGAGTCAAATCTTGAGATACCTGTTCATATTGTTGTTCAATAACAACAGTTTCTTCCTTTTCTTTTTTTGAAGATTGGCTTGCGGCAACTGCAACGGCCGTAATAGCAGATATTCCCAACAAAACAAATATTGCATCTCTTGTATTATTGCTGTAATAATAATCGTTATAATGGTGATGATGGTGATGATGCGGGTTTGGCGGTGGCGGGACATGATGTCCTTTTTTCGGAGGAGCGGCAAAAGTTGCTATAGGTAATGTAAGCATTAAAAACAAGCTTATTATAATTTTTATATTTTTCATTTTATTTATTCCCCCCTATATTAACAAACTTTTTTAACAACCAATATTTAGATAACATAAACCATTAAAAAGTTGCACATAATATTCTAACATAAAATTAAACTATTTAAATAATATTTTGTATAATGTAAAAATTGTAGAAACAATTTTTAGGTTATAAGTTTATAAGGTTATATGTTCAAAAACAAAAAATAACCACTAACCTACGAATGTAACAAACAAGAGAAAAATTGAAAATTTGCAGATGAACCGAAGAAATTTTAAGTTGCGGTATACATAAGTAAAGCAATAGCGAAACGGGACATAAGACTTAAAATTTCAAAAGTGTAATTCAAATTTTAAATTTTTATCGTGATTAATTTAGGAGAAATAACATGAGTATCAGAGTACGCTTTGCACCTTCACCTACAGGCGATCTACATATAGGCGGAGTGAGAACTGCATTATTCAATTATCTTTATGCAAAAAAAGAAAAAGGAACATTTATTTTAAGAATAGAAGATACGGATGAAGCAAGATCTACCGATGCTTCAACAGGTATTATTATAAATGCAATGAAATGGTTGAAACTCAATTGGGACGAAGGTCCGGGAAACGAATTGCCGCAATATGCTCCTTATTATCAAATGAAAAGAAAAGAACAGGGAATATACCAAAAATATATAGATATATTGATTGAAAAAGGTTATGCATATAAATGTTATTGTACCCCGGAAGAAGTAGAAAAAATGAGAGAGCAGGCAAGACTTGCAAAACAGCCGCCCAAATATAACGGACACTGTGCAAACTTAACTAAAGAACAACAGGAAGAATACGAAAAACAGGGAAGAACGGCAGTTATAAGATTCAGAATGCCTAAAGAAGGTAAAATAGAGTTTGATGATATCGTTAGAGGTCACGTAAGTTTTGAAAATGCTTTACTTGACGATTTCGTTTTAATGAAAGCTAACGGTGTACCTACATACAATTTTGCTTGTGTAATAGATGACCATTTAATGGAAATGTCTCATGTAATAAGAGGCGATGACCACATTTCAAATACACCCAGACAAATTCACATATTTAAAGCTTTAGGTTGGCAACCTCCAACATTTGCACATTTATCCATGATACTCGGTTCAGACGGTGCAAGACTTTCAAAAAGACACGGACATACTTCAGTTCTTGAATACAGAAAAGAAGGTTATTTACAAGATGCTTTAATAAACTATTTGGCACTTTTGGGATGGTCGACAGAAGACAGTCAACAACTGTTTTTCGGTAACAGTTTAATAGAAAATTTTTCGTTGGACAGATGTAATTCAAGCCCCGCAACGTTTGATCCTTCAAAGTTGTTGTGGATGAACGGCGAATATATAAGAAATAAATCCGACCAGGAAATTTACGATTTGTTTATAGATTGGATAGAATATACAAATCAACAAGATTTAATAAAAGATTGGGACAAAGATTTACTTAAAAAAGCTATTTCTTTGGAACATGAAAAAATAAAATTGTTAAAAGATATTCCCGGACTTGTAGATTTCTTCTTTAAAGAATTATCTTTTGATGAACAAGCGGTATCAAAAGTTTTGTTGTCGGAAACTAAAAAAGACAGCTCTAAAGTTGTCTTGAACGAATGTTTAAAAAGATTACCTAACCAACAAGATTTTTCACCGGAAGCTCTTGAAAAATATGCAAGAGATTTGGCAGTAGAATTAAATTTCAGTAACGGTAAAGTGTTCCACCCTATAAGAGTTGCAATTTCAGGCAGAACACAAGGCCCGAGCTTATTCCATATGATGGAAGTTATGGGAAAAGACGAAGTATTAAAAAGAATACAAATAACGGTAGACAAATTTTTTAAATAAAAAATAGCTGATAGTTTATAGCTGAAAGCTTAGAGTTTGTTGTAAAAATTCACAAAGCGAATTTTTGATATTTATTAGAAAATTTTGTTAAACAAAATTTTACCGAAAACTATAAGCTATAAGCTTTAAGCTAAAAAATCGCAGAGCGATTTTTTAAAGGAGAATAAAAATGGATCCGAAAGAACTTAATCAACATTTGTTCAGTTTAATATCTATGTTTGCATCTGCATGTTGGCAACAGTTAGGAAAAATACCCAACCAAGTTGACGGCAAAATAAACAGAGATTTGAAATCGGCGCAAGTAACCATTGATATGCTTTTAATGTTAAGAGATAAAACTAAAGGTAACTTAACAAAAACCGAAGAAAAATTATTGGAAGATACAATTTCCAACTTGCAAATGAATTATGCAGATGAAGCTGCAAAAGGCGACACTCCGAAAACGGAAGAAAAACCTAAAGTTGAAGACAAAAAAGAAGAAGAAAAGAAGTAAAAACAGTTAGAAATTAGCAATTAATGTAAAAAACGGGAAGAATAAAATCTTCCCGTTTTTTTAGCTTACAGCTTATAGCTGAAAGTTTAAAGTTTGTTGTAAAAATTTACGAAGTAATTTTTTGATATTTATTAGAAAATTTTGTTTTACAAAATTTTACCGAAAGCCATAAGATCTAAGCTTTAAGTTGCCGTTCTTCTATTCTTCCTGTTCCAGTTGAGCTTCTTCGTATCTTTCGTTTCTTGCCGTTCTTTTCCTGTCTAAAGCATTCAATATTTTTTTCCTTAACCTTAACGAAGAAGGAGTAATTTCTACAAGTTCGTCAGGGGCAATATATTCTACCGACTGTTCCAAACTCATAACTCTGTGCGGTGTTAAAGTTAATGCTTCGTCTGCGGCTTTACTTCTCATATTGGTAAGTTTTTTAGGTTTGCAAGGGTTAACAACAAGATCTCTTTCTCTTGAGTTTTGCCCGACAATCATACCTTCATAAACTTCTTCCCCGGGGCCTACAAACATCTGCCCGCCGTCTTCCAAATTGTGTAGTGCATAAGCCGTAGTTTTTCCGGGTGCCATAGCGATAAACACTCCGTTACCTCTTAACGAAGAAATATCTGCTTTCGGCAAATATCCGTAAAAACTGTGATGCATTATTCCCGTACCTTTTGTAGCGGTTAAAAATTCATTTTTAAAACCTATCAATGCTCTGGACGGAACAATATATTCCAACCTTAAATGGTCTTTACCTTCGCTAACCATATTTTCAAGCTGTGCACTTCTTTTACCGATAAGTTCAAAAACTACACCTTGAAAATCGGAATCTATATCAAGTATAAGATATTCCATCGGTTCACACATTTTACCGTCAACTTCTTTAAAAATAACTTCCGGACTTGATACGGCAAGTTCAAATCCTTCTCTTCTCATATTTTCAATAAGAACGGTTAAATGAAGTTCTCCTCTACCCGAAACTTTAAATCTTCCTTCCCCTTCGAGCTCTTCAACTTTTAAACCGACATTTGTTTGAGCTTCTTTTTCAAGTCTTGCTTTTAAATGTCTTGATGTTAAAAATTTACCTTCTCTGCCTGCAAAAGGAGAATCGTTAACCAAAAAGTCCATTGAGATTGTAGGTTCGTCTATTGCCAACGGATCAAGCGGTAACGGGTGTTCCAACTCGCAAACCGTGTCGCCCACTTTTAATCCTTCAAGACCGGATATTGAAACTATATCACCTGCCCAAGCTTGTTCAACTTCAACTTTCGTAAGTCCTAAAAACTTTTCTATTTTTACGGCTTTAGCTTGAGTCGAACCGTCTTTGTTTACAAGTAAAACCGTTTGACCTTTTTTGATTGAACCGTTCAATATTCTACCGATACCGACCCTGCCTAAAAAGTTGTTATAGTCTATCATCGTTATTTGCATTTGCAAATGTTTATCTTTATCTGCTTCCGGAGCCGGAACATACTTTAATATACCGTCAAGTAACGGGGCAACGTCCGTTCCTTTTGCATCTATCTTTGTGCTTACCCAACCTTCTCTGCCGGAAGCATAGAAAATAGGAAAATCAAGTTGTCTGTCTGTTGCACCCAATTTCATAAACAGTTCAAATATGTCATCTATTGCTTTACTTGCGTTGGCTTGAGGTTTATCCATTTTGTTTATAACAACTATGGGATTTAAACCGAGTTCAAGTGCTTTTCTTAAAACAAACCTTGTTTGCGGCATAGGACCTTCAGCTGCATCCACCATAAGAATTGCACCATCTACCATTTTCAATACTCTTTCAACTTCGCTACCGAAATCGGCATGTCCCGGGGTATCTACAATATTTATGGTATGCTCTTTATATTTTATTGAAGTGCACTTTGCAAGTATTGTAATTCCTCTTTCCCTTTCTATCGGATCGGAATCCAAAACCATATCTTGTGCTTCATCTTCCTTAACAGTCCATTCACCGGTAATTTTTAACATTGAATCAACTATTGTTGTTTTGCCATGGTCAACATGGGCAATTATTGCTACATTTCTTACATCTTCCCTTGTACTCATAATCTAACTTCCTTAATCTTTATGTATAATATATTATAATTTTTTTGTATATTATAAAAAACTTTATAATTTTTTAGCTTAGAGCTTACAGCTTATAGTTTATAGTTTTCGGTAAAATTTTGTAGAACAAAATTTTCTAATAAATAAAAAAAATTCACTATGTGAATTTTTACAATAAACTTTAAACTTTTCAGCTTTAAGCTATCAGCTAATGTTTAGCCAAACAACTCCGTTGCTTTTTTACCAAGAGAAACATAATCAACCTTGCCGTTACCCATGATAAGCATTTCTTCCAATACTTTTATCTTTTTAGGGACAAACAAATCGCTTGATCCTTGTGCTTTAAAAGCGGAACTTATTTCACTAAAAGTCGTATTAGGTCTTGTTGTAAACATTATTAACTGTTCGCCTTTTTTCTCATCAGGTATCGTAACAACGGCATGCTGAAACTCGGGCCAAAGTGCGGTTATCATTTCTTCTACGGCAGTTAAAGAAACCATTTCTCCGGCAATTTTGGCAAACCTTTTTGCTCTGCCTTTTATAGTTATAAAATTATCTTTATCTACGGAAACTATGTCACCGGTATCATACCAACCGTCTTCCAACGGTTGTATTATTCCCGGTTTATCACTTTTTATATAACCCAACATTACATTTCTGCCTTTAACTACAAGTTTTTTCCCGTCTTTTATTCCCGGCACTTCATCCAATCTCATTTGTATACCGGGGAAAATTCTGCCTACGGAACCTTTTTTATGATACATAGGCGTATTTACAGAAAGAACCGGGGCGGTTTCGGTTGCACCGTAACCTTCCAATAAACTTATACCAAAGTTTGTAAACAAACTTTTTGCAGTTTCCGCTTTTGCTCTTTCAGCCCCCACAACCGCAATTCTTATAGAATAAAAATCGTAAGCATGTGCACTTTTTCCGTAACCGCTGAAAAAAGTAGGTGTAGTAAACGTAATTGTTGAGTTTGTATCGTAAATAAGTTCAGGAATAATTTTATAATGTAGCGGTGTAGGATAAAAGAATACTTTTATACAACTTGTTACGGGAAGTATCATCCCGCAAGTAAACCCGAAAGAATGGAATATCGGTAACGCCATAAAAAATCTGTCTTGAACATCAAAGAACAAAACAGCTCTTATTTGGTTCAAGTTTGCTTGAATGTTCCTGTGACTTAAAGCCACACCTTTAGGAACACCTTCGGAACCGCTTGTAAAAAGAATTACTGCAGGTTCTTCCACGGAAACATCACCTTTAATTTTGTTGTAATAATTTTTAGGAAAGAAGGAAGCAAACAAACCTGTAAGTTTTTCCTTAAGAGTTATTTCTTTTTTCAAATCTTCAAGATAAATTATTTGTAACCCTTCATCTTCCATTGTTTTTATAAGGTCGGTAAAACCGCCTTTTATAACAAACTGTTTTGAAGTGTAAACCGTTTTTATTGCAGCCGTCTTACAACAAGAAATCATATTTTTTGTTCCGGTAGAAAAGTTTAACATACACGGAACAATATTGTATGCCTGCATACCGAAAACAGCAACGACCGATGCTACGGCGTTAGGCATTAAAAAGCCTACTTTTTCTTTTTGTTTGCTATGCTTTGTAAATTGTTTACCCAAAACAAAAGCTGCAGTTAAAAGTTGCCCGTAATTTATAGGTTTTCTTGCTATATCTTCTATAATTTTCATCCTTCTGCCGACAAAATTTTTAGCTTCAATTAAAGATTCAAACAAAGTTTTTTCGTCACTTGCAGAATAATATTTCGCGTTTGTCATAATATCAAAAAGTTGTTTTGTTATTTCTTTTTTTCTTTCTTCACCTTTCAACTCTTTATCTACATTTAGTTTTGTAGGTTTGAATACACTTAAAACAACTTTTGCTCTCGGCTTTATTTTAACTTTGTTTCTGTAATATGAAAAAATTGTATATTGTGTCCCGTCAATGTATATAGGAACTATTTGAGCATTTGTTCTATCTGCAATCATTGCCGGACCCGGATAAATTTTCATCATACTTCCGGTAGCCGTAACCCTTCCTTCCGGATAAATAACTATTTTGTGCCCGTTATTTATTTCCCTTATCATAGATTTTACTGCCATCGGATTGTTCGGTTCTATTTGGAAAAATTTTGCAATATTCAGTAACGGTTTTACATACCACTTTTTTGCAACTATCGGATTAATTGTAAAACATAAATCTTCCGGGATAAACGCCCACAACAACAGAGCATCTATAAAAGAGTTGTGATTTGCAACAAATAAAACTTTACCTTGCAAATCTTTTATATTATCTAACCCTTTTACTTGAACACCCAAGAAAAATTTAGATAAAGCAATTATTAATTTTTTATTAAATAAAATTTTCACCAATGTATTCATCATTTATTAAGTTCCTTAAACATTTCGGTTAGCTTTGTATAGTCCGTAGCCCCCGTTCCTATGATAGGAATTTTTTCCACAACAATTATTTTGTTTGGCAATACAAAATTGTCTATTTTTTGGTCTTGAACTTCTTTTTCTAACTGTTCCAAAGTTGCAGATTGATTAGTAGTAAACAACACTATTTCTTTTTTTCTGTTATTTTGTACTGAAAGAACCGCATTTTTAGATTCTTTCCAAATGTTGGATATATTAAATTCCAACTCGGTTAAAGATATAGTTTCTCCATCAACTTTTGTAAATCTTTTTGATTTACCTTTCATGAACACAAACCCGTCTCTGTCTATTTCCACAATATCGCCCGTATCAAACCATTCCCCATCTTCCTTTTTAGAAATGAGATGCTTGTTTACTATATAACAATTTGCAACATTAGGCCCTTTTACCAACAAATGACTTGAACCTACAAAAGCAGTTGTGGATTCCAACTTACATTCTACGGAAGGCAACAATCTTCCTACACTGTACTCTTTAAAATACATCGGCGTATTTATGGATATCGTTGAAGCGGTTTCTGTTGTACCGTAAGCTTCAAAAATTCTTTTCCCGAAATTTTCTTCCCATATCTGTATCGTTTCTTCTTTAAGTTTTTCAATACCTGCTATAACATACCTTATTGCATAAAAGTCGTAAGGGTGAGCATTTTGAGCATACCCGTTAAGAAAAGTATCTGTCCCTAACAACACGGTAGAATCCGTATCATACACAAGCTCCGATACCATCTTGTAATGTAACGGAGAATGATAAAGGAAAACTTTTATTCCTCTGAGAAGAGGCAGCAATGTTCCTGCAATAAGACCTAACGAAGAAAATATAGGCATTGCATTAAAAAAACTGTCTGAAATACCGAAATCCATAACGCTTGAAAGTTGTGCTCTTGATGCCTGTATATTTTTATGTGATAAAACAACCGCTTTGCTTTTTCCTTTAAATGCGGAAGTAAACAGTATAACCGCCGGCGAGAACACATCGAAAGTAGAACAAATATTTTTATAATATGTTTTTGGGAAAAAAGATTTCACATAGGCAGATAACTTATCAAACATCGTGAGACTATCTTTAATATCTTCGGCATAAATAACATCTATTTTGTTTTCTTTTAAATATTCTATTAATTGT
>Ga0310696_10009842_pt1 | contig 11029 bp, 7 predicted proteins | sample AusTroGonzalo_MG_4_FD_203885 | JGI IMG/M metagenome (GOLD analysis project Ga0310696, IMG submission 203885) | Bovine rumen microbial communities from tropical cattle in Woodstock, Queensland, Australia - Gonzalo_02 (v2) (version 2) | ecosystem: Host-associated > Mammals > Digestive system >...
TCGGTAAGAACGGAGAGGTTTTAGGGACAATTTCAAACAGCGGTGAGCTTCGTGATGAAAGCGGAAAGCTTTTAGGACAGGCAAAGCCGTTGCAATATTATGTTGTTTCATCTCGAAAATCGGCCGGTTGGGCCGGTGTTCCGGAAGATGAAATATTTGATATTCAGGTTGAGCCCGTTGTTGTTCCGGAAGGAAAAGAAAAACTGCCTTCATATTCCGAAAAGGTGATTGGCGTTGTTGTTTCGCCAAGCGGTGAATATTTGGGTGATTTGCTTGAAACAGGTGAAGTGATTGATCCGAAAACGGGCCGCGTTATCGGTCAAAGCGAAGACGGTTTGGCCATAGATGAAAACGGTGATGTTTTGGGCACGGTTGAACCGATTGATGATGAGGATAGGACAAGAGTGGGTGTTATTGAGGGGCGCAGAAAATCGACCGGGGCGTCTTCGCCTATCTTTTTGCCGCCGGATGCATACGGCACGTCGAAAGTTCCGTCAAATTTAGGCCCCGGAGGCGGTTTCGGACCCGGAGAGAGATATGATCCCGTGAGGGCAAGATTGCTTTCGGAAGCGCAAAATGTGCGCCAACAGGAAGTTAAAGTCGGAAGAATAAGTTCGGGCGTGAATCCGTCAAGCATTACGGGCTGGCAGGACAATTGGGACAATGCGGATTATAAATTGTCGTCGTGGCGGGTTGATATGAGCGAAATGATTTTGGCGGACAAGCCGATTCCGGCAGTTTTGGCCAGAACGATTATGGACAGCGGCAGTGCATCAAATGTGCCGGTAACCGCAATTGTGGAAAGAAATGTTTATGCCGAGGACGGACGCAATGTGATTATTCCGGCGGGAAGCCGCGTGATGGGCTATTCTTCGGGCGGTGGCGGTTCAGGTTCATCCGGAAGCGCGGTTCGTGTTGATATTACGTGGACAAGGCTTATCAGGCCCGATGGTGTGGCGTTTGAATTTGCATCGGCGCAAACAGGCGATGCACAGGGCAGAGGCGGTGCTTTGGGCTATTTGGATGAGCAATTGTTGCAACGTTATACGGCGCCGATTGCAACGTCTTTGATGTCGAACGCTTTGGTTTATATGACCGCACGCGGGCAAACCACAACCAGCTCGGACGGCAATACGGTTCAAGATGCGAAAGCGGCAGCCTCTAATCAGGCACGGCAAAACTTCTTGGACCAGATGGATTTTATCTTTAATGATTTGATTCAGCGCAAGATGGCGATTAATTCGGTGACATATGTGCCGGCCGGAACGCGGTTGATTATCTTTCCGAAAGTGGATTTGTGGTTGCGCACGGCTCAAAGAGAAAAAGCACATCTTAAAGACAAGTTGAACAAACCGGAAGTGCTTATAGACGATTCTGACCCAATCGGCAGTTTGCAACGCGGCCGAACGAACAACACTTCAGATGCGGCCACCGGCAGCTCACAGGTTGTTTACAGCGGCAAAGATGACAGGATTGAACCCTCGCAGCCTTTAATTGATGACAGTGCTTATACGAGACAAAGACAAAGACGTGCAAAGGCGCCGGGGGCTGTTCCGCCGCCGCCTTCATCAACAAGTTCGGGTGCGTCTTCTTCATCATCAACATCTTCTTCGGCTGATCCGTCAACGGGGCAACTTTTTTAGGGGAGATAAAATGAGCTCTTTTCGTGTTTTGGAATCTGTTTTAAGGCCGCTCTCATATTGGTATAATCAAGACAATATTGAAGAAGTTGCCATTGACCGTGAAAAGCAGGTTTGGCTTCGTCTTCGCGGCAAAAGAGCTTATCCGTGGGTTATGTATGAAGATGAAAAGCTTTCAAAAGAATATTTAACCGATTTGCTTTATATTATTGCCAACACCTATGAAAAACCGTTTGACCCGATGCAAGGAACGCCTTTGGTCTTTACGGATTTGCCCGGTGGGCACCGTTTTTCGGCGATTGCGGGGCAAAATGTGATGTATGATGAAAATGACTTAACCGGCGGGGTGGCGCTAACAATCCGCGTGCACAGCGAAGAAGTTGCTTTCGGGCTGGCGGATTATGGGTTGGAACAGGGAAAGTCTTTGCTTAAAATTAACCCGTTAAAGGACATTAAAGATCCGGAGGACCCTTATGAAAGGCTGCTCTTATATATCAAGCGCGGCGATCACGTTTTAATCAGCGGGGCGACGGCAACCGGTAAAACGACTTTTTTGAACAATTTGCTTAAAATTTTAGACCCGCACAAACGCGTGATTACCATTGAAGATACGCGCGAGTTGATTGTGCCGCATAAAAACCGCGTTCACCTTGTGATGTCGCGAACGGGGCAGACAAACGAGATGAACTATTCGGATATCATCGACCTTGTTGTGCGTTTTACGCCCGATGCCATCATCGGCGGTGAGCTTTCCACAAAAAATGCGGACGCTATTTGGCAGCTGATGGGCACAGGCCATGACAACTTTTTTGCAACGATTCACGCGGAAAGTTCGGAAGCCGCCTTTAAGGCTTTTATCGACAGAATTATGGCCACGAATCCGCACATCGACCAAGTTAAAACGATGAACGAGATGCGCAAAAAACTCAAAGTTGTGCAAATTAACCGTGAGGGGAATCTGCGCGCTATTACGGAAGTGACGTAAAAAAGTTTACATCTTTTGTCAAAAAAAGATTGACAGGTTTGCGCTGTTCGGTTAAAATGACTTTCGAAAATGAAGATTTCATAAAGGTTGAACGATGAGTGATAAAGGTTTTTTAAAAAGTTTTAAGGTTATTCCGACAGACGTTTACAAAATGCTCGGCAATGAAGTGCATGCACACCCTTATAACAAAGATGAGGTTTTCGAGATATATGTGCAAGCGGTCGGTTCTTCTAAAAATGATATAGAGTCAATGCGCTCGGCTTATGAGGTTTTGTCGCAGATTATTAAAGAAAAGCCCGAGCTTGGAGAAGATGTGTTCGGTGTGCTAGGGGTTGCTTTGCAAAACCGGAAAAACAACAGCTTGACTTATGAGGCGGCGTATCGGGCGATGGGCGAAATCGTGAAAGTCAGGCCTGATTTGGCAAAGCCCGTGTTTCAAGCCTTAAACGAAACGCTTGATTTGAAAAAAAATGATATGAACTCGTCGTATTTTGCCTGCCGCGTTTTGGACGGCGTGGTTAAAAAAAGACCGGAGTTGACGGAAGAAGCTGTTGACACGTTGCAACATACCGTTAAGATGTGGTCGCGCGGCAGTTTGTTTATAAATGCCGCATGCAAGACAATGGGCTATTGTGCCAAGGCAAAACCCAAGCTTGAAAAAAAGATTTTAGGTGTTTTCAAAGAAGCCGTCAATCAGCATAAAAAACAGGAAGACGTGATGAATTATGTGCACGAAGCCGTTGATGACGTTTCGAAAATCAGCCCGAAACTTGCAAAAAAGATGGTTAAAGAAATTGATAAAGCCGAGAAAGCTCCTGTGTTGGTCGCTCGAAACAAAAAAGTGAAAAGTTTTTAGTTTGGGTTTGGTTTATATTTTTCCAAAAATGATTTGATTTTCGGTTCGAAAGTTTTGCATGCTTTCATATAAACCGCACGCTTGAAATAAATGATGCGTTTTGGAGCCTCGGATATGTTTACCCATTCAAAATTGCGAAATTCCGGCTCGCGCGTTTCAAGGTTGATTTCGGAATTATCCCCTTCAAAATGAAGCAAAAACCAATACATTTTCTGGCCGATGTTTGTGCGTCCTTTGGCAAGCAAACTCTCTCTGATGTATGGCGGAAAGTTGTATATGAGCGGGTGGGGCATGGAAAAAATTATTTTTGCTGAGGTGATTGACGTTTCTTCTTTAAGCTCACGCAAGGCGGCTTGATGCGGCCGTTCGCCTTTTTCGATGCCGCCCTGCGGAAATTGCCATTGGTTGCCGCTTTTATCGCGCCGTGTGCACATCAAAACCTTTCCTTCATCGTTGAAGACAATGATGCCGGCGCAGTTGCGATATGTGCCCGTCATTGTTTGCCTTGTTCTTCTGTCTGGTCGTCGCCGGATAAGTTTGCGCGATATATGTTTAAGGCGTGAACCAAATCAATGGCGCGGGAAAGCTGATAATCATCTATGTTTTCCGTTTTGCCGTTTGTTTTTTTATCGTTGTTTTGTTTGTCATCTTCCTCATTTTTCAAGGCGCCGCTGAGTTCTGATTCTTTTAAGGTTAAGGCATAGTTTTCCAAAGGTTTGACTTGTGCGGGAATAACCTCAATATCGGGTTCAATGCCTTTGGCTTGAATGGAACGACCGGACGGCGTGTAATAACGCGCTGTGGTGATTCGCATTGCGCCGAAATCACCAAGCGGAATAACGGTTTGAACAGAGCCTTTGCCGAACGATTTTTGCCCCAAGATGATGGCACGGTGATGGTCTTGCAGAGCGCCTGCCACAATTTCGGAAGCAGATGCCGAACCTTCGTTGATTAAAACAACAATCGGCAGACCGTTTGAAATGTCGCCCGCTTCGGCGGAAAATTTGACGGTGTCTTTTTCATCACGCGAACGGGTTGAAACAATTTCACCCTTGTCCAAAAACAAATCGGACACGGCAACCGCCTGATCAAGCAAACCGCCGGGATTGTTTCGAACATCGATGATGATGCCGGAAAGTTTGTCTTTGAGCTTTTTTTGCGTTTCGTTAAAGGCTTTGACAATTGCTTTGTCGTTTTCTTCCGTGAAAGAAGAAATGCGAATGTATAAGATGTCATCGCCTTTGATGTCTGTTTTGACGGACTGGATTTTGATTTCCTGACGTTTGATGACAACATCAAAGGGTTTTTCGCCTTCGCGTCTGACGGAAAGTTTGACTTTGGTGCCGATTTTGCCGCGCATTTTGGAAACAGCTTCGTTTAAGTTGAGGCCGATGACCGTTTCGCCGTCGATATGCGTGATGTAATCGCCCGCCTTAAAGCCCGCTTTGGCCGCAGGTGTGTCGTCAATCGGGGAAACAACCTTGACAAGCCCGTTGTCCATCGTTACCTCAATGCCGAGCCCGCCGAACTTGCCTTTTGTTTGTTCGGACATATATTTGTAGCTTTGCGCATCTAAATAGCTGCTGTGAGGGTCAAGTGAGGAAAGCATACCGTTTAGGGCTTGCTCAATGAGTTCCTGATCGTTGACATCTTCGACATAGCCGGCTTTTGTGCGCTCCATCACCTCACCGAACAGGTTGAGCATTTCATAGGTGTTGTGCGTTTGCTCTTTTTTCTTTTTTTCGGCCGCTTCGGCATTGAAAGAAAGGAGGCTGAACAGTGTGATGAGAAGTAAAAATTTTTTAAGCATTTTCGTTTCCTTGTTAAAAATTATTGACCAAGCCAAACAATTGGATTAATCGGTTTTTTGTTTTTTCGAATTTCCATATAAAGTTTTGGCTGCGCTGTATCGGGCATTAAACCGATGGGCTCGCCCGCCAAAACCATTTGCGCGTTTTCGGTGTCGTTGTTTTTCATGCCGGCAATCAGCGAGACAAGCTCATCGCCGTGCGAAATGATGACCAGATGACCGTATCCCTTAAAGGGTCCCGAAAACAGAACAGTTCCGTCATATGGCGCAACAACCTGTGCGTTGGCACGCGTTTGAATGATGATTCCTTTTGAGTTGACGCCTTTGGAAAGTTCTTGACCGTAAAAGGTTACAATTTCGCCGCGTGCAGGGCGCAAAAATTGTCCGGCAGAGGGTTTCGGGGCGCTTTGTGAAACATCTTGCGCTTTGACGGTGTCATAGTTTTTTTTGTCTTCAATAAAAGAATCGTCCGAAGGCATATCCGCGCTTTGGCTTTGCGCCTGCTCACGCAGTTTTTGAAGCCGAAGCTGCTGTTCTTGTTCAAGCTTTTCTTGCGCCGCTATCTCGCGTTCGCGTGCGGCGCGCTTGAGTTCTTCCTGTTTTTGACGTTTAAGTTCGGCTTGTTTGATGGCCTTTTCCATTAAATCGCGCAAATCGGAGGCTTTTGAGGCAAGCTCAAGCGCCTCTTTTCGGGCTTTTGAACTTTCGCCCTCAAGCGTGGTGCGAATTTTGTTTTTCTTTAAGGCCATTTGTTTGATTGATTCTTGCTTTTTTTTCAAATTTCGGGTTTGAGCGGAAAGCTCTAAAAGCTTTTGATTGAGAGCTTTATGTTGCGCGTTCAAATCTTCCAAATCGGCCTTAAGTTTTTGGGAATTTTGGCTTAAAAAGCTGATGCTTGAGCGCATTAAAATGGCGCTTTGGATGATTTCAACAGGCGTTAGAGGCTGAAAAAGAAGCGAATCTGTCGGGTGCAGTGCCAAATTTTGCAAACTGACGAGCATAAGCTCTAAATTTTGATGTTCTTTTTTGAAGTTTTCTTCGGCAATTTTGAGTTTGTTTTGAAGAAGCGCCAGTTCTTTTTCGGTTTGCATAATTTTATCTTCGTCTTTTTGAACGCGTTTTGCGGCTTCAACCAGCTCTTTGTTCATTTTTGCAAGCTCTAAACTCAAGGACAGGGCTTCGGCTTGAAGTCTTTTATATTCCATCTTTTTTTGGTCGGACTTTTGCTCTAAAGTTTCAATTTGCTGGCTTGAAACAGGCGCGGCATAAAGCGCACGGCTTGCAAAACAAATTGCTGGCGCAAGAAAAAAGATGTTGATGTAAAACAAGCCTCGTTTCATTTTTTTTATTTCTCGAGCAAAGATTTCCCCGTCATGGCTGAAGGTTGTTTAAGCCCCAGCAAATCGAGAAGCGTTGGTGAAATGTCGGCAAGCCTGCCGTCTTTTAAGCCTTTGACATTAGCGCCGGCGTTAAACAAAGCAGCCTGAACTTTGCCGACGGTGTGGGCCGTGTAGGGCGCACCCGTTTTTTCATCAACCATTTTTTCGACATTGCCGTGGTCTGCCGTTACCAAAAGCGTTCCGTCTGCTTTTTTGATGGCATTCATCACGCGCCCCAGATTTTCATCAACGGCGGCAACGGCTTTTAAGGCGGCGTCCATAATGCCCGTGTGGCCGACCATATCGCCGTTTGCAAAGTTGCAGATAATCACGTCAAATTTTTTGTTTTCGATGGCATCAACAAGCCTGTCGGTAACTTCAAAAACGCTCATTTCGGGCAAGAGGTCATAAGTTGCAACTTTCGGGCTTGGAACCAAAATGCGGCTTTCGCCCTCAAATTCGCGTTCTTCGCCGCCGTTGAAAAAGAAAGTGACGTGTGCGTATTTTTCCGTTTCGGCAATGCGCAGTTGCGTGAGGCCGTTTTTGGAAACAACTTCACCGAAAATGTCATTGAGCTCTTCAGGGGCAAAAAGGGTTTGCATAAAGCGCCTGTGGTCGGCAGAATATTCTGTCATGCCGACAGATGCCGCAAATTGAACGATTTTTTGACGCTTGAAACCGCTGAAATCTTTGTCGGATAAGGCATATAAAATTTCGCGTGCGCGGTCGGCTCTGAAATTTGCCATCAAAACGCAATCGCCGTCATTTGCACCCTGATAAGAACCGATGACACAGGGCACGATAAATTCGTCGGTTACATTTTGCGCATAGGTGTGCGCCATAGCCTCTTGCACGCTTTTAAAACGCGCACCCGTTGCCGAAACGATGTTGTTGTATGCGCTTTCAACCCTGTCCCAGCGTTTGTCGCGGTCCATTGCGTAAAAACGGCCGGAAATTGTGGCAACGCTAACGTTTTTCAAACCGGCAATGTCGGCCTCAAATTTTCTTAAAAATTCAGCGCCTGAGGTCGGCGGTGTGTCGCGGCCGTCCATAAAGGCGTGAACGGCAACTTTAATGCCCTGTTGCGCCAAAATTTTTGCAAGTGCCAAAATATGGTTTTGGTGCGAGTGAACGCCGCCGTCAGACATCAGCCCCATCAGATGACACGTGCCGCCGGTTTGCTTTAAGGTGTTTATAAGCTCAAGCAAAACCGGATTTTTTGCTAATGTTCCGTTTTTGACGGCTAAATCGATTTTAGGCAAATCCTGCATCACAACGCGACCTGCACCCAAATTCATATGACCGACTTCGGAATTGCCCATTTGTCCCTCGGGCAGGCCGACGTCTAGGCCCGATGTTTCGATGAAGCTGTGCGGACACGTTTCGAGAAGTTTGTGCCAGTTCGGTGTTTTGCCGTTTTCAATGGCATTGTCCGGTGTTTTGTTTTTGCGGTAACCCCAGCCGTCCAGAACAAGCAGCATAACAGGTTTTTTCATTGATTTGCCTCTTTTTTGAATTATTCTTTTTTAAACTCCGGTCATTATATATAATAAAAGCTTTTTTGAAAAGCACTAAATTTTTTTTGATACAAGAAAAATAAAAGCACACGTGCAAAGGCTATAAGTTCTTGAGTGCAAGGGCTTCGAGCTCTTTTAATTTGTCGCGGTAAAGCATGGCTTGTTCAAATTCTAAATTGAGGGCCGCTTCTTTCATCAGTTTGGTGTATTCTTTGATTTGTTTTTCAACATTTTTCACTTGTTCCACGCTCGGCAATTTATTCTTTTCCAAATTTGTTTCGCTCATCTCGGAAAGCGTTGATGAAATGGTTTTTTCAATGGTTTTCGGTGTGATGTTATGTGCTTTGTTATAAGCTTGTTGTTTTTCGCGCCGGCGATTTGTTTCTTCCATTGCAAACTTAATGGAATCGGTTGTTTTGTCGGCATACAAAATCACGCGGCCGTTTGCGTTGCGCGCCGCCCTGCCGATGGTTTGTATGAGCGAACGTGTTGAGCGCAAAAAGCCCTCTTTATCGGCGTCCAAAATGGCCACAAGCGAACACTCGGGAATGTCCAATCCCTCGCGAAGCAAGTTGATTCCGACAAGCACATCGAAAATGCCGAGTCTTAAATCACGGATAATTTCAATGCGCTCTAAAGTGTCGATGTCCGAGTGCATATAGCGCACTTTAATGCCGACACTTTCAAAATATTCGGTTAAATCTTCGGCCATTTTCTTGGTCAGCGTCGTGACGAGAACGCGCTCGCCTTTTGCGGCCGTTTGCCGACACTCTTTCATTAAGTCGTCAATTTGAGAAGTTGCGGGGCGAACAATGCATTCGGGATCTGTTAAGCCGGTGGGGCGAATGACCTGTTCGGCAAACACCCCGCCGCTTTGATTGAGCTCAAAGTCTCCGGGGGTTGCCGAAACAAAGATTGTTTGCGGGCGCATTTTATCCCACTCTTCAAATTTTAAGGGGCGGTTATCCAAGCACGAAGGCAAGCGAAATCCATAGTCCGAAAGGGTGGATTTGCGGTTGAAATCGCCCCGATACATCGCCCCGATTTGCGGCACGGAGATGTGGCTTTCATCAATAAATAAAATTGCGTTTTTGGGCAGATATTCAAAAAGTGTCGGGGGCGGCTCACCGGGGTTTCTCCCCGTTAAATAGCGCGAATAGTTTTCAATGCCTTTGCAATGACCGGTTGTTTCAATCATTTCCAAATCAAACCGTGTGCGCTGTTCAAGACGCTGGGCCTCTAAAAGTTTGTTTTCGTTTTTAAGCTCGTCCAAACGAAGCGCCAAATCCTGCTTGATGTGAACAATGGCCTGCGAAAGCGCGGGACGCGGCGTGACGTAGTGGTTTGCGGGATAAACCGTTATGTCTTGCAAATCTGCGGTTTTTTTGCCTGTTAGGGGGTCAAATTCCGCAATCGATTCCACCTCGTCGCCGAAAAAGGTGATGCGCCAGGCGCGGTCTTCATAGTGGGCGGGAAAAATCTCGAGGGTATCGCCGTTTAAGCGAAATGTTGAACGGGTAAAAGAAATTTGGTTTCTGACATACAAAAGCTCGGTTAAGCGCCGGCAAATTTTTGCGGGATCAATTTCATCGCCGATTTTGAGCTCAAAAACCATTGCCGAATATGATTCCATGCTGCCCAAACCGTATATGCACGAAACGGAGGCGACGATGATGACATCTGATGATTCGAGCACGTTTCGGGTTGCGCCGTGGCGCATACGGTCTATCTGTTCGTTGATGGCCGAATCTTTTTCGATGTATGTGTCGGTTTTTGGAATATACGCTTCCGGTTGATAATAATCGTAGTATGAAACAAAATATTCCACGTGATTGTTCGGGAAAAATTCTTTCATCTCGGAATAAAGCTGTGCGGCCAAAATTTTGTTTGGCGCCATTATAAGCGCCGGCCTTTTGGCAGCTTCGATGATTTTGGCCATCGTAAATGTTTTGCCCGAACCCGTAACGCCGAGCAAAACCTGATTTTTTTCGCCCCTGTTCAAGCCTTGCACAAGCTCTTTTATGGCCTCGGGCTGGTCGCCGGAAGGTTCAAACGGACTTTCAATTTTGAACTCATTTTTAATCATCAAAAAGAACTATATCTCTTTTTTTTAAAAAACAAAACAGATATTTCGGCTTGAGCTAGAAGTTGTTGTCTTTTAAGAATCGGTGCAGTTTGGGCATTGTGTTGAAAGCGTCAATAGCGCCGGTTTGTTTGCAAAGTTCGGCATAGGCCGCATTGTTGTTGTTTTGCGCACCGATGAAGGCAACAACGTGCATTTTGGCGGCCAAGGCGGCTTTGATGCCGTTTATCGAATCTTCAATTACCAAACAATTTTCAGGTTTGTAGCCCATTTTTTTAGCGGCAAACAAAAACAAATCGGGTGCCGGCTTGCCGTTTTGAACCATATCCGATGTGAAACAATTGTGTTCATCAATATACGTTTGCCATAAACCGATTTTTTCGAGCTTGAGTTTTGTGAGCTTTGAAATTCCGCCGGTTGCAACGCAATGGGCATATGTTTTGTCGGCGATAATGTCTTTTGCGCCGGGGATTGGCTGCATAATCGTTTTGATTTGGCGGATTTCTTCTTTGTTGAGTTCATCAATGAAATCATCATCAATTTTGGCGTTAAAATATGTGTTCAAATATTCACGTTTTGTTTTTGCGGACAAGCCCACCAAATATTTTTGAACCTCCTCTTGGCAAAGTTTGATTCCGCGCTTTTGGACAAGCATATCATACCAAATTTGAAGCCATAGGCGCTCGCTGTCGGCGAGAACACCGTCAAAATCCCAAATCAAAAGTGTTTTTTGCATTTTTAAGCCTTTCGTTTTTTGGC